>ERZ1034917.453-NODE-453-length-37326-cov-6.933165_pt1 | contig 37326 bp, 57 predicted proteins | sample MGYA00520605_ERZ1034917 | MGnify/ENA primary metagenome ERZ1034917 (study PRJEB33766, sample SAMN09781784) | gut metagenome | biome: gut microbiome | host: Homo sapiens | place: Madagascar | study: EMG produced TPA metagenomics assembly of the PRJNA485056 data set... | reverse complement strand
GCCCATCCTCGCCCACCAGAATCAGCCGCTTCACGCTGAGGGTTCCCGCGGTAATCACGTCCGCGCTCAGGCTCACAATTTTTGCACTGGTGATGCTGCCGTCCGCAATCTGGGCCGTACCAACTACGCCGTCGGCCAGTATGCCGCTTTCGGCGGTGATGGTCTTCGCCTTCATCCGGTCGGCGGTAATGCTGCCAGCCTTGATCTTTTCCGCATCAATAACCCCCGCGTCCAGGTGGGAGACGGACATGTTCACAATCTTGGCCATTTGCGCAAACAGCGAATCCGCCTGCAAATCCCCAACAACAATGCGCGTGAATTTGCCCAGTACCGCGTCAACCACACTGCCGGAAAAATCGATAATCCTGGCAGTATCCAGTCGCCCATTATCGTCGAAAACCCTGCCGCTACTGCTGTAGTGCTGCGAGGTATTAGATGCCAACGTGGGCATGCTGGACGTGGATGTCATTAGCAAGCCGCCGGTGTTGAAATCCAGCTGCGACGACGTAATCAGCAGGTGATGGACGGTGGAATCCAGTGCAGTAACGTCCATGCCGAGGCCCACAACGGCCCGGGGGTCACCCAGCCAACTGACCGTGCCGCCTTCAAAGGTTTTGCCAGTCAAAGCCGTTTTCACGGATGCCGCAATGGCCTCGGTGTACAGGGGATTGCCGGTGATCTCGATGCATGTTGTTGCATTATCCGCAACATCTGCATTGACCGCAAACCGCACCGGCTCGCTTTGCGTCGCGTCTTCCGATTCCGCGACGAACGTCACCCGCAGGCAGTTAAACGCGAAATTCGCGCCGCCCTGCGGGGTGAATTGGGTGTATATCGTGGGGTTATTGGCAGTTACCGTACCGCTGCCGGGGGATACGATTTCCAGCACACCGGAATTGTTTATGCGTGCGAATCCGCCTGCACATGCTGCAATATATCCCACTATGTCACGGGTGGTGGTCTCTCCGGGCCATCTGGGCATCGTAGCGATAGCTGTGCTCTTGTTCAGCCACGCTGAGCTGGTAACCTGTACACCTGCCATGGTGCACATCAATTCCAGCAGGCTCCCCATGGTACGGGGATATGCGCTAGCGCCATCCGTATAGGTTACATCGAAATACAACCCCAGAGCGTCCATGCCGGTGAGGGTATACTCGCCGGTTTGTTCCGGGGTCTCGGTGTTGGTCACATACCAACAGCCAGCGTCAAAATACGTGTATTTGTCTGCATCGCCCCGTGTGCCAATCTGCACGCGCACCTCTGCACTGTCCAGTTCCACGGCATTGTAATTCAGCGCACCCGCAGCCACTCCCAGCGTAAACGACGCACTGATAGCCCCGCCAACCGGCAGACCACTATCGCATGCGGACGAATTGACGCTGTACCTGTAGATGTCATCGGCCTGTAGGGTGATCTGCGTGCCGTTGCTCAGGGTGATGGTTGCCCGGATATCTAATCGACGCTCCGGGCCGGTGAATTCCGCCATATCACACCTCCGTCAAATTGAAACTGATTTTGCCCCAGACGATAGTCCCATCACGGTATCGCCGGGTTTCGAACGATCTATCGCCCACATAAAACTGCCCCGTCCGCATTGCACCGGTCTGCGGGTCAGGGTATTTGCAATAAACATACGTGGGTTTCACCAGGTCGGCGAGGGCTTTCCCCGCCGACCAACCCAGCAGCGCCCACGACAACGCCAGCTTCCGCACGTTGTTGTCGCCGCCGCGAATTACGGTACGCACCATTTTGCCGGATGCTGTGCGTGTGGTGCTCGCGCTGTCCCAGTCCTGCAATGTTATCGTCAGCGTGTCCGGCGCTCTGACTGCCGTCAAACTATCCTCGGACGGCCCGAGCCACAAAACATCTGCCATGTGCAGCCTCCTTTACAGGTCGTAAGCGAAACGCCCGTCCGCCCTGCGGTTGTCGTTGATTGCCCCGGCCATGATACGGCCCGCTTGCTGCCGGTCGAAATACACGCCCATCCCCTGCAAGGCGCTGCGCATAGCAGCCGCGATTGCTTCAGGGGTGAGGGTTCCGCCTTGCGCCTGCAGGGCTATCATCATCGCCTCGGTGATAGTGTCCAACGGGGCCTCAACGTTTGTGCCGGATTTCTGGTCGCCCAGAATCGCCAGGAATTCCCGGTTTGCGGGAATTACAGCGCCTTTTGCGAGCGCAGGAATATTGGGCACCGTAATTTTAGGCAAGTACGAAAACGGATATTTGCCCATCACCTGTGTATTCCGTAATTTGGTGAACACATTGTTGATTTGGGCGAACGAGTTTTTGAGTACGCTGTTCAGGCCGCGAATCAACCGATTAACAGCGGATTTGAAGCTCACGCTTATGCCATTCCCAATCCCGCCGCCACCGCTGCCGTTGATAGCATCAATTACAGATTTCCATGCGGACGTGAGGGTGTTCTTCATGTTCGTGCCTAACTGCGACACCTGCGACTGCACCGCGCTGGTTGCCGTCTGCGCCGCCGCCCGGAAATTGTCCCAGAAAGCTTTCTGGATTGTGGTCAGGTTTTGCAGCAGTGTCGTGAGCTGCTGTGCGTAGTACCGCCAGCCGCTCAGGTTGGTTGCCAGCGACGCGGCCATGTCTTCCGCTGAAGCATCGGTGGCCTCCGCCACACTCACGATCGCGTCATTCAGGTTATCTTGCGTATCGCCGAGGGTTTCCGTTTCATCGGCGGTTTTGCTCATCTGGTCACCGTACTTTTTGGACTGTTTCGCCGCATCAGTAGCATTATCCGCAACGGTTTCCGTGGTGCTCGCCAGATCATCTCCGCTTTCCGATGCTTCCGCCAGATTGACCGACAGGCCCTCAGTGGCTTCGCTAGCACCCTTGGATGCAGTTTCAACATCTGCCGTAGTCTCCGCGAGCTCTCCCATTGGGGTATTGGTTTCAGCTGCTGCATCACCCATACCGCTGATATTCTCCGCAGTCTCGGCGGTGTTGTTTTTCATGGTTTCCAGCGCCAGATCGATTTGATCTACCGGAACACCCAGATTGATCAGGTGTTGACGCGCAGCCTCAAGCGATCCACCCTGATCTGCCCATGCGGTTAGATAGTCTACAACGTTAATGCTCCCGTCGCCCAGTTTGCTGTCCAGCGCTTCCATCTGCGATAGCAAGCCGCCACCCTTCAGCCGAGCTTCTTCCAGGCTTATTCCGGTTTGGGCCATCGCGGCGGCGTATTCTTCCAGGGTGATTGTTCCGGTCTTTAGGTTGTCACCGAGGGCGGTTTGGATTTGGTCTACTGTAAGCCCAACGTCAGACAGCCTATTGACCAATTCGGACATATTTCCGCCCATGGCCACAAACGTTGCGGCATAACTCGATGCAGAGATCTGCCCGCCTACCAGCGATTGTTTTAGGGCGTAAAACTTCTGTGCAAGCTCATCCGCTGATATACCGCTATCACGCATGCGATTTGCAAGTGCATATGTCGCGTCAGATTGTGCGGTTTGGTTCCATTCCGCCATCCTGTCACGCGATCTATCCATCTGTTTGTCCGCAAACGCCAAACTTCCACCGAGTTCGACAATCTCGTCCCGGAATTTTTGCTCGGAAATAAGTCCGGCCTCAAACGCATGCGACAAACCCAGTAAACTGTCAACCGAATTCTCAGACCAGGAATAATCTCCGGGGAGTTTCCCACCTCCAATGTCAGCAATCCCCAGGTTCGGAACCCCGGGGACAAATCTGGCGGCAGAATCGCTATCGAAAGTAACTTGCCCCCAGCTAATTATCAAGTCCGCAGCTATCGTGCCAACCAATGCACCAGTTACACCGCCGAGTGCAAAACCGATTATGCCGCCGGTGATTTTCCCGAGCAGTTTCACCAATGCGTCTCCGGCCCCTTCGGTTGCATGCAGCCCGTTCCCGTCGATGTAAAACGAATCTATCACGGATTTGAGGCTTGTTCCCAGTGAAATCGCAAGCCCAGCCGCAGCGGCAACGCCCCCAACACCGCCAACTTTGGCGGCAACTATTCCGGCGGCTGCAAGTGCGCCTATGGCGATTTGCAAAACATCGGAACCCTCATCCAGCTTAATCCCGGTACCGTCCAGCACAATGTTGAGCAGGTGCAACGTGATAGTACCCAGCGTTTTCACGGCGGTTTCAAGGATTTCCTTTAGCGCTTTTTTGACATCATCAGTGTTCAGCGTTTTGATTGCCGCCACAATGCCATCCATTACGCCAATCGCCAGTTTGCCAAACCCCTGAATCAATTTTGCCCAGTCGGTTTTGAGGATTAGATTGGAGAGGGCCTGCCCAATAGACCGCCCGAACCCCGAGAAATCAAATGTGCTAACGAACCCGTAGAACAGTTTGATTTTCGCGTTGAACCAATTGGCCAGCGTGATTGCAATATTGGGCAGTGCCTTAACCAGATCATTCGCGCCCTTGGCCATGTTTGCGCCCAGTGTTTCCCAATCGATGCCGGTCAGCAGGGAATCCAATGCGCTAGTGATGTACGTGATGCCCTTGCGGAAGGCATTGCCGATTTTTTGCCAGTTAATGCCCAGCAGCGAATCGTTCACGCGTTTCGCGAAAGCGTCCCAGTCGAAGGCCAGCAGTTTTTCATACAGGTCATCGACCGTCCACGTCAAGTCGGTCAGCAGGCCGTTAGCACTGCCGCCACCGCCACCGGCTCCACCGCCGCCGGAATCCTTTTCTGTCAGTTGGTTGATTTCGTCAAAGCTACCGAATTGATCTTTTGCCTTTTTGGCCGCGCTTCCTGCGGATTTCGCTGCGCCGCCTGCACTATTAAATGCCCCGGCAAGCTGCGTTGCACCGCTAGCCCCGCCAAACAGGGCGCGGGACAAATTCGCCAATGCACTGGTGATAGCAATAATCACATTCAGCAGAGCTTCCAGCGCAGGCCGAACGACAGTCCACAACGGGGCAAACGCCGCAACCAGATTACCTTTCACCGTGGACATCTGCGTCTTCAACTGCTTGTCCTTCGCGATTAACTTGTCGAAACCTTCACTGATTTTGCGGAATGCCTGCGATATGCCGTTGAACAAAAACGCCGACAATGCCAGCCGTCCAATGCGCTGCAGCGATTTAGATACAGGCTTCAGCGCGTCCGTTACCCGCGTAAACTGGCGTTTTGCCAGCCGACCGAGATTTTTAAACGCGCCCTCTGCTATGCCCTTAATCCCGGCAAACGCGCCGCCCAGAACGGTTTTTGCAAGGTTCCCAATTTTGCCGAATGCGCCCGCAAACGCGCCATACACCACACCAGACTGTTTCCGGGCCTCAGTGGATACGTCAGGTACAATGCGCCCGGCAGAATTGCCATTGACAGGATTAACCCGTGTGGCCCGCAATTCGTCCAGTTTCTTTTGCAGCGCGTCCGCCGTCGCGATTGCCGCATCCAACTTTGCTTTTAGGGCGCTCTGGGTGTCGCCGCTGCCCTTGGCATTCATCGCCGCCAGCTTTTCACCGATGCTGTCCAGTTCCGCTTTGTACTGTCGGGTTTTGTCGTCGAGATCGGCCATTTTCGATCCCAATTTATCCAACTGAGCTATTTTGTCATCCTGCCCGGGCAACAGTTCGCCGGATGTACGGTCGCGCTTCAGGGTACGTTCGATGCCATCCCATTCCGCCTGCAACCTGTTAGCCTCTGCGGTAGTTTTCGCCATGCTATCCTGCAACGTCTGCTGCCGGAGGGCCAACTTTCCAGCGCTCTCTTCCGCCTTATTATTGGCTGCGGCGATCTGGGCTGCGACGCTCTGCACCTGGGCCAACGCCCGGGCCAGTTGCGCTGCGAGTTTCGCCTCGGCGGCGGACATATCGCCCATGTCATCCTGCAGCCCCTTGATGCTGTCCCCAGCCTCTTTCGCGGACTTGGTGACCGCATCCATGTTTACACCATGCACTGCCTCGGTCGCGGATTTCGCAAGCGCATCAAAGCTTTGTTTGACGTTCCGCACGCCTGCATTGACTTCCTTCGCGTCGAAGGTTACCGACAGGCGTACGCTTCCGTCAGTTTCGGCCATCGTGCATCAACTCCCGTCATTCCAGATTTCCATGATTTCGTCTCGTTCACGTTTTTTCCGGGCCTTGTCGCTGGAGAATTCGAATTCTTCAGGGTGGTCGTGGTAATACTGCCGTTCGTATTTTTCCAGTTTCCGCCCGTTCGCCAGTTTCTCCCGGATGCTTATCACCATCGCCAGCGTGCCGTCGCCTATCTCCATATAAGCCGCGACAAATGTCCACCAATGCAGATATGGCAATGCTCGAATCTCCTGTCCCAGTACGCGGTTAATCCCGGAGATAATATGCGCCGCATCATCTTGCCAATCCATCAGTTTTTTGTTCGTGCGCTTCCCTTGTTTCCCGCCTGTCGAGATGAAATCGGCCATCTGCACACATGCCCCTTGCAGGTCGCGCACCACGGATAAATCGCAGTCCAAAAATATGGTCAATGCAGCCTCGGCGCGTTCGTCCTCTTCCAGTTCCCAATCGTCAAGGGCGGCGATAACGTCAAGGATTATCCGGTAATCACCACGGCCCCGGATAGGCAATTCCTGCCCGCCACACGTGATGGTGACAGGCAGGGAATACAGGTTGCTCATTTTTTGGTGTACTTGGCAGTATGCTTGGATACTCGCGCCTGCCGACGCTTCACGGCCTCGGAGAACGCATCATCGTACAGGTCAGCCAGCCTGGAGATAATGACCTCATACAGCAGCATGTCCCCGACAGGGGTAAACAGCGATGCACCACCAGCGCAAACCGCGCACACATCCGCACCAAACAGGGTATCCACTGCCGCGCAGATGCGGGCTTCCAGATCCCGTGTGGCCGCGATAACGGCCTGCAGGCTCTCCGGGTATTCGCCCTTGGCCTGCACTGCTGCGGCATATTCCGCATCGATTGCGTTCAGCTCCGGCAACAGGTCAACGAAACGGTTGACGATGTTGTAATCCTGCAAATCCAGGGCAATCACCCGGCTATCGTCGTTGTCAATTCGGATTTCAGTTCTCGCATTCGGGCGAATGGAAATGTCGATCATATTGCTCATTGGGATTCCTCCTTGCAAAAATGGCCCCGCGCATGGCGGGGCCGTCGGTAGTTATTGTTAGGCAGAAACAGCAGGGGTAAACTCAAAGTCGTTGGACAGTTTGTCCACGGAACCCTCGGTGATGTCGTTGGAGAAATACACCGTGAACGGCATAGACGTGAAACTGTCGCCGCCAATAGACGTGGGGATAATGGAGCAATTGGCATGCTTTACTGCATAGTACTTGTTCGTGTCCTTCATCCACGCCTCGATGATATAGACGTTGAATTTACCGTTGTATGCGTTGATGTCGTTCTTCAACGCGGCCTGAGACAGGTAGCTCATCAGATCATCGTCGCCGATGATATATGCGGGGTCGAAGGTCTGCTGCGGTTCGGTCTTGTTGATATCAGAGTAGGTGATGCCGAGGATGTCCGTGGAGGTTTCCACGTCAGCATTAAACTCGATGCTGGAATCCTCGGTGCGCTTGCCCAGAATAACGCGTTTCGGCGTGGCAGACGCGCCCTCGGGTGTCCACTCTGCCACGGTCAGCAGCAATTTCCGCTGCGCCCGTTCGCCGGTGGTCAAACTGGAAGTATAGGCCATAGGTCATTCTCCTTTCTTATTCGCCCCATACGCAGCCGGATTCGTCGAGATATTCCAGACGTATGGTAAATTGATAACGCGCCAATGCAGGCGTGTATGTGGTGTCAATCCCCGCAAGGCGCGGGGTGTCGGTCGTGCAGGTAATCAGGTCGACGGTACATTTGTCGCCCAAATCAGGATAGTTCCGTGCATCGTTCTGCGCGTCTATCCAGTCGATAATGTCCTGCACATCATCCAGTGCCGCTACAGTTTCGATGGATTCAGCGCCAGCTATCACCGGGATACAGGTCAATGGTTTGTACCAGGTAAACGTGAAATCCAGGCGCTTTTGCTGCGAGCCATCGACGAACTGTTTGCGGCTAGCGCGGTCGACAGCATTGCTGGAAATCTGAACGGCATTCGCCTGCGCGTCCGCGTATTGAAAATAAAACGCTGAAATAGCAGGGGACTGCAGCAGGTATTCCAGTACAGCACTCGTCTTATTTGTCATATGGTGTTCGCCTCCCGCGCTATCATCCTGCCAATTTCCCGGCACAGTTGGGCTTTATGCGCTGCCATTGCAGGCTCCAGCCAATGCGCCGAGGCGTTGGGATGCACTTCGCGGCTATATGTCAGACTGCGTCCAGTGGGGTATTTCGGCTTTCCGGGCGGCGAGAAAAACCCCACAACGATTCCGCCTTCGCGTATGGGGATGTTCGGGCCGTATACAATGCCCTCCCATTGGTAGTGGGCATATGGCATGGTATAGGTCACTCCATCTTCGTCAATCGTTGTGGTCTGGGCCAGCGTGCCGGTTTCCATTGGCACGTAGTCCGCACACATTGCCGCAAGTCGCTGCTGGGCATATAGCCGTACTGCATCGCTAGGATTCGCAACGCCAAAAAGCTTCGCTGCCAATTTGCTGGTGTCAACGTGGATTTCCAGCGACATGGCTATTCACCTCCCGCGTACAGGTGCGGGAACGATGTGCCAGCATGGGTATTGTCCCGTGTTTCACGCACCGTAAAACACTGCCCAGCATGCGCCGCAAGCATATCCGCACTGCGCTTCCCGGCCTGGTATTCGTCGATGTCATCACGCACATTTCCCAACACAATGATGTCGCCGGGTGAAACAGCGAAATCCGGGGGCGGCAACCTGCAAATGCAGGGCCAGCCCCCACGCCCGTATTCCTGCCCGTAGGACACACCGCCGCGAATGCGGAAATAGCATCCAGATGCAGTATGTCGCACCCATGCGATACGCGAATTGCTTTCGGTGCGATGATATACCGTTACGCTATCCGCCCACCATCTGGGATACCTCATCTGGATACCCCCCGATACAGCAGCATCACGCCAGCCTCATTGCGCTCATTAGCCAGGTACATTTGCATGATGTCCTCGGCTCTGCGGGGCTGCACACGCTCATACCAGTCTACCGCGCTAGCATTGGCATAGGTTTCGCTTACGCCGTCATTGCTCGCGGACATTACAGCAGTCGCCCCACCATCAGCGCCATACAGTTGTTCGGCCTTCCACGCCAGATCAACCAGCTCACACATGCAGTGTTTCACGTTGTCCGATACGGCGGTATCCGTCAGCAGTCTTCCATACGTCCGCGCATCCAGCTGCGCTTTAGCGCGGTAATACATGCGGGGGAAATTATCGTCATCGCACATCCCGCCGTATGCCTCGTAATAGTCGTAATCGATATAATCCATAATGCACCTCAAAGGGCCTGCCGAAATACGACAGGCCCGCGCGTGTTGTTAGCCCTGGGACACAATCCGGGCAATCGGGATCGCCTTATGATTGATGAAGCTGGTGCCAGCCGCATCCTTCACGAGCGCCCAGCGTGCACCGGTGGCCAGTTCCGCGTTGGTGGGGGAGATAATAGCCGAGGTCGGCTGCACGAAGCTGATGCCCATAGGCGCAAAAATCTTGCGCTGACGGGTGTACAGCAGGTTTTCGCCGCCGTTGGTGGCCGGATCGCGGTCAACCTCATACGGCACCTTCGCGCCCACGTCGCTGTACGTAAACGCGCCATCGCCCAGCAGGTACGTGGTGTACTTCTCGCCGAGGTACACATAGTCGTCCGCAGCCACGTCGGCGGGGTAGAAATCCGCCGCCTTCACGGTGGCAAGTTTGATCTGCGCACCGCTGACGGTGCCGGAATCAGCGATTACCTTCAGCGCACCGGCATGTCCGCCCTCGGTGGTTTTGTAGTAGCCAGTGGCAGCAGGCATGTCGTCATCCACCAGCACCGTTCGACCGTTCCAGGTGCCCATGGTCAGATCCCGCTGCATGCCAGACGCGTCGGTGTACTTCAGGTATTCCAGCAGCCGCAGGTTTTCGAGGTTGGTGGCCACGACAGAGTGCATCAGGGCCACGCGAAAAATGCCCTTGTTGGCACCGACAGCCTTCTGAGTGGCGGTGTTCAGGGTCGCGGCGTTGACCATGGCATTGGTATCACCGGTAATGTCCAGCGTGTGTTTGTCGGCAAAACCGTTGTTGCCGGTCATGGCAAACACGCCCTTCAGGACGGCCAGCAGGGTATCCTGGTCAACATCGTCCCAGTAGTCAGCAACCTGCGCGGCAATGTTCTCCATGTAGTTCGCACCGGTGATGTCGTCGGAGAAATCGCGCTCCTTCCACGCCTTGGCACGGCCCACAACGATCATAGACTGGGAATAGGTCTTAGTGCTGGTGTTGGTGATGTTGGTGCCGCCGTCATAGTTCACGGGTTCGCCGTCCAGCAGGCCATACAGGGGGATGGTAGCGAAATTGCCGCCCGCCTGAGCGCCAAACATAGCCCGCAGGTCATTCCGCTGGCGGAACACGCCCGCCTTGAGAAGCTCGTTCTGTTTTACGCGGGGCACGCGGTCAACGTAGCTGCCGAATACCTCGCCGTTGAAAATTTTGGAATCAAATACGCCCACTCAAATCATCCTTTCTCGGTTTTGATAATGTCGGAAAGCCGGGCATAGGCTTCCGGGTTCGCGTTGGCCCATCTCATTTTCTCCGCCAGCGGCATTGCCTTATAGGCCTCTACCGATAACATGGCGTTGTCAATGGGGGCCGGGCCGGGGATATTAATCAGGGGATTGGGATTCGCCAGAACACCAGGGCCGGAAATCAGCTCCGCCATGATAGCCGCATCGCCTTTTCCGGCATTCCCGGCATCAGCAACAGCCGCCTCGAATCGCGCATACACGCCATCGCGGGTATACTCGTTCAAAAAGGTTTTGCCTTCGGTGGCCTTATCGAAGCGCTCCTTTAGCGCTGCCTTAGCGGCTGCGGCCTTGGCTTCCTGTTCCCGAAGCTGTTCATCTGCGCGGTATTTGTCGATCTGCGCCTGCAGGCCGTCTGCATTGGCCTTGTTGGCTTCCAACTGCGTGATAGTTTCCTGCGCAGTGGCAAGCTGGGCATTTGCATCCGTAACCTGCTGCTGCAGCGTAGCAGCCTCAGCCTTGGCCTTCCCAATGTCCGCAGATGCCGCGTTCAGGATGGCATTCACCATCTCGTCCGTCGCGCCTTCCCCGATAATAGATTTTACCTGTTCCCTCGTCATGTTAGCTCCCTTCTGCGCTTCGGTTTGTTATCGCTGTTCTCCGTCAGCATGCGCGTTCGTAGTTTCTCGTCATTGCGGACAAAATTGTATAACAATGGCGCATGGGGTTTCCATGCGCCAATGATACCAAAGGGTAAGCATAAACCGCCTCGTATACGCAAGGCGGTTTATATTATTCATCCGATTCGGGCTGGTTTCTTATGTATTCCAGTAGCCGTCTGGAACCGTGCTCTTCGAAATATTTCCAGTACGCGCCGTTATAGTCGAGGCTTTCATCCTCAAAATCAAACTGGGCGTTGAACGCTCTGGCGAGCGCTTCTGCCTCGCTTTCAATTTCCGCAGGCGGTGTTTCTAACCTGTAGTGTTCGCTCATTTTAATATCGCCTCCATAAATAGTTTCGCGATCTCTGTGCTCAATGTAGTCTGCCTATTGGTGGCTTCGCGTTCTAACGAATATGCCACGAGCTCGTCGGGAGTATCCCAGTCGTGGGTTGAGTTTGTTAATCCAGCAACCTCGCGCTGTAATCTTTCAGCTTTTGATTTTCCTCGTATCCTAAGATTGCGTAAGGCTTGGTTGCATATTCCATCCGGATTAACGAATTTTCTTCTCGCAGTATAATGGGTCATTTCATGCACCGCAGTAGCAAATGCATCGTTGATCGATATCCGCGGCCTGAAGTAAATCTTGTTTTCGACAGGATTGTATGCGCCGGTAGTACGCCCTCGTCCAGTTTCGCGTGTGATTTTTGCAGGCAACCGGTCAAGCTTGTACGTAGTGCGTGCCCATTCCAGCCCCTCCGCGATTTCTTTTTGGATGTCAATTTTGAACTCGCCAAATTCTTGTGTAATCGGGCTATATTCGTCGCCGAACTTATCCACGTATTCGAAGTGCTTTCTAATTGCCTCCGCGCTATCCAAATTCTGGATAACATCGGTGTGCAAATAGTTGTATTTTTCTTCACCATGCGCATTTAAAATTCGTGCGTACTCTCGGTTTCCGTCCCTCTCTATTATACCACGATAGCCGTTAGAACTCAACTCAGTTTGCAATGGCGGGGTGGAAGTTTTGTATCCAGGTACCCTAATCCTCGCGTATTTCATACGCTGGTTCGCGGCCTGCGCGACGGCTTGATATTTGGCCGTCAGCACACGCACCCTATCCCGGGCCATTGCCTCGGAAAATGTATCACCGCTTGCTCCAAATGTCACCGCCTCATTCTTGGCCTTGCGGATTTGGGTTTCAATTTTCCGCATCAACTGCGACGCTTCATAGGCAGTCATTTGCTTCCCAGCGATGTCGATAGTCTTCTCGTTGTCCTCGCGAATCCGTTCCAACTCTCCGTCGGTGTGGATAGGCTCGGACACGCCCAACACTATGGGATACGCAAAGTGTCTGCAGTTCCACATCCCAATAGGGCGACGGATTGCGTCGTAGCTATGGCCCTGATAGTCTCTGCTGGGGCGTTGGGTTTGCAGCGCGTCAAATTCCACCTGCGCGAACTGTCTGCCCTGCATCGGCAGGTGATCCGGCGCACATGTCATGTGTGCGGACAGCTCCACGCCATCCGCCCCAAACTCCGCGCCTATCTGCCGCACAACATCCTGATTCACAGCCCGCACACCATCAATGATGTTCATGCGCACAGCACTGTCCAGCCGCCTATGCACACCGGACGCATACTCCACGGTTTTCACGCCAGCACGGGCCATTCGCGCAACACTATCATGCATCGCTGCATTGTAGTCGCTCACACCAGCCTGCACCGCCGATACAGCCAAATCCACCATGCGCCTATACGCCCTGTCAATTGGCATGTAGTTTTTCCCCTGCCCGCCGTTCATGACGGTGGTATTGGACAGGTTTTCAAGGGCGTTGGCCGTCAATTGCGTCTGGGCCTCCACAATGCGCTGCAGAGGGGCATTGTTGGCATACGGGATGTATCGCCGTCCCTGGGCCGCGTAGAATTTCCGCGCAAACTCCAAGTTGGCAATAGCTGTGGCCTGGTATATCTGCTGGATTTCATTCGCCGCTAGGCCCGTCTGCTGTTGGAAATACAGCGTTATCGTGGATATATCCGAGCCGATGTTGGTCAGCCGTGCCAGCGCCGTAGCATCCGACGGAAGCACCTCGCCGATTTCGCGAATCCGCTTTGCGACGGTCGTAAGTACAAGGGTTTCCACGCCGCTGAAGCGCTTTGCGATCTTGTCAGCCACATGCCCCAATGTATCCTGCGAAAGCATTAATCGTCACTCTCTTCGTCGTTCCCGGTGCGACCTAGCATGTCCTGCAAATCCATGGTGCTCTGCTGGATTTCGTCAATAACAGCCTGCGCCGTAGCCTCATCCTCGTCGGGGTGCAGGAACATCCGCAGTTCGGCCTTTTTCTCCGCACCCACGCTGACGGCCTGAAGCTTCTGCGCCCACGTTGCCGCGCTATCTTCCAGCAGTGCATACGACCAATCGTAGGATATGCTGTATGGCGTATCCTGCTCAATGCCGTAGAAATTGCACAGCACGTTGATGCCATACATCAGCGCATCCAGGTATTTTTCGTACTCCCGGTGGATGTCGTCCAACATGCAGAATGTGGAGTACATTGCCCTGCGGATTTCCGTCGCCGTTGCGTTTTGGCTTTCGGAATCCGTCAGTATACCACGGGATACCCCGATCTCTTTCTCCAAAAACGCGAAGTGCTGTTGGAGTTTGGTGTAATAGCTGGATTCCCGGATAGCCGGGTCGAACACATCAATATCAAAGGTGTCGCTGTTCTGCAGCCGCAGGAACAGGCTGTCGTCCATGTCCTGCTTAATCACATTGCCATTGGAATCGTACAGGGTATTCAGCAGCGTTCTGTCCGCCATCACGCGCACCTTTTTCCGCTTATACTCCGTTTCGATGTCCTCTAGCGTGGTCGCGATTTTCTTCAACGTCGCATCGCACCCAAACGTAATGGGCACTCCGGTAATATCATCCGGCCTGCGGTTTGCGGTCGGGCAGCGGAATATCCCAATGGGCAGGCGCTCCACCCCGGCAATGCTCACCTCTGGCGCAATGTCAGCCCATCGCGGCACATCGGTGATTGCGATCTCCTCGCCGTCCTTGGTCGCTTTGTTGCGGATGGTGTACACACCGTTTTTGACGCTGTACGCCGTCCACCTGCAAATCATGCTGGTGCCGTCCTGGAACATGTCAGACAGCACCACGCACTCGGTTATGTCCGTGCCCTGCACGCCCGTGATAAAAAACCGGTCTTTGGTCACCGTGCTGGTGTAAATCTTCCGGCCCAGCCCAGTATCCACACTATACGGGATGGTTACGACCATTCCCACACCCAGCCCTGCAGCGACGGTGCGTTTGGCATCGTCCAGTTCAGCATCCAGCAGGCCGCGCAACACATCGATTCGCGGCGGCGGGGTCTCCATGTCCGTCTCGTCGGCAATAGTGACATCGCCATCTCCAAACGCCAATGTTGCCAAACTGTTGGCAATAATCGCCGTCAGATTTTCCTTTGCGATGTCGAAATACCTCTGCGCGTCTTCCTCGGCATGCAGAAGCATATCGTCGGACTGTTGCGGTTTCACCCCGAACAGCCGAAGCACCCAATCCCTCAAGCGCAGCCATGCGCCCATTGTTACCACCCCAAACTGCGTAAAATAGTAAACGCCATGTACCTCACACTGTCCATGGCATGGTCGTTCTCTTTTATTGGCCGGTCAGCGTTGCTCTTTTCGTCCCACACGTACAGGCCAAATTCCCGAATTGTGTCCTGGCATTTGCGACTTATCACGATCTGCCCTGACTTCACGTATGCACCTGTCCTGCGGATACCCTCCAGCACATCATTGTTGGCCTTCCGCACCGAGAACTGCCCATGCTTCCGGATTTCAGCGATGAACGATGCCGCCGAGGGGTCTATAACAATGCTCTCTAGTGGGTATTCCCCGGCCAGCCGCACCAGGTCACCGTAGTATTCCGCATCCGTGCGCTGTGCGTACTGCCCACGGCCCGAATAGTAAAACTCATCAATCGCAATGGCCCGGCGCTGACGCTCGTTGACCGCCCATAGTATCATAGCGCACGGGTTGAGCGTACCATAGTCGATGGATATGTAAAACGTCCAGCCGAATGTCCCAGGCAGGATGTTTTCATCCGTCTGATTTCCAGCCCCAAAAAATGGATAAATCAGGCCCTCGGCCTTTACCCATTCGCCGAGGATGTATCGGGAGTAGTAGACACCCACATACTCGCGCTTCAGGTTTTCGATGTACTCCCGTTCCAGGAACGTGTTCTCGTCGATTGTGAATGACATTTGGTACATATCCAGTTCGTCGGCGCGGTCTATGTATTTCGCTTTCAACCAGTGTGTGGGGGAATCCGGGTTGGTCGTAGCGAACAGTTTTGCCCCCGGCATGGACAGACGCGACAACAGCATCGCGAAAAAATCCTCCGGGAACAACGTCAGCTCGTCGCAATACGCGCCCTGTAACGTCATGCCTCGGATTTTCGATTCTGACCGAATATCGTTCGCACCCTCAAGCTGCACTGTCCGCCCGAATAACTTTGCCTCTTTCTGCGACAGCGAAAACGTGAAATTCCTGCGGCCCACCAAATCCTGTAGCAACGCCAGACAGTTACGTTTCAGGGTCGTCAGGCTCTTCGCGCACATCAGGTATTGGCCGCCTGCCGGCATTGATGCAACCCAGAAGGCCCAAAGCACCAACGATATATATGTTTTGCCACTGCGCACTGCGCCGTGCAGTAGGTTTATGCGGTGCAATCCCCCATGCGCAAATACCTGTAGTAATTGCACCTGTTTGGGAGTATACACGTCATTGTTCGTTGTCGCCATCTCTCACGTTCTCGAATCCCTTAATCAGGCGTTCCAGCTCGCCATTGGAACTGTTCCCCTCGGCTTTCCGCGCCTCTTCAGCTTCCCACATTTCACGTTGGAGTTCCAGACGCTTATTTTCGATGTTAGTCCGCGCATCGAGGATATTTCCACTCATCTCGTGCAACATTTTATACGCCTGCAGGTCTCCTTTAATCGCTTTTGTGGCAATCGCTGCAAGCGACAGTAGATCAACGTCAATCGAAGCAATTTCCTCGTCGGACATACCCATTTTTTTTAGACGCTCTCTGATGGGCAACTGCACCTCAGGTTGCAGCGTAAGCACCATTTGCGCCAGCTCGCGCATTTTCCGTTTCTTTCGCCGGGCTTCTCCGCTCGCCTTGCCTCCGGCGGCTTTGATAGCCCTCTGTTCCGCCTCTGAGCGTTCATTCATCGGGATGAGGTTCTCCACCCCGGGATTTTTTTTCTCGGCCATTACTTTCGCTCCTTTCTTTACGATATGCTTGGTTAATTATCTTCGGTACGCAGCATTCCCAATTGACGCTGTGATGCATGCGCATGTGCTTATCTCCCATAACTCTCACAGTAACCGCCGACGGCATAGCCATCACGGTGTAAAACGATTTTTTGAACGTCCCGCCGTCCAGATATAATTCCGTCATTCCTCCGGCAGTTTTCTGCGTCTGCTTTTGTACTATCATCACCGCCACGATTGACATTATCAATGCCCCCCTACTCCCGAGCAGGGTATACATATTCACGTCCTCGTTAATCGTGCCGAAGAAATCCACTGGCATATCGGTACGGCAGAAAAAACTATTCATCGCCTTCCGCAACACCTGCTCGCGAACACGTGCATTGTTTTTCCCACCGATAAAGTCTCCACCCTGGCAGAACGCAACAGTTAATGCCCCGGTATCGTCCAGAAAATCCAACATGCTTTCGAACAACCTGTCCAAATCCCCACAATGTACCCCTATAAATTTTTCTCCGTTGTCCACCCGGAACATGCAATCGACGTAATCATCATCGAATTCGAGGAAATATTTCAGGCCCAGCTTTCTCGCAACATCGAACGCCGCGTTCCTCGCATACACAATCGCTCGATGTTCGTGAAATGTGTCCATGGTATCTATCCGATCATCAACAGCCTGTTTGCAGAAAATTTGCACTTTTTCCTTGCCGTACCTCTCGATATACTCGCCGGCCTGGTCGTCCTCGTCGTCAATTACCAGATACCATTTCCCGGTATAATTGCCAGCCTCCAAAACTCGCTTAATCGTATACACCTTATCGGCACGGCCATGCGTGAGAATCAGCACGGCAAAATCATCACGGATCATCTTCCACCTCGCTAATGTCCCCGACCATATCCGCAATTTTTGCAGATAGTTTTGCATATCCGTTTGCAATCGCATTATCCACATCAATGATGACCAACGCGCTCCGCTCCATGAGCCTCTGCATCTCCGGAGTGGCGTGAGCATAGTATTCCGCAATGTTCCGATAGTTGAAAACACTATGCCTTCCGGCGGCATGCACCAGGAATTCCCGTTCTTCTTCGGTGATATCTGCGTTCTCAATTTCCGCAATCAGCATATCAGTTTTCGTAGTATCCAGCATGTCGGCGAAAGTCGGTTTTGCCCCAGTGATCTCATATTGAGGGATGTTTGTTTTCATCGTATATGGTTCCTCGGTTTCGTTTTCTGAAACGTCGAAGCCAAACGCGCTCATGTCAATGTCAGTAATCCCAGCCAGTTCGGAAGCCAGAAGCGTTTCCTCCCACCCACTATCCAACGTAAGTTGATTGTGTGCCAGCCCGTAGGCCCTGCGCTGTTCGTCTGTCAGGTGATCCAGTCTAATGCACGGGATAGTCGTAATGCCTAATTGTTTGCATGCCTCGAATCTCCCGTGGCCCTCTACGATGATGTTTTTCTCTCCCCATACACCGATAGGGTCGTCCATGCCGAACTGCCGAATGCTCTCTTTTATCTCATCAATTTGAATCTTCGGGTGTTGCTTGGCATTGTTGGCATATGGAGTAATCTCATCTACCGTTAGCATGCAGTCAGTCTCTACTACCCGGATCCCCTTAATTTCCATGTTATCCTCCATTCTATTCGCGGCCCCGCCGCCGCGAAAAATCCCACCGTGCGGAGGAAAAACACGGCGCTACCCAATAGCAAGCATGTCATAAAGAGTATTGGTTCCTCCGGCGACAAAAAAGCCGGGCTTTGCGGCCCGACTTTCGACGATACTATTTTACCACGTTTCATTGTCAAAAAAGTGCCAACTTTTTAGATTTCTTCCAGTTTTTCTGCCAGTGCCCGGATATATCCCGACCGCACCCGCTTTTTCTGGCGCTCTGACATCGGCACGGCCACGTAGTCCATCGGTATCCCCCGGAACAGGTTTTTGTCGATCAACTCCCGGCTGAATTCGTCCGGAAGCTCGTCAAATGCGTCCTGCAATGCCTTGTACTGGCGCTCTGTAGCTTCTTTCGCCCGCATGATTTTCAGCGCTTTTCCTGACGTGGGGTCACCTGTAGCATTCCCTCGCGGCATGCCGTCGCCGGGAGGGGCAGATGCCATGATAATATCACGCTCTATCTCCCTCAACCGTGCAGGTATATCGTAGTACGCCTTCGCGAGGATGGTGCACCTACTGTATACGTAGTATGGGATTCTACCTCGTGTTTTCATTTTCCCCTCCGTCGATCTCGTCTACCAAATACGTAACCAATTCCGTTGCATATCGCAGTTATGATCATCATTTTTAGCGCTGTTTTCAGATCCACGTTGTCAGCCCTCCTTAAGGTTTTACCTCTTTCAGCAATAGTTTTTAATATCCGGCCATGCCTCGCATAACTTTTGCCATTGGTATGGGTAATTTAGCCGAATAAAAACTGCCGTGCCCTTGTTGAGCAGATCGCGACTGGTAATATATCCCAACCGTATGAATCCGTCCTCGCCGAACTTGTTCTGGGCAGTGCCGATGGCCGTCTTACGATATATCGGGTGAATTGGCGCGTTGTACTCCACTAACGCCGCTGCAACATCCTCCAGCCGGAACCATGTGATTGGGTTACAGACATTTACATTCCCACCGGCTCTTGATGAAAACGTCGCACCGTGTGCCTTTGCAGCCTGCATGCGGCGCTTGCTCTCATATGCCCTAACGCCGGTGAAACACAGGTCGCATCCTGACGTTTGTACCCAATCACGAATGGCATCAAAGAAAACGCCCGTCTTGCCAAACGCCCTGCGCTCTTTCGTTTCACGCAGTGCATCAAATGCGCTGCCCGCAGAACTGTTTATTACCACCTCGCGTCCAAGCTGATGGGCCAGGGCTCGAATCGTTTCTTCCGTCCCTGGGAAACTAGCGTCTGAGACATGTGCCCACAAAACAATGTCGTTGCCCGTTACACGTGCCGCCACGTCTGCTATACACGCACATACAATGCTATCCTTGCCGCCAGACACACTGACGTATGCTTTGTTGTGCTGCGCAAGCGCGGCAGCAGCAATTTCAACCGCTTTGTCACGCTTGCGCTGATAGTCAGACATTTTGCACCTAATTTTCCCCGTCATGAGGAAATCGTCAAATGTCATCCTTTGCCTCCCTGATCGGGACATAGCATAACCGCATATTGCACTGCTTCCAATACGGTGGCCTGATTGCATATTTCATAATCGGGTATCCTTTCAAGCCCGGCATTTCTTCGACCGGCATTGGGCGCATCAAACCATGCTCCGGATGCATCGTGCTGTAATCATCTGGGCATTCGGCGACTTCCCACTTTCGCACAATTCCCCAGCCCATAGCCGCCTTTTTCCCGACCGCAGGGATATTGTCCAACAGTTCCATCACCTTGTCAGCGTTACCCACCGCGTAGAATGTCAGTCGCCCATCCTTGATGTGCCGAATTACCTGCGGCATCCTATACGCGCGATACAGGCCAGCACTCGTTGATATAAGCCCGGTCTGCTTATCCAGGTGCCTTGATGCATCAGCCGAAAAAAAGTTCGGGCGTTTATTCCAGTGCTCAACGTCTACACTTTCTTGCTTGTATATAGCACGGCTTGCAAAATAGCGGTTGCCATTGTCTTGCCGGAGCGGAAGTCCGATGTGCCCTGCCCCCGGAACAGAATCACCGCCGAGGCCCTCCAGCACATGCGGAGCGTGGCGGTAGAACCATGCATGATACAGTATCGCATCCAGCATTATTATTCCGTCCGCGCTGTTTATTCTGCCGTCTTCGAGATATGCCGTAACCTTAATCGGCACTGTCGGCTTTTTTGGCATTCTTCGTTCCCCCCTTCAGCAGGTCGAAATGTTGTGCACAATCGTTTGTTTCCGCGCGATATTTATCGATCAATGTCTGCACATCTTCGCTGATTTTCATCCCGCCTGCATTTACCGCAATAACCCTGCGCCCATCCATTTCCGCGTATCCATCAAACATCCCGAAGCCTTTAGCACTCATTCCTCCCAGTCTCGGGGCCGTCTGCCACCAGTGCGCAATGGACAACAGCAACGCGCCAACCTCAGAATCAGTTATGCCGGGCAATAGCACCAACCGCTGCTTAAAAGTAGTTCCAGCGGCAATGTACTGCACGGAATACCGCATCTGCTGCGATGCCGTTCCGGTGTTCTCGGCTTCAGCGTCTATCATATACTTCGCCAATTTGTCATTTTTTGCATCGTCGGTGCGCGTAAATTCGATCTCGTCGATCATGTCATGCCAGCTAATATCGCAGTCAACATCAAGCAGATCCTGGGTTTCTCGGCATACCGGATACGCGAAACCGCACAGCAGTTTCCCGGACATAATCATTGTTCCCAGCGCCCCACCCAACACGGAAATCAGCGGAAAGTGCTCGCGCACCGCAGCCGCACGGCCTACGTCGTCCTTCATCGACGACGACACATTGCCGCCGGAAAACAGGACGTGGAACACCTCTTTGTCGACCTTTTCGCCCAAGCGGTCAAGCAGCTCACATGCCCCAGCATCCCTAATCTGACCACGGATAGAGTTCCCTGTAATCACAGGCAACCGGCCCACTTGCGTTTTTACCATGTTGAAATACGCGCCAGTCGATGCAGTTTCCCCGATGTGGGACAGCGGTGCGGTCATCTCATAATTGATATCAATCTTCATCGTTTCCACCCTCCAGTTTTTCTCTCTGAATGCGTTCGCGAACCAGCAATGCCAGGTAGACGTTTTCTCGATTGAAAACCGGCAGCAGGCTATTATCGGAAATAATGCTGCTTCGGTAGTCATGCACACCTTCCGCAATAATCATTTCGCCGGTCGCCAGCGATACCGGATCCCCGGTATCAAGGTACTTCGGTACGATGGCGCTCACTTGGGCCTTTTTGCAAAACGCCTGAACAAATTCTGCCGTCGTGCTGCTTTTCAGGCACGCCCCATGGATGTACGCAGTAAAACGCTTCCAGGTATCTACGCCGTTTAAACTGCTCTGTTTGTCGCGACTGCGATACATTGCGTACAGCAGAAGCGCCGCCTTCGCCCTTGTCAAATCATCCGTGTCAAAATTGTAATACATGTAATTGCTGCCTCCTCTGATATTTCTCGAGCCTGACCGCAAAACAACGGTATCTGTATTTCGCGGCTAGCTTCAAGCTCATGCGTTAGTTTGCGCAATGCGCCAAACCCGACCTTTTCAATGGTCTTCATTGCCATCTCGCCGTCGGCCATCTGCACCTTGCTTTGCCCTAGCGTCATTAGACATTCAACGAAATCAAACAGTTCTCGCATCCTGTCCCGCGTAGTATGTATCGTTTCGTCTTCCAGGTTAATAGCGAACGTCTCAGTATCATAGTTCAGTTCACTTTTGTAAAACAGGTGTTTTTTCCTACTTTTCGTGATGATCAACCGAAACGGTGTCATGTGCGCCCCGAGTATTTTTGCCGATGCTTCACGCGCGTTAAACAGCTCTATCCCTTTAGGGCTTACCTCATAACTGTAGAAATAGAGGCTAAAAAGCTTTGCGCATTCCGGACATACATAATCGCCAACATATACCCAATCCGTAAAATTCGATGACACAATTCGCTTGATAGCTATTCCGTGCTCAACTTGTGTCCTGCAGATTGGACACGTAAAAACTACGTCGTCAACCGGGAACTCCTTAATCTCGACATCTTTTATAATGTCCTTCCCTTTCCCGTCGCGGGTGTTATATCGAATTACCATGCATGTCCCCCTCACTCGCAGCAATCAGATTTTGGATATGCTCTATCGCCGCCCTGATTCTGTTTTCGGCCTGTTCGGCTCGCCCCCGCAGCATCTCAATCTCATCTGCCGCCAGACTGCACAGGTCATACGGGTTCCCTGGGTCGTAGCCGCACGGGCTTCCATCGTGGTGGTATTCGCACCGTTCGCATACGTCATCGAAAAACCTCTCGTGCAATTCCGTGCATTTCTTCCACTCATCCGATCCCATGTCCCGGGCCGCCATGCAGCGCAACTCCTTCACGAGATCATCTATAGCAATTGCATTTTTCAGCGCCTCCCGGCTAATCAGGTCGTCCATGTTATCCCTCCTTCGGCGGCCTGGGTATCTCCAGAATCTCCAACCAGTGAGTAGGCCGCCGCGGGAAATTCGTAAATTTCGCCTTGTCATCGACCCATCTCCCGTTAGCGTATCGGCACATTATGTCCCCCCATATCGCGGTGTGACAATAGTACAGGCTGTCACGGCTCCGGCTCCCGCTCCTTGACGCTGATCCAGCGGGGTTGCTGCGTTTCTTCCAATTGCTGGATGTAGGCCAGAGCGTCAGCATCAAGAGCATATTCACAATCCTCAATTTTTTTATATGGGCATCCGAGGCACTGATTATTTGCGTCACTATTCCTGCACCAATGCAGCGTGTATTTGATCTCTTCCGGTGTCTTCATTTCGCACGCTCCTTGTCGTTGTTCCATTTTTCTACGGCCCCTCGCTTGGTAAACGCGGTTTTGCCGCAATGCCCGCACATAAAGCAATTGATTTCATACCGTTTCACCGCGAAATGTATGCGACACAGTTTCACTCGTTTGAAGGCTCCGCAGGACGGGCACGGTCTAACAGATAGCATTTTCATTCTGCCGCCTCCCACAAAACACCACGCCTATTAGGGTCACAAGTAATCATCGTCCATCCACGGCATTGTGCGCACGGCTCTTCAAACACTGAACTTTTCGCGTATTTGCATCCAATACAACCGTTATGCACATCCTCTGATTGATGACCAATCGGCTTAATCCCCAGTTTCTCCGCGACCTCGGCAGGCATGGGGCGTTGCTTGCAATTAACGCACAAAACATTAACACAACAAATATTCCGGTATTTTTTGCCGTAATTTGCAGGGCACGGCGTGCCACTTGATTCTGGAAATAGCTGCTTCCATCCCTCTTCCCAGCTCGGATACACCGGCTCAGGATGCTTTTTCGCCCAGTCCATGATGATGCGCTCCAGCTTGTTGTAGTCCTCGCCGTCCAGATCAACGTTCAGACGGCATGCTTCTCCGCTGTCCAGCGGGCAATTGTTCGTGCTGCACATGCTGTCGTGGGCGGCGCACAGCCGCCTGGCCTGACGCATGACCTCCGTAAATTCAGCCATTGTTCTGTTCCTCCTTTTCGATTTCGCGGTTGAGATACCAGGCGGCCTTCTTCAGGTCGGTCAGGCGGCTGCTTTTCTTCCCGGCCCGGGCGATGTACTTGATCGTGTTGCCCAGGCAAAATCCCAGGCCCCAGGCCTCGATCACGTCAATGGCCTCGATACCGCCCGCCTGATAGTAGGCGGGATGGTTGACGGGCTGGACAGTTTCGTAGGGCTGGCCTAAGATGTCCTGCATATGTTACACCTCCATCGCCCAAACGGCGTAGTACGGGCAACCCCGCGTACCCTCCGGCAGATCAACCGGAAACTCATCAAATGCCTTGCGTAACGTGCATTTGCACTGGCCATCGAAATCCTTGTCGCACAGCATGCAGTGCTCCCGGAATACGTTAATCAGCTCCAGCGTACATTTGTTCGAAATCCAGCGTCCGCTTTCCTCGCCCGGTTTCCCGTCGGCGCGGAACACCCCGATCTGATAGCCCAAATGCTCCAGATTCCGTTTTTGCGTAGCGAGTTGCTCCGTCGGGATGGTGGCCATCACATCATCCAGCAACTTCCGCGAGGCCCATCGCAACTGTCCCAATGTGCGCATGCCGTTCGGGATGGTTTTCAGTCTCATGCGTAGCGGCTCCAGCCCGTGGGCCATGGTAATCACCGCATACAGTTCCAGCAACGATTCCTGTTCCCGGCCCTGCAACCGTCTGATTTCAGACATCTTCGTTTTCCTCCCTGTGGATAGATCGTTCGGGGTCAAACCCTTCCGGGTAGCGCTTTTTGAGTTTCTCAATGTTGTGCCGGAAAATCTCGGACAGCGAAACCCCCAGCCCAGTAGCCAATTCCGCCAAATACCACGCCACATCGGATGCTTCGTCGATCAGGTGATCCCGATCTAGAACATGTCCCTGAAACGTCGCCTTTTTCACAATGTCGGCGCACTCTCCCGTTTCCCCTGACAGCCCCAACACACCGTTCAGGATTTTGTCGTGGTCACCGGATGTCCGCTATGCTGCGGCCTGATACGCGTCTGCAAGGCAGGCATTGTCACGCAAGATTTCACTAATCGTGTCTAACAGACACCCGTGTTCGTCGCAGTTGCATTTGCCCCGCACCGGGCATTCCCTGCAATCCTCCGTGGCATCGTTCAGGGCATCGGCAGCATCCGCCAACGCCGAATAATCGTATTTTCGCATTTTTATTCCTCCTCCACAAAAATGTCCGGGAAAATATCCCTAAACCCGTCCAGTGCCGGGAGTGCTATTTCCTTCGCCTGTGGGTGTGCCGGGCCCGTCTTCTCCAATGCTCTGAGGTCAAAGAAATGCTTCCACGCGTACAGATTTCCTGTCATAATCAGCTCAGTTTTCGCACTGGTGGGCAGTACCACCCGCGCCTCTTGGGGTGTGCAATATCGCTCTATCATCCGTTTATAGGCGTACTCTGCGCTGATGCACACGTTCTCCCAATCATCCCAACTTGTGCCCGCCCAGTAGCAGTCTCCACCGAATTGCGACGGGCTTACCACCGTGATTTCTGACCCGAATTTTCCGCTGGCATAGTTGCAATACCGGGTGCTTTCCTGCGCGAACGCGAACTGCCTGTGCCGCACAAACTCGTGGGAAATCCCTCTATCGCAGGTGAATTTCACGCCCATGCGGTAATGTGCCATCCGTTCCCGGCCTTCCAGCTCGATGTAGCTCATTTCCTCAATCCTCTGGTCGGGGTCAACGCTCTCGTACTCCGGCAGGTCAAACCTGTAATTGTCGTCAATGTGTCCCGCGAAATAGTATGCAATCCCTGCATTTGCCTGTAGTAGCTCCCTCCATGCCCGGATATTCCCGCTGATAATCGGCCTGCCGTCAATGTCGGTCATAATCAGGTTCGGGGCCATACCAGTAGCATCCCGGAGCATCTGCATGCCCTCCGCTACCGCTTTATACACGCCCTGGTCTTTGATACGGAATACGTAATCCCCATGTTCCAACATCGCGTCGTGGTGATGCAAAATCAGGTTCCGCACGAACTTCGGGGCGCTGGCTGCGCTTATTTTCGATTCCGATTTGTAGCACAGCCGCCCCGCCGTCTCGATTGCTTTCATCCTCCCGGCTCTCGGGGGACGGTCTATGAATTCCCAACCTGCCTTAACGATTTTCATTGTCGTTCCTCCATTTTTCAGTTACTCGTCGCCGGATATGGTGACTTCCGCATAGGGGATAGCCCCATACCGTTTTTCGAAATGTAACACCGTGATCTGGGCATCGTCTGCCCATGCCACATCGTTCAGCGCGTCGCATATGATTTTCACCACATTGTCCGCGTCAGGCTTTTTCGTGGGCGGGATAACCCCATCCAACATCGCTTGCTGTTTCCGCTTCCCGGCTGATGCAGGTATCCCATAGTATGCCGTGACCTGCAACTGCACCGGGCCTTCCAGCTTTTTCCAGACATACCCGGCAGCGGCCCGGAATGCATCGCGCACTTCCTGCTCGTATTCTGCCGTTTTGTCGGGTGTGTAGGTTACCACACGTCCACCCCGCCGGGCAAACCGGGGACGACCTTTGCCCACCGGTTCACCGTAAACTCTGAACGTCGTCGTCATTGCGTACCCCCTATAACATCTCGTCGTTTCGCAGCCGGTAGTTTTTGCCGTTCCCCCGGCTGATAGTTTTGCAATACCCTTTCGCACATTCGGCGATCCGGGAGGCCGTAGCCTCATCGATCTCCATCAACTCGGACAAATACCGCTCAGAGCTGATAATCGTCGGCATGTGGTTGATGTATCGATGGTTGAGGATTTCATAGGCCAGTCGGATGTCCGCCGCGGACGGGGCTGTGTTCCCATCGCGGCCCGCCGTGGGCTTCAGAAAATCGTCGATGTACAGGAATTTGATGTTTTTCAACGGCAAAATCTGACGCTGATATTCCGCCTCATCCCCGACATTTGATTTTATCCGACCTGCATCAGCAGGCCACGACATGTACAAAATCGGCATTTTCCGAAGCGCCTCACGGCATATCGCGGTACACAAATGCGTTTTTCCGCTGCCCACGGCCCCGCCGAAGAACAACCATCTCCCGGCGCTCAATCCCTCGGCGGCGTACCCCTGCGCAGTGTCCAGCATGATCTTCTGCCACGGGGTATCCGCGTGGAATGCCTTGAACGTGCATTGGCTGATGCTGTTTGCCAGCCCAGAATTCCGCATGCGGGCTATGCTTTTCCGAATCTCGATGCACCTGCACGGCCTGTAAACCTGGTATAACATGCCATTGCGCTCCAGCAGCTCCGCAGTATCTCCACGGTTGTTGCACAACGGGCAGTCATAACCGTCCTGCTGGGCAAGCTCCCCGGATGCTGCATTGTAGCGCTCAACCGCAGATTGCTCCGCATTGCGCCTGTCCTCAGGTGTGGCCCGTTGGGCGGCTTGAATCATGTCATAAAACCTCTTCCCCGCCGTAGACTTGTCGAGGCCCCGCAGAATCTCGCCCACGCTTTGCATATCCAGCACCTCCCTGATTCTGGGCCTTAGAAAGCCAGTTGTTTGCGAACCGTTTTGCTCCTGACACGGTTTTCCTGCGGCTGGGATTCGCGTCCAGCCAGCCGATCATCGCCCGAATCTCCTGCGGCACATCCACCGCCGGATACAGCTCCGCCCATTTGTCAACGTCCTCCTGCGTCAGGGGGAATTCCCCTCCGCCAATGCACGGAAGCGTGAATATTGGCGGCTTTTCCTGCTGCTGCGGGGTGCCGACTTCGGTCGGCTCACCGCTAGTAATATTATTATTACTCTTACTCTCTATCTCTCTATCTCTAATCTCTTTATCTCTAATCTCTTTATCTCTAATATCTGGGTGGAAATTTTCCACCTTACTTTCCACTTTGTTTCCACCACTAGCGGGGGAATTTAGCTGTTTTTGTGCCTTCGTAACCATCTGGTGGCGCTTCTGCATGGCCCAATTGGTCTCACTCCCGACCAAATCGTTATGCCCAGTCATCACCAGTGTTCCGTCAACGTCCTCGTACACCAGCCCGAATTTCTTGTACAGTTCCAGGGCCACCCGGATGGTGTCCGCCGTGAACCATTTGCAGTCCCTCTGGATTTTGCTCACGTCGTAGGGGATGACGATCTCGCCGATGGTTCGGGCCAGCCGTCCTGCTGTGTTGATAGTTTTGAGGCATAACATCTGGTACAGCACCACGTAATTCGCGCCGTCCGTCTGCGACATCAAGAAATCCACGACATCGGACGACATGAACGTTTCCCGCAGCTTGATCCAGTAATACCGTTTACCAGTCGCCATGCAGCGCCTCCTCGGTTGTTTTCATCCGGTGTTCCTCCTTCCTGCTCCGCAATGCGTTCGATTTGCTGTTTTTGCCGCAATGGCAATGAGGGTTTTTGATTTCCATCGCTTTAGGGGCATAAGTTACTAGGGTAAAATCAGCCGCATGAATTGCTATCATTGCGATAGCGTCATTCGGGGGATTTGGTGTGCGTAATACTGGCGCGTGCAATCCGTGCAATCTCTGCGCGGCGCACCCGTTCTTCTTCGCTCATCTCCCGTTTGGTGCGGTACGGATTTTTGCCATACCGGAAGGGATACAACGGGCAGTCTACGATGGGGCACTTGTCAATTTCTCCGGGCTGGTCGCAGGTACAGCGCATGCATTTTGCTCGGATCGCCTTTACAGGGTTATGCAGGTTTGCCATGTGGCACCTCCTAATTCGTCGTATTTGCGGTTTAGCGTGTATTGGGGATTAACCTTTCCGGCCTCCGGGGCTTCGGGGGTATAGATACCAGGGTAAATTTGGAGGCCGGAAAATGCCATGGCTTTATTAGTGCTAAAATGGCAGGTCGTCGTCATCCGTCTCGACAAAGCCCTCGTTCTGAAGTCGCTGGGCCGTATCCATCCGCTGCTGTTCAGGTTTCGTGGGCGGTTCGGGCCTCGCCGGGGGCTGTTCCGCTCTGTATTCCTGCCCGTTAGATTTCGGGGCTACGAATTCAGCCTGCTCCACAAGTACCTCGGTCGCATAGCGCTTCGAGCCATCCTGGGCCTCATACTGCCGCACCTGGATTGCGCCCTCCACGCCGATCTTGTTGCCGGTCAGGAAATATTTTTTGATGAAATCCGCTGTCTGTCGCCATGCGACGCAGTTGATAAAATCCGTTTCGCGCACGCCCTGCGAATTAGCATATTTCCGATTACATGCAATCGTGAATGTGCAGCAGGAAATCCCGCTTGACGAGCGCCGGTCATCCGGGCCCTTGGCAATGTTACCTACCAGCAGCACACGATTCATTTTTCACGGCCCCTTCCTGCTGTGTCGGGCCGATGTACAGCCCTAAAATATCAGCAACGGTTTGACGATCCACAAAATTACCGAAAGTGTTGTGCTCCATGTAGGACTGGAGCGCGTTCACCCGTCCCACAATGTTCTGCAGCTGCGCATACTCGTAGCTGCTCACCACTACCGCGCCTTCAACGGTTGTAGCCTTAATTTCCATTCTTATATCCTCCATTCGTTTTTGTATTTTGCGATTTCCTCCGGCGTAGCCGTATCAATCCCCAGGCTTTTCGCCAGTTCCACGGCTGCGTCTATCAATGTGGACATTTGCCGGGTGTCATAGGTGGATGAGCCGTAGTACAGGATTACATTCAGGCATCCCGGTAGTTTGCTGGGCATGGTATCGGCTATCCAACCAATGCCGTTCTCGCCCCAGGCGGATACCAGCTTTTCTGCGCCGTCCTCACGGACGCAAACCATCTCACTGACACCGCCGATCTCCCGGATTAATGACCTGTACACATCGACTTTGGGGATCTTCAATTCAGCCGCGATCTTGTCCATCAGCACCCAACAATACCCGTTCGCGTCCAGCGACCGTTTTGCATGATACTTTTTGATCTCCACCGACACATCGGTGTCCTTCAGCGCATCGTATGTCTCGCGCAAATCCCCATCAATGCTCAGGGTGATTGTTTGGTTCCGGCCCGCCTCGGTATCAAGTTTCTCGATTCGGCCCTTCCAACGGCTCACCGGAACCGTACCCCCTCGCCCTGAGTAAACTCCACACCGTCGATCAATTCACCAGTTTCGGCGAAATCCCGAAGCAATGCGGTCTTGTCTACGGTATCAGGCTGGTGCACCAGGTATTTGGCCGGGATTTTGTCCTGATCGGTCACCGTAGCACTCCACGGGTTTTTCTGGATGTACCATTTGCCGATGCTGGTAAACAGTTTGTCCGCATTGGCCATTTTCATGGCCTCGTAGATTCCGGTTTTCATCCGGGCCGCAAGATTCTCGTAGGATTTTTTCTGCCGCTGAAGGCGTTTGATTTCCTCGCCCACCATTTTGGCCGATGCATCCGCGCTGCGCATCATCCGGGCATACATCTCGGATTTATCGCCTATCCCCTCGTTCACCCGGTCGATCTCGTCCAGGATTTCAGCCTGTTCATCCAGGTCATCAGTTTCCTCGTATGCCGCCATCAGTACGGCATACTCTTCGGCCAAATCATACAGTCGCACGCTGTTCCCTCCGCTTCTCGAGTTGTCTGCATACCACCGCGCCCTGCACACTGGTCAGGTCTGCGATGTTGGCAACTTTGTATTTCTCACACAGTTTTCCGATTTCATCCGTGTTACAATTGGTCTGGATGGTGATAAGTTGGTCGTTGGTAATCAGCCCCTTCCGGGGGTTCTCCGGAGCCTGAGCCTTGGGCCTCGCGGGTACAGGCTCACCTTCTGGGCCGTCGTAATACCGAGAATATTTGCTGGATTTATCAACAGCGTCTTTGCCGTAATAGATGTCTGCACCAACGCCCAGGGCTTTACACGCTACGCTGATAGCATCGGTATAAGCCTTTTTATAGCCCTCATCATCAACAACGTATTTGTTGGCGGCTTTGGTCGTCGTTGCGCTGGAGTTACCCCCCATGCCGTAGATAGGCCGCGACCATTCGCCTTCCAATTTTACGTAGAGATTCAGTTCGACGAAGGTTGCCACCGTGCCATCTTGAAATGTCTCGTTCCAGTGGCGCACATCATCGATGTACCAGCCGATCCCGCAGGGGCCAAATACCTCCGTCAATACCTTGATTCGCCACATGGGGTTGATGTCAGTCCCCGAAAACCTTCCGTTGTTGAAGGATTTCTGCGCGATCTCCGGAACTGCCCGGACGCGGCTGTAGATTTCCATGTTGTCCATTTTTATTTCCTCCGTTTCCGATTTAGCCATTGTACCTGCGGCCATGTAATTCAACTTCCGGGGTGCGGCTTTCGGCCTTGCCCTGCCTGTACCGCTTCCACGCGAAAGCATGATATGCCTCGGATAGCAGCATGCCACTCGCAAAAAACACGAACGCCTTGATAACCTCCACCATGTTGATTCCTCCTATCTATCGGTTTCTTTGCTTTTCCTTGCGCTTTCGACGGGTTATATTGACTTGCTTCCGACTGCACAAATCAATAGATACCTGCAATTGCCGCATACGGTCGCCGCGCTCTATGATTTTCACGATGTCCTCAACAGCAGCCTTTTCACACGCCCCATGGCATCCGGCCACTCTGTCGGGGCAGTCCTGGCAACAGCTCCCACGTTGCGCGGCGGTAGAACCCAACATCCGAGGCATACTTCACACCACCCACGTTGTGTTTAGTTTCTTACGCAGCCGTTCCTTGCGGGCTACTTCCTCGACGATGGAAGGCGCACATATGTATTCGGCCATGCTCCTCACGTCTACCATGCTGCCAGCACAAGCAGTTTTCAGCCGCCCGTCCTCCAACATGGCCCTGATTTTGTAGTAACTGCATCCCATGATTTTGGATGCTTGCGCCTTAGTGCAGACCTCTCCGTATCTGCCCAGCATGTCATCTATCCGTTCGTCCAGTGTCATTGTTGGCCCCTCCCTCGGTTTCCTCGTACAGCGCTGCAAACGGGATTCCCAGCGCCCGCGCGATCTCCATCCCTGTGGGGATGGGGCACACCCTAGTGCCCCTCTCCAACATGCAGATGTAATTCCGCGTCACACCAATTTCATTCGCAAGTTCTCTTTGCGTCATGCCCGTAGCCATGCGGGCATCCTTGATTACATCTCCGATGTTCATTGATTACCTTTCTGCCCTCGTTACCTCCGGGGCGGGGTAGTCATTGGTTAGCAGTACTTGCGCACGAATTCGCGCAACGATCTTTTATCCTTATCGGGAGCATCGCACCATCTTCCGTTTTCATCCCCCATGCGAATACATTCGAGCTGATAACGCGCTGCGGATTTGATTTCCTCATCGTTAGTGATTCCGCATCCTTCGAGATATGCCGCAAACGTATCAATCTTGTACGCGCGTTCTTTGAGCGTCATATTGTTCTCCTTCTCCCCGTATGCCCGGTAGGTCAGGCGTTGTCGTTTAGAAATTGCGGATTGCGGCGCAGATAGCGCCATAGCTCGCTTCGGCTTTTTCCATCTTCGCGGCGAGCTTTTCGCAATACGCGGTGTCGTTCATGTGCCGGGATGCTTCGGTCATCAGCCGGTCGATCTGCTTCTCGGTGTGGTTCCGGGCTGCATGGAGTTCGGCGTAGGTCATGGATTCGATTTTCTTCATGGCGTTGATGCTTTTCATTTTGCTTCCTCCATTAACATTGATTTTCCAATGTTCTTGTGCTATAATGTACTTGGCTGTTAACCATGGTTACATTATACTCTAACTACGGTTAGATGTCAATAGTTTTCGGCAAAATTCTCTAACTTTTTTTAGAGGATTCGGAGGGCTATAGGTATGGAAAATCAATCGGTTTTTTATAATCGTTTATGCGAAATGGCCAGCCTGCTCGGTGGTACTGCAAACACAGTCGCTCGGAAAGTTGGGCTTTCAAACGCAACGGCGACGAAATGGAAAAACGGGGCAATCCCAAACGGGGAAACACTATGCGCGATAGCTGACTACCTGGACTGTTCCGTTGATTACCTGCTGGGACGCACCGATAACCCCCACGCCCACAAACCCGACGAACCTACACAGCCGGAACCGAAGCGGATTTCCTCCGAAGAACTTGCTCGCCGGATCACCCAAATTCTGGACGGCACCGACACAACAGATCAAAAATAGATTTCCACCAAATTTGCTCCGGGAAGCGCATCCAGATTTATGTAAATTGTGCACTCCGGAACACAGATAAATTTGAGCACATCAGGCGCTCGCGGCACATGGGCCACGGCCTTGGCAAAATGGATGTACCTGCGTGATGTTGCACTTGCTGTTTTCATCCCGGCCACCTCCCGTTCGCTTTCCAGCAAAACCATCCTAGCACCGGAAATCCACTTCGCCAATCCCAACATCTGTGTAATTCGCTATCAATATCTGATAGTGCGCGATTCGCGTATTTGCGAATCACGGTATACAAATACGCGAATCATGCGAATTGACCGGCAAATAGTACGCATATCTGCGTAATTCGCACATAAAAGATTAGTAGATCAGCGATTTAGAACGGAGGGGATTTTGTGGCGGTTTCGGTTTCTGGAATTTTGCAGGAGCACAAACGAAGAAAGGGCGTGACCAATCAATGGATAGCAGATACGGCGCGGGTGTCGAAAGGCACTGTTGACAGAATCATGGCCGGGGCATCAAAATCACCCCGGCATGATACGCTGCAGGCAATCGCCAGCGCGGTTGACTGCGGAATGGCAGAATTCGATGGGGTTTATGTGCGCACTGATGATGTGGAGGACGACGTGTGTATATCCGAAAATCCAGCAGAAGACGCACGGTATTGCGCGATGATCTGCACCATGGAAGATCGGTTGGCGGAACAGCGCGACAGGTATGATGCCGAAATTGGGCGGATGCGGAAATGGTTATCCGTTGTGGTAGCTATTTGTATCGCGCTGATGGGTATACTGATTGCGATACTAATGATCGATTTCCTGAACCCACATATAGGATGGTTTCGGGCCGTGCGATTCGGGAAATTTGCACAGCAAATTGATGCTATTTTGATAGGCCACGCGTGAATGGGGGACGGCTATGAACAATCTATTATGGATTTTCGCGCTCGGCTCCGGGGAGAACACAGCAGTTATATTTGGCTATAATTGCGATGTCGATTTACTACGGGCAATCATGATTACATGGCTTATCCAATCTGTAGTATTCGGCTTGATCGTTAGTTCACTGGCGCGTAAAAAGCGCAGGAGCCCGACAAACTATTTCTGGGTTGGATTTTTCTTCGGGTTGATCGGGTTGCTCTACACCATAGGAGTGCCCGCCATTACGCCGGAACAGTACCGGGAGCAAATGGCCAAACGGCAGGCAGAACGGGAGGCCCGGAAGGGCGAAATCAAGTTCAACAGGATTGTTGTTGCGGTTTGCATCGTGGCATTCATCGCGTTATTCGTGGTCGCGGGTGCATTTCGCTGATAGGAGGGAAGTACGTTGATTTTGCGGGGCGTTACGGTTGATCTGGTAGGCAATGGGTACGGGATACCCATCATGTACGTGATTTTCGGGATCTGGTTAATCCAAGCGATGGTGTTTGGTATCATCGTCCGGACGCTTGCAGAAACTAAGCGCCGGAATACCTATAACTATTTCTGGCTGGGCTTTTTCGCCGGATTGATAGGGCTGATTTACACAGTGGGCGTTCCAGCGCTCAACGCTGAAGAGGCCCATGCAGTGCAGGTTGCCAGGGCGAAGAACAGCACCCGCACAGCAAAAATCAATATTTCCATCACTGCAGGTGCGGTTGTCGCGACAATCCTGTACGTGCTGGCGATTGCACTGTAGGAGGGATAGCCATGGGAAACCTGGCATACATGGTGCGCTGGGAACTATCCAGTGGTAATGTTGATGTTGTTATTGGTGGGTATAGTCTCCCTGCGAAATACGTAATAATAACCATTTGGCTGATACAGGCAATTGTTTTCGGTTTCATCGTCCAGTCGATGGGCGAGAACAAAAACCGAAATCCATATAACTATTTCTGGATTGGTTTCTGCTTCGGCCTCATCGGGCTAATCTACGCCGCAGGTGTGCCGAAGCTGACACCGGAGGAAGCCCAGGCCAACGAGGAAAAAATCGCAGCAGAACGCAAGGACAAACGCGACACGAAATTTGATGCGATAATCCTGATAGGCGGGATTATTGCACTGATAGTGTTGATAGTACTATTTGCGAAACACTAGGGGGAAGTCTCATGCCCAAAAAACAGCAATCGGGGCTATACCGAACAAAAGTCAAGATCGGCGTAGCCCCGGACGGGAAGGATATTGTGAAATGGGTGTCCGGCAAAACGGTGCGCGAACTGGAGAACGCAAAACGACGAGTAATTGAACACTACATCACTGGACAGGCAGTCTTGCGCGACTGCCTGTTTGGTGATTATGCGGTGGCGTGGTATCGCACCAGGAAAGAACCGTTTGTTTCGCCGTCCACGCGAAACAACTATAGGACGATGCTCAACCGCTATCTAATCCCGACGTTTGGCGAGCAGAACATGCGGGCCATCTCTACAAATGACCTGCAATCTTTTGTGAACGAATTTGCGGGCGAATCGAAAAGTCAGATCACCTCGGCACTGTGCACTGTCCAGCAGATTTTTGCGGCAGCTACACAAGACGGAATACTCCATCGCGACCCGTCTGCAGGGCTGCAACGACCTGTAGCGACCCCTCCGACCGGCAGAAGGGCATTAACTGATGCGGAGCGCAAAAGGGTGTTAGCAGCCATAGATGGTCACAAATACGGAGCATATTTGGCCGTGCTATATTATACAGGCATGAGGCCGGGGGAAGTGCGGGGGTTACAATGGGGTGACTTCGACTGGGACGGTGATATGGTGACAGTGCAGCGGGATGTTGATTATGCTACAGGTGCGGCAAGCCTGGGAGCGCTGAAAACCGCGAAGGCATATCGGAGGATCCCGATTGCCCAACCGCTGCGAGACAAATTGTTCCCATTGCAGGGAAACCCAGACGATCTAGTGTTCCAGGGGGTAGACGGCAGGCCAATGGCGCAGGTTACTGCCATCAGAATGTGGATTGAGCTGATGGTGTCATGCGGCATGGCAGTGCCCATAGATGGGCCGACGTGCTACGGGGCCGGGGACATCAGAGGCCAATATAGGCCCACGATAACCCCATACACGATGCGGCACAATTTCATCACGATGTGTTGGGAACAGGGGCTTGACGTGCTGGTGACGCGAGAAATCGTCGGACATGCGGACTACCAGACGACCATGAATATATACACACATTTATCGAATAAGCACCTGGAAAAAGCACAGCAGGATTTGAACGCCATGTTTTCGGCGAAAAAAGAAAGTTGCACAAAAGTTGCACCAATCCCGGCTGCAAAAACGACAGGCAAAAAGAAAAGCCCGAAATCTCAATGATTTCAAGGCTTTTCGTGGCGGACCCTAAGGGATTCGAACCCCTGACCTTCTGGTCCGTAGGCAGAAAAAGCGATAGTAAAAACGCTATAAAACACAATGAAATAAGGCTTTTACGGTGCTTTTGCAATGAACGACGTTGAAGAAAAGTTGCACAAAAGTTGCACAAGATGCTACCCCATGTCTGCCGAATTCATGTGTATAGCGGTTGTATATGTATCCATAAGCGCAGAATCCTTGCCGGGAGGTTTTGTTCCCCGGCAAGGCCCATTGGAATCAATCCCAAATGTGCTCTTCGCAGTATGCTGACCACTCGGCTTCCATGTCGGCGATTGCCTGCGCGTAATCCTCACCGTTGATGATTTTCTCCAGCGCCTTCCTTCCGGCGGAGGATTTGGCATAATTGGCAGCGCAGCTATAATTTTCGGCCTTGATGTATGCAGCAGCGCGGGGATACTTGGCGTTCAGTACTTCAATGTTCGCGGTAGGCTGCACCGGAGGGCGTGCGCCGTCGTTGTCCTGATTGTCCATCATGCAGCTAAACGCATCGCGGTAGCGGCTCCATGCCTCGCTCGCATCGTAGATTTCCTGCAATCCTTCGATTGCATTGATTTTCTCCTGACGGGATTTTGCAGCCGCCTGTTTGACTGCTTCTTCGTTCTGCAGGTGCGTCCTGATTTCATCGACTTCCGCTTTCCACATCCCGGCTTTCAGTTCCTTGGCAATGAGCTTTCCGTCCGCAGTGCTCTTGGGCCGTACACTCATTTTTCCAGCATTCGGGCCATAGGTCAGCAGGGTGATGCTGCAGTGCTTCATGATTTCCATCGCTTTTTCCGTCATCGTGGTTTCCTCCTTGTTTCTCTCAACCTTATGCCTATATTATATACCTTATGCGGTATATTGTCAATAGGTTTTTGAGATTTCCGCAAGAATTTTTTGACGATTATTGGCAATTCACCCCGGCGGTCAATCCGTCGGGGTGCTCACTTACTCCACGTCGTACAGCTCTTCCATCCGGCAGTCCAGCGCATGCGCCAGCTTGATGGCGGATTTCGCACTTGGCTGCCGCACGCCGTTTTCCCATAAACTTATGTCCACCTGCCGACAACGAACGATCTCCGCCAGCTGCGCTTGCGTCAGGCCCTTGGCCAGCCTCAGCCGGGTGATGGGGCTATCGTTGCCACGTGGACGCGGGGCACTGCGGTCATACTCAGACATTATTTAATACCTCCTGCCAGCAGCTTGTCGATTTCCGCCAGCCGGGCCAGCAGCTTTTCGCGTTCGGCC
>ERZ1034917.452-NODE-452-length-37483-cov-51.682751_pt1 | contig 37483 bp, 66 predicted proteins | sample MGYA00520605_ERZ1034917 | MGnify/ENA primary metagenome ERZ1034917 (study PRJEB33766, sample SAMN09781784) | gut metagenome | biome: gut microbiome | host: Homo sapiens | place: Madagascar | study: EMG produced TPA metagenomics assembly of the PRJNA485056 data... | reverse complement strand
AGGAGGAAGTAGACGCCATGATTGGCAAGCGCCTCGCAAAGGCGATGAAGGGTATCCCCAGCGAAGAAGAGATCGCCGCATACCGCACATGGAGAGAGGGCCAGCAGACCGAACAGGAGCGCCAGGCCAAGAGAGACAAGGAGCTTGCCGACAGCAAGTCCGCTCTGACCGCCGCACAGGCGGAAATTGAGCAGATGAAGCGAGACAAGTACGTTTTTTCCAAGGGCCTGACTGGCGAGGAAGCTGAGTTTATCGCATTTAAGGCTCTGAAAATGGTGGACGACAAGACCACTTTTGAGCAGGCGGTGGACCAGCTTACCGAAAACCGCCAGAAAGTAAGAATCGACTGGGCGGCCCCTGCTGGTGGCGGTGAAAAGAAAATTGACGTAAATGCTGCGATGAACAGTCTGATCCGCAGCGCAGTAAAGTAAGGAGAAGAATATGGCAACTATTGATCGTTCCGCACTTTCCGGCCTGATCCCCGAGCCCGTAACTCGTGAGATTATGCAGGGCGCTATTGCTGAGAGTGCCGTCCTGCGTATGGGCCGCCGACTGGCAAACATGTCCAGCAAGACCGAGACCATTAATGTTCTTGACGCTCTTCCCTCCGCCTATTTTGTAAACGGCGAGGCGACTGATTCCGGCGCCGGTGATGCCTGGAAGCAGACCACTAAGATGGCGTGGGATAAGAAAAAGATCCATGCTGAGGAAGTCGCTGTTATCGTCCCCATCCCCGAAGCCGTTCTTGCCGATTCCGACTACGACATTTGGGGTGAAGTCCGTCCTCGTCTGACCGAAGCTTTTGGCAAGGTTATTGACGCCGCCATCCTGTTTGGCACTAACAAGCCCGGATCTTGGCGCAACGGAGTTGTGCCGTCCGCTATTGCTGCTGGCAATGGCGTTCCCGTCGGCACCAGCGTCTTTGATGACATCATGGGCGAAAACGGCCTGATCGCCAAGGTCGAGCTGGACGGCTTTAACCCCAACGGCGTCATGTCCGCCATCCAGATGCGTGGCAAGCTGCGTGGCCTGAAGGATACCACCGGCCAGCCCATCTTTAAGTCCGATATGCAGGGCGCTACCCGCTACGGCCTGGACGGCATGGACATGTACTTCCCCATGAATGGCGCTTTCGACCCCACCCAGGCCCAGATGATCGTGGGCGACTGGAGCCAGCTGGTCTATGCTATCCGGCAGGATATGACCTTCAAGATTTTCACCGAGGGCGTTATCCAGGATCCCAGCACTAAGGCCATTACCTACAACCTGATGCAGAACGACATGGTAGCTCTCCGTGCCGTCATGCGTCTGGGCTGGGAGATCGCCAACCCCATCAACGCTTACAACGCCGACATTACCAACCCCTTCCCCTTCTCCGTTTATGGCAAGGCGGGCACCGTGTCCACTGTGACCGTTTCTCCCGCTACCGCAACTATGGCAAAGGGCGACAAGAAGGCGTTTTCCGCCGTTGTGGCCGGTGATGGCATCGTGAGCGAGAACGTTGAGTGGAGCCAGAATGGCGCTAAGTCCTCCATTTCCGAGGATGGCGTTCTGACTGTGGCCTCCAACGAGACTTCCACCAGCATCACCGTAACTGCCAAGTCCAAGCAGGACAGCAGCAAAACTGGCACCGCTACCGTCACCGTTTCCTGAGTTGAAAGGAGCTGACCCGTATGATTTACGCCGACTATGAGTATTACTCCTGCACTTATTGTGGGACTGCCGCAAAAGATGAGGATTTTCCCCGGCTATCAGTTCGGGCCAGCTCCTTCCTCGATTACTACACGCAGAACCGGGCAAAAGATAACGCTGATATGGACGCTGTAAAAATGTGTTGCTGCGCACTCATTGACAAGTATGCTGTCATCGAAGCTGCACAGGTGCTTGCTGCTGCAAAAATGGTAGAAGCAGCGAACGGAGATAACGTAAAAAGCGAAACGGTAGGTGGATACTCTCGCACTTTGGCAACCGGGGGAGAATCTGCGTTGGCCGCAATCAACGTAACGGACGGGGCAAAAAAGTTGCTAGCGGCAACATGCAATGAGTACCTAGCTCACACTGGGCTGCTGTATCGGGGAGGAGGCTGCGGATGTACGCTCCCCACACTGTAACAATCTACAACGTCATACAGGGAACAGACAAGGACACTTTTCAGCCTGTCGAGACGCTGAACGTGACTATCCTTCGGGGGGTTATGCTTCAGGCGTCAAAGGGGGCCAACGTCCGTAAGACCGGGTTGGAAGGGGCCGACGCTGTAAACCTGTATATCCCGTTTGATGTAGAAGCGGTAGACGGAATCACAGGAGCTCCAAAGACTTACACGGGCCCGCAGGCGTTCTTCGGGGCGGCTGATCGTTCCGGGCTGTGGACGCTTTCAGTAAAAGGCGATGGCGGCACAACGGTTTTCGTCAAGGGAGAGTATGTGGCGGATAGTCTTACAAAGGCGCTTTCTCACGATGATAGCTATACCCTGACAAAGGTGGATCGGATGGACTACGGTAGCCCTGACATGCAGCATTTTGAGTGCGGGGGTGTTTGAGTGGCGCTGAAATTCACGGTTTACACTGACGGCCGGGACGAGATAAAAGAGGCTATTGCGAGGGGCTGCACAAAGGCAGAGCACGAAGTGGCTATGCAGATCGCAAAAGATACTGAGCCATTTGTCCCGGCTTCGCAGTCCGAAAGCTTGGCAAATCGCACAATTGTAAAATGGAACATGGTTATTTATCCCGGGCCTTATGCTCGCTACCTATACTTTGGCAAGCTATGGCTTGACCCGCTCACGGGGAGTAGCTGGGTAAAGCACGGAGAGCACAAAGCCCCAACGGACATTGATTTGAAATTCAATCGAGCAACCCACAGACAGGCGCAATCCCACTGGTTTGAGGCGTCTAAGGCACAGAATCTAAAAAAGTGGCTCCGTGTCGCAGACAAGGCGGTGAAACATGAGCTTTGATTTAAATACCGGCAGCAAACCCCGGGTAATGGCCTCCAGCAGCGAGAAAGCAGACCTTGACCGGCTGATGATGGTATGGGCCAATAAGTTCCCGGACATGCCTGAAAACATCATGCTTATCAAGTATGAGTATTTTGCCGCAAAAACGGTCGGAATGGCGCTATCCTCCGTGCAGGGATCGGCCATCACCAACCGGTATATCCTGGGAGGCTACAAGGCGGAATACTCTTTCGAGATTCACTACCAGATCGAGCCGCCTGGAGCCAGTGATGGAAAACGGCTGGATGCCGTGGAGGTTTTGAACAAATTTGCGGACTGGGCGCAGACACAGCGCCCGGATATCGGAGAGGGCAGACGTGCTCTCAGGGTCGAGCCGACGGCGTATGCGTCCTATCTCGGTGCGACCACCGACCAATACGAGGATTATTACGTCCCCATGAAACTAACATACGAGGTGAATGTATAATGGCTGATTTGGAATTTAACACTACTTCCGGCCAGACCATCGCCCGGGAACTCCTCATTGCATACCTGAATACTGGCACCCCCTCCGCACCCGTGTGGAGTGCCATCGGTAAGCGTGTGGAGGATTCTTCCGCCGAGATGGACTGGAGCCAGGAAAGCAAGCAGGATATCCTTGGCAACACCTTTACCACCATGAAGAAGCCTACCATTACGCAGACGTTTGACCCCATCCCCCTGGATGCGGGCGACGCAGCGGCGGTGAAGCTCTGGAATCTGGCCGTCAAGGATCACGATGCCCAGGCCCTGTCTAACCAGGATATGCTTATCGCCCACTTCTACGCCACCAGCGGCCAGGCAAAGTTCGCCGAGCGCTACTCTGGCTGCGCCGTGGCTGTGACCAGCATTGGCGGCGATGGCGGCGGCGACCTGAACATCGCCACCGAGATCACTTACGGCGGTGACCGCACCCTGGGCACCGTGTCCAAAGGTGATAGCGGTGTGACCTTCACGGCGGACACCTAACGACAACGGGGCGGGCTCTGCCCGCCCCAATTAGGAGGAGAATATGGCAGAAACGATTTTGATCAACTCCGGCGTCGTCCAGAAGACGCTTGAAACGTCCGACGGAAAGACCTGTGATATCGTCTTCAACCCCACCGACAGTGTTTTTGTGGAAAAGCTGTTTACGGCGTTCGATACACTGGACAAGAAACAGGAAGCCTATAAAGCAGAAGTCGAAAAGACCGGAAATAAGCGGGAAGTTTTTGAGATTGCTCGCAAGATGGATGAGGAAATGCGGGAAATCATCGGCGAAGTGTTTGGCTTTGATATCTGCGCTGCGCTGTTTGGTGAAATGAACGTGTACGCTCTGGCGGACGGGCTTCCCGTGTGGGCAAATCTGATGCTTGCCATCATGGACGAGGTAGACACCGCATTTGCCCGGGAGCAGAAAGCTACAAATCCCCGGGTGGCACGGTACACCAAGAAATACCATAAATGAGGTACAGCCTGCCGACAACCGTTGAGATCAACGGGACGGAATACGCTATCAGATCGGACTACCGAGATATCCTTACCATCATTGAGGCGTTTTCCGATGCCGAATTGACGGACGAGGACAAAGCGGAAGTAACACTGGATATTTTTTATCCTGCGTTTCGGGAAATGCCGCAAAGCGACTATGAAGAGGCTTTGCGGCAGTGCGTGATTTTCATCAACGGCGGAAAGGAGACAAAGCCTCAAAAGCAGGGCCCGAAGCTGATGGATTGGCAGCAAGATTTCCCCCTCATCGTCGCTCCCGTCAACCGTGTACTTGGGACAGAGGTCCGAGCGGAAAAATATGTCCACTGGTTTACCTGGTTGAGCGCATACGCCGAAATTGGAGATTGTACCTTTGCCCAGGTGGTGGCGATCCGCAGCAAAAAGGCAAAGGGGAAAAAGCTGGATAAATCTGAGCAGGAGTTTTACAAAAACAACCGTGATTTGGTGGATTTTGAAAGAAAATACACTGCGGAAGACGAAGAAATAATCAACAGTTGGATTTAAGGCAGGTGATATGATGGCCGACGGTTCCGTAATTATCGGCGCTGAAATCGACGATAAGCAGGCGCAAACTGAGCTTAATAGACTTAGTAAGAAAATCGACGCCCTTAATAATAAGATCGCTGATAAAAAGCAGGAGAAAATGCCGCTTGTTGAGCAGACAAAGCAGCTTGCCGCAAATCTTGACGCCGCAAAATCCAAATTGGACCAGATGCAATCGGGCAAAGAATTTTTTACCGCAGAATCGGTAAAAGAGCAGGAGCGGACGGTAAAGAGCCTGCAAAAAGAATATGACGCCGCCGATAAAAGCCTGCAAAACATGGATAAAGCAATCCAAAGCGATACGACGGCATTAAACCGGATGAAGGATGAAGCGGGCGGCTATGCGGAGCGCCTTGCTCAAGCCAAAAACGAGATCCGAGGCATTTCCCCTGCTGCGGAAGCGGCAAGTAAGCACATGGAGCAATTTACCAACCGAATCAAGGTTCTGGCCCGCCGTGTGCTCGTTTTCTCTTTGATTACAAAGGCTTTGCGCTCTCTGAAGGATTACATGTGGAGTGCCATCCACACAAACGAGGACGCTATGGCGTCCATCGCAAAGCTGAAAGCCGCCCTTATGACGCTGGCGCAGCCGATTGTAAACGTAGTTATCCCGGCTTTTACTGTTCTCGTAGATGTAATTACCCGGGTTGTAAACGCCATTTCCAGATTGCTTTCCATGCTTTTTGGGACGACCGCCGAGGAATCGGCGAAAGCGGCGGAAAACTTGTATGAACAGCAAAAGGCGCTGAAAGGCGTTGGGAGCGCCGCCAAAAAGGCAAAGGGGTCCTTGGCGTCGTTTGACGAAATCAATAAACTGTCCAGCGATAGTTCTGGCAGTGGCGGCGGATCTTCTAGCGGTGTTGTTCCGGATTTTAAAAACATGGTAAGCAGCTCTTTGAGCGCTCTTCTGGAGCTCTTCGCGGGTGCGGCGCTGCTTTCCCTGGGCGCAATCCTGGCGTTTTCTGGGGCAAATGTACCGCTTGGCCTTTCTCTCATGGCTCTGGGCGCTCTCGCCATCTGGGACGCTGTATCCACAAACTGGGGTGTTATCAAAAATCTGTTACGTGGCGCAATTGGCGACGCTGTAGCGATTACCAGCACCGTTCTCCTGGTTTTTGGCGCATTGCTGGCGTTCAGCGGTGCAAATATCCCGGTTGGTATCGGCATGATTCTTGCTGGGGCCATTGGCCTTGCGGCAGTTACGGCAGCAAACTGGGATACCATGCGGGATACCCTTGCGGAATCCATTGGCAAAGTCTTAACGGTTATCGGCGCTAGTCTTCTGGTAATCGGCGCAATTCTGGCGTTTTCTGGCGTTAAGATTGCGCTGGGCATTGGGATGATGGTTGCCGGAGCTGCCGTTTTGGCGGTAGGCAGCGCCGCTCTCAACTGGGACGCAATCACTTCCAACGTACAAACGGCAATTGGAAAGATCTTTCAAATTGTCGGTGCGTCTCTTTTGGTTCTTGGCCTTCTCTTTGTATTGACTGGCGTAAAAATTCCGCTTGGTCTTGGCCTGATGGCAGCGGGCGGAGCTGCGCTGGGCGTCGGGGAAGCGATCCTGAATTGGGACGTCATCAAAGAAAAATTTGCGGAAGTGTGGAGCGGCATCAAGCAATGGTGGACCTCCAATTGCGCAAAGTATTTCACGAAAGAGCATTGGGCAAATTTGGGCCAGTCTATCATTGACGGCTTTTTAAATGGCCTGAAAAGCGCTTTCGAGGCAGTAAAAACGTGGGTTTCGAGCGCCGTCAACTGGATCAAATCGCAGTTTTCCGGGGCAAAGGCGGAGGTTTCCAGCGCCGGCGGGTCGTTTTCCTCCGTAAGCGGAGGGGCCAGACAGTCGGCAAGTTTTCCTATTGCCGTGAACGCTATCCCCGCACTGGCCCGTGGCGCTGTTATCCCGCCCAACCGGGAGTTCCTGGCCGTGCTAGGCGACCAGCGGAGTGGCAACAACTACGAGGTTCCGGACGCCAAGCTCCGGCAGCTCCTCCGGGAGGAGTTGAGCGCTCTTGGCGGGAAGAATGAAGCCGTCCTCGTCCTCGACCGTGACGTTCTGGGCCGGGTGGTGTACCAGCTCAACAAGGCCGAAGGCAACCGCATCGGCGTAAGCCTTACGGGGGTGTGAGATATGGGGTATATCAAACTCAACGGCCGCAGCTTCGACGCTGACGTTGCCATCTCCAAATACAACCGCAATTTCAACGTCTTGGACGGCGAAAATGCGGGCCGCGCCATGACAGGCCGGATGATCCGGGACATCATCGGAACCTACCTGGGGCACAAGATCACCGTCTTTCGCCGGGGCAACAACTACGCTGGCCTGGACGAGTTCTGGGATTACCTGGTGGCGCATTCTGTGGATGACAGCGTCATGCTGGAGGCTGCGGACGGGCAGACAACCATCTCCTACGAGGCGTACTACACCAGTGCTACGCAGGACCTGGAAAAGGTGGAGAATGGGGCCAATTACTGGGGAGAGATCGAGGTCAACTTTATCCCAATGGAAGCGCAGGTGAGACCGTGAGCAAGACCATCATCTGTTACAAGGATGTTGCCATCGGCGCAGAAGATAATGCAATTGTCGAGACTGCCGGGGCTGATGCTGCCTCCGAGGCAGGTGAGCTGCTGGCGGGAATTACGCCTCAGCCGATCCTGACCTGCGAGCCAAATGGCTGGCCGCTGGATGGCAAACGGTGGCCGAAGGACACACAGCGCATCGCCCTGTGGTCTTCGGGGCAGTCTGGGGCGGACGGCGTGTTTTCGTCTCCTCCGAGCATCCAGATCTCTTTCCACCAGCAGTACTCATCGATGGGAATCATGCTGCTGTTTGATACCGCCGGGGGCGAGTGGTGCAGTGAGGTCAGTATCCGGTGGGTCCAAGGCGGTGTGACAAAGGCAACAAAGACGTTTTACCCCGACCAAAGTACCTATTTCTGCGAAAATGCTGTAGAAGCATTTGACGGCGTGCAAATCGATTTGAAGAAGACCAACCTCCCATACCACTACGCCAAACTGGAGCGCATCCTTTTTGGTGTCTGGCGGTATTTCGACGCGGAGGAATTCCGCAGCGCCTCCATTGTGGCGGAAACAGACCTGCTGTCTTCGCGGCTGGCGGCATCCACGTTCCGCTGGACACTGGACAGCAAGAAAGACGCTGAGTATATGTTCCAGCTCAAACAGCCGATGGAGGTCCGCAATGATGGTGACCTTGTAGGTGTATTTTACATCGACAGATCCAGCCGCCGGGGGGCAAGGCTCTACGACATCGAATGCAAGGATGCAATCGGGGTGCTGGGAGATAGCCAGTTCCCCGGCGGCGTCTATTCCGGGAAATCCGCCAAGGCCATTTTGACGGAGATTCTGGGCGGCATTTTTGGCACGGAGTATTCCGGGGTGGCGGATACCACTCTGACCGGGATCATTGCTCCTTGCACCCGGAAAGAGGCTCTGCAGCAGCTGTTGTTTGCCTGGGGCGTCTGCGCCGCCACGGATGGAACCGAGAAGATCCGCATCTTTGCGCCGGCATCTACGCCCACAACGGTAGATGCAAATAGGGTGTACAGCGGGGTAGAGGTAAAAACGGCATCTATCGTGACTGAGGTCCGTGTTGTCGCGCATACCTACACCGAAAGCGCCAACGGCAGCATCACTGTCGGCTCCAAGAAATATGCGGACGAGACCCGGACGTACAGCATTAAGAATCCGGGGGTCACGGCGACGGACAAGGAGAATGTGGTGGAAGTCACGGGTGCTACGCTGGTATCTCCGTCTATCGGACAGGCAGTGACCCAGAGGGTATATAACTACTATGCACGCCGGAATACCCACACTGCCAAAATCGTTTGGGCCGAAGAGAAGCTGGGAGACTGCGTGAAGTTACCAAACCCGTGGGGCGAAACCAACACCGGAAACGTCATCCGGATGGAGATTGCGCTGTCCAACACCATCGCCGCACGTTGCGATAGTCTGGGGGTGTAAAAGTGAGCGTAACGATCACCAACCTGGTGGGGAGTATCGGCAGCTTTGAGAGTGGGACGTGGAATCTGACAACAGCCGAAAAAGCCTATACCTACATTGCTACCGCGCGGGCAAAATACGGCTCGAATTCCCTCCAGATGAAGGGCGATACCTCCGTATTTGAGCGGACGTATACTCTGCGCAACTCCGGGGGCGTTGTAAAGCCGACGCTGGTCCCCACCCACAAGTACTATGTGCGGGTGGAGACCTACCAGGAGGAGGCCACGGGGTCCACGGACATCTATTGGCCCATTGCGGAGCCTTCGATGCTGGCAGGGCAATCCGGCCCGGCTGGGCAGTGGAATGTCTGCTCCACGGTGGTGGACCGCAGCAGCTTTTCTGCCGGATCGTATGAAATGCGCATTGATTACAACAATGCAAATACTGCCGGGACCATGTGGTTTGATGGCTTGATGTTGGTGGATCTCACGGACGCCTTTGGGGCCGGGTATGAGCCCACGGCGGCCTGGTGCGACGCCAACATCCCGTTTACGGATTCCACGGCCTCCGTCCCTGATCCGGCCCCGAAGGCGCCTACCGGACTTATGGTCGCCGAAGAGAGCAAGGACGGCGTAACACTGGCTTGGGATGCAGCAAAGTGGGCGGAAGGGTACAAGGTGTACCAGAATGGAACACTCCTGGCAACGGTGCCGGGCAGGACAACCGTTATGGTGCAGCCCACTGTGTACGGGAGAGTTCTGCTGACCGTGTCTGCGTACAATGCCGCAGGAGAGAGCGCACAAAGCACGGCGGTTTCCGTGACAACGCGGATGTATCTTATCACGGACCGGACGGCGGCAGATCTCGCGCGGTGGCAGGAGCTCCATGCAAAGGGATATAATGGGCTTACCGCAGCCGAAAAGATCGAATGGGCGCAGGCTGAAATGCGGGGCGCGTATAACGTCAGCGACCTGAACCGTGTCGGCAATGCAATTGTGTATCTCCGGGACCGAATCAATAACTACGGATATGCCGTCAATGTCACGCCCAAGACGGATTGGAAGACGGGGGATAAACCGACGGCAGCACAGCTGCAAAAATACCTGGCGGACGTATCCACGATCCGTGGGGCCGTTGGGGAGCTGTCGAGCCTGCCGGAAGTCCCTACGCGAATTTATCCCTCTGCCACCGGGAAAAGCGACGGCCTGACCGTCGAGAAGGCTAACGACATTGAGAGGATGCTGTCCCAGTTGGACAGTGCCATCACAAAAATGCTCTCCTCCTGGTGGGGGTGCGGTGAGATTGGATGTGGTGAAGTGTGAAAGACGGAATCATCAAAGCGAACGGCAACAGCCGGTATCTAAAATCGGTAGCAAATTTCCTTACGCTGTATCCTGACTATGAGGCGTTTGCCGCGGCTCTTGTGGAAGGAACTCTGCTCATCGACCTGAACGGTCTGAACGACGCCGGGTGGGAGCAGAAACCTACCTATCTGAATAAGGCCAATCTGCTGGATGACACCACGGCCAGCAAGCTGGGGCTCACGGGGGACCCGACCGTCAACCAGGCCCTGGCGGGGATCCTGCGCAAGCCCATCCAGGCGACGCTGACGGTCTCCGGATGGACGGCGGTCACCGGCGGATACACCCAGAGCGTGGCGGTGGCGGGCCTCCTGACCACGGATGACACCCGGACACGGGTAGACCCGGTGCGCAGCGAGAGCGGGTCCCAGGCCAACGACGAGGCCTTCGCCTGCCTGCAGGAGCCGGGGGCCTACGTGGGGTGCCGCCAGAACGGCTATCTCTACTGCAGGGTCGTCAACAAGCCCACTGCGGCCATCAAGCTGCAGGTGACCATCGGGAGGTGAGGGGATGGGACAGCTCAGTGTGGGCGGCGTGTCCGCTCAGTTTCGCCCGGTGCTGGCTCTCCTGACGGAGAGCGGCACCTATACCGTCCCCTATGCCGGGTGGTATCGCATCGTCGCCATCGGGCATGGCGCCGGCGGATACGGAGATGATTCTGCTCCGCTCTCCACCCCTGCTCCCGGAGGTGCAGGCGGCGGCGGATATCTGGACAAGTATCTCCCGGCGGGAGCGGTGCTGACGGCTACCATTTCAGATATGGCCAGCACACTCTCTTACGGCGGGAGCGCTTTGATCTCCGCCGCCAGAGGCAGCGGCAAGACGGCGGGGACCGTTACCGGCTCTGGCGTGGTGGCATTTCCCAGCAACGGGACCGAAACTCCGGACGTCACGCCGCCGGACGGCATCTATGACGCCAGTCTCCGCTCCGTCGGCGGAGCGGCAGGCCTGCGGAACGACAAGGCGGTAAATGCAGCCGGAGGGGCGGGCCTCTTCGGCGGGGACGGAGGCGATGGCGGATATGCGCTGTCCAAGTCCGGCGACACACATACCAGCAACGGCAGGACCGGCAGCCGCGGGGCCGGCAGCGGAGCTGCCGGCAACCTGTATCTTGTTGGCAGTACCACGGGCTATTACGCCGGGGCCGGAGGCGGAGGCGGCTACGGCGGAGGAGGCGGCAAGCCGACCGCAGTCCGCAACGACGCCTACTATACCGGCTGGCTGGGTGCGGGGTTCGGCGGCGCGGGATGCGTGCGCATCGAGCGCATCCGATAATTTTGAGGAGGTGACCCATGGACAACGAGACTGAGTATGTGCGGCGGTTGCAGGAGGTGGACGACCGGTCCCGGCGCAACGAGGGGCGGATCAAGAAGCTGGAGGCAGACCAGAAAGCCCTGCTGGAGCTGACCTCCTCCGTGCGGGAGCTGGCCAACGAGCAGGGGCATGTCAAGCAGGACCTGGCGGAGATCAAGGAGGACGTCAAGGGCCTGGCGGCCCGGCCCGGCAAGCGCTGGGACAGCATTGTGAGCACGCTGCTGGCGGCTCTGGCGGGGGCCTTCGCCGCCTGGCTCATCAGCGGCGGCGGGATGTGAGAGAGGAGCGAGAGCATGAGCAAGGTTACTGAGACCATCAACGCCTACGCCCAGGGCGGCATCACCCTGGAGGAGTGCAACCGGCGTCTGCGGGAGCTGGGCCACCCCATCCTGGTGGACCCGGACCGCCCCCGGCTGACGCCGGAGATGATCGCCGATGGCTGGGGCCTGCTGGATACCGGCACCGGCACCCTGGACCCCGTGCAGGTCAAGGGCGACGAGCTGGTGGACACCGACTGCGGCGAGATGCCCGCCTTTGTCTGCCTCCGTGGCAGCTGGTACGCCGTCGAGGGCCGCAGGGTGCTGCGGTAAGGAGGCGGGTATGCAGAGTATCTATGCCCATCCCGGCGTCCACCTGGCGCTGGGGCGCAAGGGTGAGAATGTAGCGCGGCAGGTGGTCTTCGATCTCCGGGCCTGGCGGGCGGCTTACGGCGACGGCGCTGTGAGCCTCTGCGCCAAGCGGGCAGGGGACGCGGAGCCCTATCCCTGCGGCGTGACGCAGGACGAGGACACGGCGGTCTGGGTGCTGCGGGCCGCCGATGTGGACAAGCCCGGCTGGGGCAACGTGCAGCTCTCCTACTACGTGGGAGACACGCTGGCCAAGTCCCAGACCTGGCGGACGCTGGTGGCGCCTTCCCTCTGCGCCTGCGGGGACCCCGGCGAGGTGCAGCAGGGCTGGCTGGACCAGGCGGGCAAGGACGCCGCAGCGGCCCAGCAGGGGGCCAAGAATGCCCAGGAGGCGCAAAAAGCCGCAGAGGACGCCGCCAAGGCGGCGAAGGGCTCGGCGGATGCGGCGGCGGATGCGGCCAAGGCCGCCCAGGATGCCACGGAGCACCCGCCCCGCATCAACGAGGAGACCCAGACCTGGCTCATCTGGGAGGATGGGACGTACCGGGACACGGGCCTGCCCATCGCCATTGACGGCAGCCTGCCGCCCGGCGGAGACCCGGGGGACATCGTGGTCCGCACGGCGGACGGCGCCCGGTGGCAGCCGGACCAGCTGACGGACGAGGAGCTGCTGCAGGCGATGATCGACACCGATACCCTGCCGGCGGTGCATGACAGCGGCGGCATTTTGACGGACGAGAACGGACGAATCATTTTGTGGTGAAAGGAGCAAGACGATGGCAATTGAGTTTCGGGATGTGACCCAGCTGGAGCCTCTGGAGGCGCTGGAGGACGGGGACTACCTGGTGGTAGTCCGGGACGGTGTGGCAAAGCGGATCAGCAAGGCCGACGCCAAGTTCGGCGGAGGCACGACGACGACGTTCTATATGGTTGAGGAGGGCGAGTAATGGGAAGTATTGGTGGTTCTTCCAGCAGCGTTACGCTGTATACCGACGCGGCATGCACTCAGGCGGCAACCGCGCAGCAGGTGATCGATGCGTTTTCCGCTGGGGGTGTTCGCATTTTTCTGGCTTCCGACGGCTCCGAAGGGGTGATGACGGTAGTCTCTATCGCTTATCCGACGGTTTCGGCGACGGGAAGTGGCGGCGGTACTAGTCCGGCTGCAAACTTGTTCGTCGTGGCCCCTGGTACTGGGACGATTCAACAGTTTGATTTGATGGAGTAATCCTATGGGGAAAAATACTTTAACTGCGCTGCTTGAGGATCTGCGGGCGTTGATCCTTAAGTCTCGTCCAGCTTACCGGGATTTTACGGTAGAAGAATCGGAGGTTTCAGCGATTGCGAGCGGGATTTTTGACGAAGAGAATCTTACGCTATTGGACGAAGACTTTACCGGATTCGTCCTCGGAGAAAAATACCGCGTAACAATCAACGGAGCCGAGCAGATCGTCACAGCGGTGGATATGGAGTTGAGCTAGTATGATAATGCTTACCAATGTCGAGGATATGTCCGCGCCCCCGGAAAACGCTTGGATTGTCGGCTGGGAGGAATCTGCAAAAGCAGTCTTAACGATGAGCAGCGGCTCTTTTGTGGGATTACCAGTAAAAATCGACTATATTTCTCCTAAGAAGGTAAAGCGCGAGAAATGGACAATCAAGAAATTGGCCTATGAGCTGCTGCCGGACCGACTCCTCTCGGCGCTTAGCGCTGCTGCCAACACGGCCCGCAAGGCTCTGACTGCGGCCAACGCCGCCCAGAGTACCGCCAATGCTGCCCAGAGCTCTGCCTATGTTGCCCAGAGCTCTGCCAATGCCGTTCAGAGCGTTCTTGATGCGTCGACCCTAACCGCTTCGTTTGCGTTTGACAAGCAAACGACTGCACGCAAATCGTTTATGTACAATGCTTTTCAGTATTACAAAATTAGCGATTTTTCTCCGCGCCCGGAAGATGTAATTAATTTTTCCATCACGCAAGAAAACGGAGACAACGTTAGTTTTATGAAACGCGGTGAAAATGCCTGCGAATATGGCCGATTTATTGTCGTGACCAAAGCAGGCTTGTGCAAGTTGACTGTCGAATCTTTTACAGCTCCAGAGTCAGGATTGTATGCTTTGTTTAATGGAGCAAGCAATGCGATGACAGCAAAAACCGCAGAATTTGAGTACATCAAGAGAGATTTGATTGTAACCAGCCCGACGTACAAAAAATTCAAAATCACCGTCGATGACACCGGCACCCTCTCGGCTACCGAGGTCACCGACACCACCACGTGAGCGGGGGAGACCCCCGCGGAAAGGAGCACACTATGGATATCAACACCCTGGGCATCACGGGGGTGGCGGCCATTACCGTCATCTGCCTGCTAATCGGGCAGGCCGTCAAGGCCAGCGCCGTAGACAGCAAGTGGATCCCCATCATCTGCGGCGTCTGCGGTCTGATCCTCGGCATCGCCGCCATGTACATCATGCCGGACTTCCCCGCCACCGACTACATCACGGCGGCGGCCATCGGCATCGTCTCCGGCCTCGCCGCCACCGGCGCCAACCAGGCCATGCGGCAGCTCAATGAGTAACCCCTGCGCGGTCACCGTGCCGCTCTCCCGGATCGGACGCATCCAGATCTACGTCAACACCCGGAGGCGGACGCTCACCCAGATCATGCGAGAGACGGGGGCGGACTACGGCCTCAACGGCACTCTCTACAACATGCGCACCCTGGCCGTCAACTGCCACCTTAAGGTGGACGGCAAGGTCCTGGCGTCTCCCGCCTACACCGTGGCGGGCTACGCCTGGGACCAGGGGCCGGACATCCGCATGGACGCGCTGCCGGACAGCGCCCACAACTACATCGCCTGCACGCCCCTGATCGTCAGCGGCAAGGCCCTGAGCAAGCTCACCTACGATCCCGGCCAAGGCGGCAAGCGGGGGCGGAGCGCCATCGGCATCAAGGGCGACCGGCTGGCTCTCTACTGCTCCCGGGACGGCTCCGCTGCCGCCCGGACGCCGGAGGCCCTGCGGGACGATCTGGCCCGGGCAGGCTGGACCAGCGCCGTGATGCTGGACAGCGGCGGCAGCAGCCAGTGCGACTTCCAGGGCCAGCGGATCACCAGCTCCCGGAGGGTGCAGCACTATATCCTGGTATATCTCAACGATAACGAGCCGGAGGGAGGCAAGCCTATGGTAGAGATCAATGCATACAGCAAGGCCCAGGACGGCAGCAAGAAGCTGTCCACCAACTTCAAGGTGAGCGAGTTTGCGTGCAGCGACGGATCCGACGCCGTTCTGGTGGCGCCCCGGCTGGTAATGGTGCTGCAGAGCATCCGGAGCCACTTTGGGGCCCCAGTGACCATCCACAGCGCCTACCGGACGCCGCAGTACAACACCAAGGTCGGCGGCGTAGCCCATTCCCAGCACTGCTACGGCACGGCGGCGGACATCAGCGTCAAGGGCAAGACCCCGGCCCAGGTGGCCGCCTACGCCCGGGAGATCATGCCCGACTGGGGCGGCGTGGGCATTTACGCCAAGCAGGGCTTTGCCCACATCGACGTCCGGGAGGCCCGCGCCGACTGGACGGGCTAACAATTTGAGAGGAGGCAAGCCAGATGATGGCGACATCCGCACGGCCCCGCCGTGTCCTGCAAGTCCGGCGACAAGATGGACGTACAGCACCGGGAGATCAGAGCGCTGCTCTCCGGCATGGCCCCACGCCGGGCCACGGAGGCGGTCCGTGCGGCGGGCTTGCCGCCGGACGAGGAGACCTGCATCGTTGAGGTGGACGTCCTGGGCCGCAGCTGCCTGCAGACTGCCGCCCGGCTCAACCTCAGCGTGGACGGGCTCTACAAGCTCCGCCGGAGGGCCTATGCCCACCTGGCGGATGATATCAAGGGATAAGAGGAGGCCGTGCCCAATTTGGGCACGGCCTCCTTTTATTGGCTTTCTCCCGGGCGGCGATAAAAGCCAGTGACCTGAGCCAGCAGGAGCCGGACGTAATCCGGGCACTGGCTTTCGCCCCGCTCCCAATTCTCCACGGTGCGGTATGGGATCAGGTAGCGGAGGGCAAAGTTTGTACGGGTGAGGCCGGTATAGGCCCGGATCTCCCGGATACTGGCGTGGGCCACATCCCAGAGGGCACCGAGGGCGCTAATCCTCTGATCGGGGACCTCGGCATCCGCGGCATCTCCCCATTCGGAGAAAAGGGCCCAATCGGAGACATACTTATCCCGATCATCCGTCTTTAGCGCGGCGCCGAAAAGTGCGCTGAATTTATCGTCCATCATCGCTCCCATCTCTCTATAACCTGTGCGAGCATAGAGATCTTGCTGTCGGTGTTGTGTAAGGCATATGCCAAATCTGTAGAGTGTAGCTGAGTATCGATCTCGCAGAGTTCCACACGACAAGATCCCTTGGCGGATTGCCGCTCCCAAGTCTTTTTGGCCCAGTTGCGAGCCAAATCGATGCTATCGCAAACGCCGCAGCAGTTGTCCTGCTCATCGGTATCAAAATTGACATATCGCCAAAAATACATGTCGCTTTTCTCCTCAAAAATCCCGGATCTCGTCCACGCAAGTAGGATCGTCTCCGTCGTCGATCACGGCGATGTAAGCGTCCTCGTACCCGTCGGCGCGGTACTTCTTGGCCATCTCGATGGCCTCGTCCATGTTGTTGCTGCCGGTGCCCCAATCAGTATCGTCGTTGTCCCGCATGACCGCATACCACATAGTGTTCTTCATTTTTTTATCCTCCTGGGCTGTGCCCCTCTTGATTACATTTATTATTATACACCAATTTGGGGTATTGTCAAGAGAAAATACCCCAAATTGGTGTATTTTTTGAGGTTTGTAGAGCTGCACAAAACCGGCGGCGGCTTTTGTGCATCCTGCCATCCCCGCAGAATGCGGGCAGAATCCGGGCAGTTTGGCTGCCCGGATTTTTTGTACCATAAGGGGAGAAGGAAGGTGGTTAAATGTTTGATCGCCTTATCGCCTGCGGCTTTACGGACCGCATGGCCTGGGACATCATTATCGCTTACGCAAATGATCTGGACGGGCTGGCGCAGTACGTAAAAACCATTGAGCTGATGCATAGCGCCAGGGCGGATCATGTATAGCTACTTTAACCCAAACCCCAACGGGCGCAACGTTTCTGATTGCACCGTTCGGGCGATCTGCAAAGCAACCGGAAAGGACTGGGGCGAGGTTTATTTGGCGCTTTGCATCCAGGGGTATTTGGACGGCGATCTTCCTAATGCCAACGCCTGCTGGGGCGCTTACCTTCGCAAGCTGGGGTATCGGAGGCATATCGTCCCAGATACTTGCCCGGATTGCTTCACGGTGGCGGATTTTGCGGCGGAAAGGCCGGTAGGCACATACATTTTGGCGCTATCCGGGCATGTGGTATGCGTACAGGATGGTGTGATTTTTGATTCGTGGAATTCTGGCGGCGAAGTGCCGCTGTACTACTGGGAGAAAGAAACGGAGGCATGAACATGGCGTTTAATCCTTACTACCAGAACCCGTATTATCCGCAACCGATGCCCGATAATCTCATGCAGATGCGGCAGCAACAGATGATGCAGCCGCAGATGCCGCAGCCCGTACCGCAGAATCCGGTGGCGCAGGGCGGTGTGCAGTGGGTCAGCGGGGAACAGGAGGCCCGAGGTTACCTAATCGCCCCCAACTCTGCCGTGGCTCTGTGGGATAGCACGGCTCCGACGGTGTACCTCAAACAGGCGGACGCAAGCGGAAAGCCGACGCTTAAAATCTACGACCTCGTAGAGCGCACAGAAACGGCCATTCCGGCGCCACAAGGCAAAGCCGTGGAGTTTGTTACACGAGAGGAATTTGAGAAACTGGCGGCTCTTGTGGGCGAAATGAAGGGCAAGAAGAAGCGCAGGATGGAAGAGGAGGACGATGACGATGAGTAATCCGCTGTTTCAGGCGCTTGGCGGCGGGCAGATGGCCGGGCCGATGGTCGGCTTTGCCCAGATGATGCAGCAGTTTCGGCAGTTTAAGGCGAATTTTCAAGGCGACCCCAAAGCGGAAGTCGAAAAGCTGATGCAAAGCGGCAAGTTAACCCAGCAGCAGCTAAACCAGCTACAGCAGATGGCAAAGCAGTTCCAAAGCTTGATGCAGTAGTTCGGCATTCCCGAACAACTTGATAAATCAAAATCGTGGCCACGATTTGATAAATTAAATTTTTTTAAAGGAGTGATTTTATGGCTCTTTCCGATGGTATGCCGACCATGACGATGCCTGTTGCGCCTGCCAACAATGGCGGCGGATTTGGCTTTGGCGGTGACGGCGCGTGGTGGCTCATTGTCTTGTTCCTCTTTGTGTTCTGCGGTTGGGGCGGCAACGGCTGGGGCAACAACGCCGGCAATTCCGGCGGCGTGGTCGACGGCTATGTGCTGACTTCTGATTTTGCTAATGTCGAGCGCAAGATCGACAGTGTAAATCAGGGCCTTTGCGACGGATTTTACCAGCAGGCGCAGCTTGTCAACGGCACCAACATGGCGATGGCGAACGGCTTTGCACAGGCCGATCTTTCCCGCGCAAACCAGCAGGCGGCGCTGATGCAGCAGCTCAACGCCATGCAGATGCAGGCCGCAAATTGTTGCTGCGAGAATCGCGCGGCTATCGCGCAGGTGCGCTACGACATGGCGACGCAGGCGTGCGACACGCGTAACACCGTGCAGAACGCCACACGCGACATCATTGACGCGAACAACCAGAACAGCCGCGCCATCCTCGACTTCCTGACGCAGAGCAAGCTGTCCGACCTCCAGACCGAGAATCAGAATCTGAAGCTGGCGGCATCTCAGGCCGCGCAGAACAACTATCTGATCTCGCAGCTGCGTCCGTGCCCTTCGCCTGCCTACATTACTTGTAACCCGTGGGCGGGCAGCGGTTACGGCGGCTGCGGCTGCAATCAGGGCTGCGGCTGCTGACAACTGCATAGCATAGCTTTTTGCCGACAACGGCAAAATGATCGGCCCCGTGCCGATACTGCGACAACGCGGCGGGGCTATTGCCTCGCCGCTGTATTTTAACAGGGTCGATTTCGACCCCTTTAGAAAGGACTGATTATTTTGGCAGAGTACACAAACGCGAATATTGTAAGCGTAGCCGCAGGGCAGAACGTCCCCTTGACCGAAACGGCGGTCAATAGCAAGCCGTGTATCGTGCATCGCCAGGGCGCAGGCATTGTCACGCTGCGCGGCCTCACTAATCAAAATCGCGCCCTGTTTAAGATCTCCTTTGGCGGCAACATCGCTATTCCAACCGGAGGCACGGTCGAGGCCATCACGGCGGCGCTTGCCATCAACGGAGAGCCGCTGACCAGTGCAACGGCGACTGTCACGCCTGCGGCGGTAGAGAACTACTTTAACATTTATGTTTCCGCACAGGTTTGCGTCCCGAAAGGCTGCTGCCTGACGGTCGCAATGGAAAACACCAGCACTCAGGCCGTCAACTTCGCAAACTCGAATCTGACGGTTGAGAGAATCGCGTGAAAGGAGACTGGACATGAGTAAGAAAGCAATGTATGATCTTCGCAATATGCTGTGCGACGAACTCGACGAGCTGGCACGTAAGGGCGAGCTTGGCGCGGGCGATCTTGAAATTGCGCACAAGCTGACGGCCACCATCAAGAATATCGACAAGATCGAGATGATGGAAAGCGAGGGCTATTCCGGCACCGGCGACTGGGAAGCCGATATTCGGGGCACCTACGGCCACGGCGATTCCTGGCGGGGCCGCCATCGGGATTCCCGCGGTAGGTATAGCCGCACTGGCGGGGCAGAGCATTTGCGGGAGCAGCTCAATGATATGCTGCGGGAAACCGACGACGAGCGGGTAAAAGAGGCCCTTCGGCGGGCAATGTCCCTGATGGAGGGCTAAGGGGGTGTAACCCCATGATCGACGAGAACGAGCTCCGGCTATGGATCAGCCGCCTAGAAACGGAAGAATCCAGCTGGAACAACTATGAGAAACTGGCGGCTCTCTACATCATCCAAAACCAGCACAAGAGAAAGCCCGAAAGCACAGTAGCTCCGGTGATGTACTCCTCTGCGGCGGCGCCTACCGTTGCGGTAAGCGCCGACGTGGGGGAGTACGGCGATACTGATTTTCTTCGGGCCGTCGCCGGGAAAAACCCGGCAAAGGCGTGGGCGGTTGTGGATGAGCTGATGGATACGTTACGCATTGTAAACGAGCGGGTTTACAACAGCGTAATGCGGAAGATTCAAGCTCTTTAACTCAGCAAAATTGCACACGAAATTGCACACGACTTGATTCTTCCGTTGAATTTATGCGGTTTGTAAAGGTTTTAAGCAGGGGTTCAACTCCCCTCGCCTCCACCAAAAGGAAAACCGAGGAATCTCAAAGGTTCCCCGGTTTTCCTTGATTTTATGCGGGTTTTGCGGCTCTTGCGTCTTGCAAATTTTACAAGTCAATTTTAGCATGTGCAATTAAAAATCGGTTTTTAAGGGGAAAATTGCACACGAAATTGCACACGAAAATGGGCTATTCTTTCGGAGTGAACAACTCCTCAAAATGCCCGTCAATAATTTTATCAAACGCCTTTTCTTTTTCGGCGAGAGTGTGTTGGTATGTGGTTTTCAGCATGTTATTGGTAGCGTGGCCCATCCGCTTTATGCCGTACTTATCCGGGATACCTTCCGCCAGCATGACGGATGCGTTAAAGTGCCGCAGATCGTGGAATCGGTAGTGCTTTACTTTTGCCTTCTCGCAGATGCGAACAAAGCCACTGTATAGCGCATGCCCAGAAAGGTTCACAATGTGTTCGCTTGTCTTGGGTTGTTTCTGGATCAAATCCAAAAGGTAAAGCGGAAGGTGTATCCTTCTGGTGCCGCTATACGTTTTTACTCCCTTTTCAACAGGCCCGTTTTCCCCGGCCACAATGGCCCTCCGGATTTGCAGATACTCACCATCGATATCATCCCAGCGCAGGCCAATAATCTCGGATGCCCGGAGGCCAAGCCAAATGGCAATCATAATTGGCAGCTCGTATTTTGTACCTTTGCATGCGTTGGCAATGGCTACAGCGTCGGCCTCAGACGGTATCTCGATCTCCGTTTTTACCTTTTGTGGCATGGTTGTGCGTAAGGCCATTTCCGGCTTATATTCCGCAAGGATTGGGCTCAAAAATCCGTGTGCGTTTGCGATTGTCTTTGGCGTTTTTCCTTCCCTCGATAGCCTGTTTACCCAGCGTTGCACTCGCTCTTGTGTGAGATCGGCTAAAACGATATTCTCAATATCCTTCATCAGATTTTTCCGGATTCGTTTATACCCGGCAATGGTGGACGGGGAAAGCACCTCGCTTCTGGTTTCGATGTATCGGTCGGCAGCTTCCCCAACTGTAAGTCTTCTTACAGGCTTTTGCGCCTCCACCATTTTTGTTTTGATGCCGGAGGCCCAGAATCGGGCTTCTTCCGCCGTATCAAAAGTGTTCCCAACTCGTTTCCTGTCAACCATGATCTGGATGCGGTATTTCCCTGATGGTAACTTTATTGGCTCTGGAATTTTCACTTGCGTTTTCCTCCTGCTTTGCTATAATGGAGGGGCGGATTGCTTTGCATCAGCATCCGCTTCCTGATCGCTGCCTCCGGTATTTCGGTATCGGAGGCAGCTCCTCTTTTTATCCCCTGAAAAGGCCCATGCTGGGGTTTAACAGGTCCAGGGTAATGCCATACACCAGCGCCAGGGCAAAAATAAACAGTAGAGCAAAAATCACTCGGTTCTTGTGCTTGATGGTTTCACTCAGCAGCTTGTTCATATCCTGTTCGTGGCTCACTTGCTGGGTAAGCAAGGCTTCCTCCCGCTCCGTCAAATCCTCGCCTTTCGGCACGATCTCAAAATACCGGTCCAGGGACACTCCCAGGCTCTTGCAAATGGGCCCTACAGTGTAGACGGACGGCTGCTTGGATGCGCTGGAAAAGTAGTTGTTGACAGTCGAGATAGAGATGCCGGATTCGTCCGCTATGGTTTGCGCTGTTTTTCGTTGTGCTTCTCGCTCCTTCCAGCAAATGTCCTGGATGGTTTCCATGAGGTACACTCCTTTCGTTTGCCTGGTTTCTGGCAGATGTTACCAAGCCTAATTTTGCCAAATTTCAAGAATTGGAGAGATTCTGCCTTTGCCTCGGCTTGCTCTGCCAACCACCACCCTGCTATGATGCAGCCATAGCAGGTAGGCTTGATGTTTTGTGGCTATCTGCTATAAGGCCCCTCTGCCGGTTGCAGGCGGCGGAGGGGCCAACAGAACACAATTGCGATTGGCTCCCCAATCGATATAGTATTACATATTGGAATCTTGTTGTTGACTTGCGATTGCAAATTGTATAAACTAAGGAAGAAGGCGGAGAATTGAAGGAATTGCTTTGTGCGGGATCTTCGGCGCTTGCGCCATCATTGCGACAGGAATTTATCCTGGCGGTAACGAAACTACCGCAGGAAGAGCAAATCAGACTATGGAAGGAGTTACAAAAAGATGGTATTATCCAACCCTAAAATCCTCATCGCGTCCGACGGCGATAAGACCTATGCGATTGTGAACGGGCTCCCGCTCCGCTGCGAGGAACTGGCCTTTCACACGGACGGCTGCGACGTCTCTTTCAGCGTCCAGAATGTACATTCCGGCAGGCTGTTTTCCGGCGAGGAGTTTATCCGCTTCGTCGAGGACAAATTAGGGTATAAACTGAGCGCCGAATGAGAGCCATCCCTTAATGGTGTCCCAGGCTTTCCCCTCCATAAAAATGATGGCTTTGTCCGTGAGCTGAATATTGCCCAAGATATCGACCTTCACCAGGCCAGCGGTCTTCAGTTCATTCCGGCTTTCCAAGATATCTTTGGAACAATTTTCAAAAGAAATGGCCTGGGCCTTTTTCATTCCGGCATTTATCCTCTGGCGGTATTCTTTGTAGAGTACCGCCAGAGATTTTTTTGCCGCACGGGTCAACTCAATCTTCATTCTTCTCTCGCCTTTCCTCCTGGATCGCCAAGAGTTTCCGCATGGCCTTTATCAGATCCTCGTCGGACCACTTCTCGGCTTCTGCTTCCCACGCTTCCCTGGTGATCGGCGATCCTGTGGTCGTAGGAACTACTTCTTCTTTCTGCAGCTCCGCCACCAGCTCTTTCACCCTCCGGATATCCTCCAAGCACTTGGCCGTGTCTTCATCCGTCTCGCCCTCGTGCAGCAGGATTTCTTCCGGGGTGGTTTCTAGGAGGATGCACATGCGGGCGGCTTCTTCGGGGGAAGGTAGATTTTTCGGGGCCCAATTGCCATCTTTAACACGATTCCAATCGGTCACCCAAGTTTTTTGATTTGGCCGCCCCATTTGATTGCAAAAAATAACGTTGTTGTGGCACACTTCTTTTATTCTAGGATTTACAAATTCAAGATTTAATTTAACGGTCTTTCTTCTTGACATTTATTCACGCCCTGTTCTGCTTTGGCCAGTTTATTTACCATCTCGCAATCCCAAAGGATAACTTTCAATTCCTGTGCGAGTTTCTTTGCGGCTTTTGTAAAAACGTTGTTTGTCACAACAACCGCAATATGTGCATCATAATAGTCTTTTGCGGAATATATCTGCTGCACGGCGGAAATTCCAACCATTGAAGTGTAATATTTACACTGGAATACATAGCGGATCCCCGCTTTTTCTGCTAAAACGTCTGCCCCATAATCGTTGGATTTTTTAGTAACCTGAACATTCACATATCCATTTATGCGGAGAAGCTTAGCTACGTACTCTTCAAATTCATAGCCGTCTATTTGGATAAAATTCTCTTTCAGTTTTTCGGCGTCTCGCAACATCTCATCAAATATTTCTCGGTCTTTGTTTTCCATGCGAGATACCCAATCAATAATGGTATATTCGGTTTCTCTTAATGCCATTTCTTTAGCCCGGATTTTTTCTTCCTTAGATTTTGCTTCTGAATCAAACAAACGCTTTTGGGCAATTATACTTTCCTTGTATTTTTGAAGTTTAATCCTGTGATCTTGAAATTGCTGCATTTCTCTAAACCGTTGGTCTCTGCTCGTAGCAGGGGAGATATCTTGCGGCGGGTTAACGGGTTGAGCTTCTTTTGGGACGACGGCAGTTTCTTCTTTGTGGCAAATAGGAACGACGGGGCGGGTTTCTTTTTCGTTTTTTTGGATAACAGGCGCATCCGATTCGAAAGTATCAAAGCATTCTTCTGGATAGATACTTTCAAACTCGTTGCGCTTGTTTTCTTTTTTTACTTTCCTTTTTACGGAAATTCTATATGAAACAGCAGATATAATTGGCAAGAAAACAATAATCATCGACGATAAGGATGTAAATTTTTCTGTACCGTCTTTTGCTATCTCTGTTGCCTCGGGGACAAAAGAAAGAATTACAAACGTTGCGATCAAGGTAAAAAAGTAAATCCCGAATACTTCAAGAAATAAGCCCTTTTTACTGCTTTTCATAATCCCACTACCATTATTCCCAAAAATTGATGGATATATTTATATATTTTGACGGCTTAAAAAATGCGGTAATAACTTGACAGGCGTATAAAATAAGCCTATAATAGCCTTACAGAACTTAATCAAGGCAACAAAAAACCAAGCCCCCCTGGATTTCTCCGTTCTGCGGGCCTATAGCCGATATTTTGTTGGCTGACACTTACATAATAGCGGTGCGTTTCGAGTTTGTCAAGATAAAGTTCTTGATATTGCATAGCCCCCTGAAATGGTGCGGGAGGGAAGTGTTGTTTGGATTATCTCTTTACGAGAATGTAGCTATTTCCACTTTCGCTCACGAAGTAAGCAATGCTTTCCAGCTTGTAACCCTGTTTCAAAAGTTCGCTGACTTCCGCAGGGTCAAAAGTGTGGATTTTTGTCGTTCTCTCACCCCCTTTCCTGGGGGCTATGCAATTCCCATTCTAAGTTACGGAGTGGAGAAAAGTCAACGAAACTTGGTTAAGAAATGGAGGGATAAACGTTTGACGTTGAAGGAACTTAGGCTTGCGGCCGGACTGCAACAAGCTGATGTTGCGAAGCGGCTGCACGTTACCGAAACAGCGGTATCAAATTGGGAGCTTGGCAAAAACGCAATTTCCCGGAAGTACCACAAGAAGCTGGCAAAGCTGTATGGCGTATCGGTGGAGGAGCTGCTATCGGGGAAGGAGGGCGCATGAAGCGGTTCATCAAATGGTTTTTGGTTTGTTGTGCAATAATTGCGGCAGCCCTTGCGGTCTGCATTGTTTTGATGTTTGTTACTGCGTTGATCGTTGGGACGACGGACGGCGTATTATTTCGCGTCGTGCTTTTCCTTTTGATAGCGGCGGTTGTTGGCGCAATTATGGCGATAACCGAGGAGAACTTATGAGAGCGGAATAAGGAGCTGATGGAATGCCGAGGACAAAGCTAGATCGGTTTTCCAAGAACCCGGAGACTTACCGGAAGATGGTAAACCGGACGATCCGGGAGGCGATGGCCCGCCAGGAGGTAGCCCACAACAAGGAGTTGGGCGAGGCCATTGGCCTTTCGGAGACGCAGACCAGCAACCGCTTCAAGAAGGGTTGGAGCGCCTGGGAACTTTTCCGGATTAGCCAAGTCCTCCATTTCACGGAGGCGGAGGCGATTCGGCTGATGGGAGGACAAGCATAATGGATGGATACACGCTGGCGCTGGTGGTGATCGGCGCCGGGACGGCCACGAGCTGGGTGTTCCGGCTTATCGACAAGATCGAGGGGCGGAGATGAGCCGCAATCCGACGAAGGACAAGCTCATGGCGAAGCTGGATGCCATGGAAAACTACGCCAGGACGCAGAAGGGCGCTCCGTACCTGATGGAGCGGAGCCCGACGGGCATTATCTGGTGGGAAGGCTACCTGGCGGCGCTGCGGGATATCAGGAAGGAGATGGGGAAAGGGTGAAAGTCTTGGTGGCCTGCGAAGAATCGCAGGAAGTCTGCAAAGCGTTCCGGGCACTGGGGCATGAGGCCTACTCCTGCGACATCCAGCAACCCAGCGGCGGGCATCCTGAATGGCACATCCTGGGGGATGCCCTAAAGGCCATTGAGGGGGGGCAAGTGACCACTATGGACGGACGGGCGCATGATGTTGACCGGTGGGATTTGCTGATTGCACATCCACCGTGTACAGATCTGGCCGCGTCCGGCGCCAGGTGGTTCCCGGAGAAGCAGCGGACGTTCGCCCAGCAGAAAAGTATCGTTTTCTTCATGCGGTTCGCGCTGGCACCCGTTGACAAGATTGCTACGGAAAACCCTGTAGGAATCATGTCGACCGTCTACATGAAGCCTGACCAGATTGTCCAGCCATGGATGTTCGGGCACCCGGAGCAGAAAGCCACGTGTCTGTGGCTGAAAGGCTTGCCTAAGCTGGTGCCGACCAAAAACGTCCGGGAGGAAATGCTGCAATTGCCACAGCGCCTGCGGGAGAAAAACCACTGGTGCTCTCCTGGGCCTGATCGCGCCAAAATCAGAAGCAAGACGTATCCCGGAATCGCCGCCGCAATGGCGGAACAGTGGGGCAGCCTATGAACACCTGGTATAACGACCCCATCTTGCGGTTACGGATACCATGGATGAGCTGGCCCGAATCGCTGGCGTTACCGGCGGCACGGTAGCCTCCGCTATTAGCCGGAGAGGGAAGGCGAAGCATACGAGCATTCTAGATATCGGGTCGTGTGGGTAGAGGAGGACGAGGCATGAGGACCTGGATGGATGATCGTATCCCCGAGCGGCCATTGGAGCCGCCGGAGCCGGAAGCAAATCCCCGTTGCCCCTGCTGCGGCGAGGAGTGCGAGACGCTGTACCGGGATCGGGCCGGGCTCATTGTGGGGTGCGAGAACTGCATGGAGACGCTGGATGCCTGGGAGTACCGGCATTTGGCGGATTAAATTACGGGAAGTAATAGGAGGACAACATGAAGGAGATCAAGGTCAAGCTGACATTTACGGAGCCCATCTTGGGGACGTCTCCGGCCAATCCTGAGGTTTATCGGGAGTTTATCGGCAGTAAAAGCCCGGACGCTTTGAGCGTGGAGGATGAGGTCGCCGCTCTTGGTGCTGACGCTGTGGCGGATAAGGGCATGACGGTATTCCCCCGTCTGGATGATGGCACGCCGTTCCTCTACGATTACCAGATCAAGGGATTTTTCAAGGATACCTGCGGCGGCCTTCGCAAGGTGAAAGGGACCGCAAGCGAGAAGATCAAGGCGTACAAGAAAGAAATCGACAAGCTGATTTTCCCGGAGCCCAGAACGATTCCTCTCCTGTTTGATGGCAAAATCGGTGAGTGTCAGCGCCCTCTGAGAGCGCAGACGGCGCAGGGTGAACGCATCAGCCTTGCGATGAGCGAGGAGATTCCCGCCGGGGCGACGTGCGAGTTTACCGTTGTCTGCCTCTGCGACGATCACGAGAAGGCCGTCCGGGAGTGGCTGGATTATGGCCGTTTCTCCGGTATCGGCCAGTGGCGCAACAGCGGGAAAGGTAGATTCCGCTGGGAGGAAATGTAAGCGAGGGAACAGCACCGGCGCGCCGTGAGCGGCAGGGGAAGTGTTTAGCGATGCATTGCTTTGGAATCGAAAGGCGATGATGGGCAAGGGAAATGTTAGGTAACGCATTCGCTGTGGACGGAACAGCAAGGGCGTCGTTTCGCCGGGAGCCGCATGGGAAAGGCGTGGGATAGATTGGCAAAGGCGAGGTTTCGTGGAGCACGGCAACGGAAAAGCTGCGTTGAGGTTGGATATGATTGGCAATGGCGTTGCGTGGCATTACACAGAACAGCGGCGGAATAGGAACGCAAGGTTACGCAGAGAAATGCAGAGCTGTGGAATAGCTACGAAGAGAACCGGCGAGAGACGCAGAGCAACGGAATAGGTCGGCACCGGGAGGCAACGGAAGGCAATGGAACAGTTTGGCAGCGCAACGTGATGGAAAAGCATGGAGAGGTGTTGCGACGGAATAGCATCGAATCGACTTGCGGAGCAATGGAAAGGCGGAGTACTGCAAGGTAAAGAATTTGGTTTATAAGGAGGGCAAATGAAGCTTTATGAAATTGACCCGGCAATCGACGCTTTGATCGAAAAGCTGATCGATCCGGAGACGGGAGAAATCACCGATACCAGCGCAATCGAGGCGCTGGAGATGGAGAAGGCTAAGAAAATCGAGAATCTGGCCTGCTACATCAAAAACCTTACGGCGGACGCCGCCGCCTACAAGGCGGAGAAGGACGCATTCGCCGCCCGCCAGAAGGTGGCGGAGAACCAGGCGAAGCGGATGAAGGATTATCTTTCCTTCGTTCTGCACGGGGAAAATTTTGAATCCTCCCGTTGTAAGATTTCCTTCCGGGCGACGCCTCCCAGCGTGAGCATCCTGGATATGGGTACGGTGGTGGAGTGGCTGGAAACGCATGGATACGAGGATGCCGTGAAGTATGAGGCCCCGACAGTATCCAAGACGGAGCTCAAGCGCATCATGGCAACGGAACCAGTCCCTGGAGCGGAATTGGTCTCCGGCGTCAGCATGGGGGTGAGGTGATGAACATCTATGAGAGCATTGCCGCCATCATGCAGGAAATCCCCGCCATCGGAAAGGACAAGAAGAACCAGCAGCAGGGCTTTAAGTACCGGGGAATCGACGACGTAATGAACGCTCTGCAACCTATCCTCTCCAAAAACAAGGTTTTTGTGGTCCCGGAAGTCCTGGAGCAGAGCCGGGAGGAGCGGCAGACTAACAAGGGCTATACGCTGATGTACTCCGTGATGCGGATCAAGTACAGCTTCTACGCCGAGGACGGCACATCCGTTTCCGCCGTGGTTATCGGCGAGGGCATGGACAGCGGCGACAAGGCCAGCAACAAGGCAATGTCCATCGCCATGAAGTACGCATTCTTCCAGGTGTTTTGCATCCCCACCGAGGAGATGAAGGACCCGGACGCAGAGACGCCAGAGCCCAGCACGGCCAAGAAGAAATCGGCTATCCCTCCCAAGTGCGCCAAATGCGGGAAGGAGATCACGCCTGTAGAAAAGCGTGACGGCACCCTGTGGACCGTTCCCGATATGTGTACTTACAGCAAACTCAAATTCGGGGCAGAACTTTGCGGCGGCTGTATGAAGGCCGAACAGCAGGAACGGTCTCATGCAGGCTAACGCATCGGATTTTCGGTGGTCCATGGATGCTTCCGGCGATTGGCTTTGCATCCGGACAAAAGGCGCTAGGAAGATTTTGGACGAGCTTACGCCTGGGAAATTGTATGACGTGGAGATCAAACGGCATCGGGAGCGGCGAAGTCTTGATGCTAACGCCTACTTTTGGAGTTTGGCTGATAAATTGGCCGCAAAAACGGGGATCCCCAAAACCGATATCTACCGCCTATATATCCGAGATATCGGAGGAAACAGCGAAACTCTTTGTGTGGCAGAGGAAGCCGCAAAAAGGCTCCGGGCCGGGTGGGAGCATAATGGGCTTGGTTGGCAGACGGATACGTTTCCCTGCAAAAAACCGGGCTATATCAACGTTATCCTCTACTACGGGTCCAGCACCTATGATACGGCGCAGATGTCTCGGTTAATTGACATGATCGTCTATGATTGCAAATCCCAGGGCATTGAGACAATACCGCCGGACAAGCTAGCGGCGCTGATGGAGGGATGGGAATGCGGAAGATGACTAAAGCCACCGCAATCCCCGCAACCCTGAAAATCGTCGTATGGGCCAGAGACGGCCATAAATGCATTCTCTGCGGATCTTCCGCCGGAGCGCCAGTAGCCCACGTTATCCGGCGCTCCCAGGGCGGGAGGGGGATAGAGCAGAACATTGTGACGCTTTGCTCCGCCTGCCATCGGGAGTTTGACGAGGGCCCGCATCGAAAAGAAATCTACAAGCGCATCACCGACTACCTGGAAGGATTTTACCCCGGATGGAGCCGGGAAAGTGTGATTTACAAGAAGGGGGACATTTAATGAGCCTTAACAGAATTTTCCTTATGGGCCGCCTGACCAGGGACCCTGAGCTTCGGCGGACCGGCAACGGTACCGCAGTGACATCGTTTACCATTGCCGTTGATCGGGATTTCAAGTCCCAGGACGGCGAGAAAGAGACGGACTTTATCGATATCGTCGCCTGGCGGACTACGGCGGAATTTGCCAGCAAGTATTTCTCCAAAGGCCGCATGGCTGTGGTTACCGGGCGGCTGCAGCTCCGTGACTGGACCGACAAGGAGGGCAATAAGCGCCGGACCGCCGAGGTCGTGGCAGACAGCGTGTATTTTGGCGATTCCAAAAAGCTGGAGGGCAGCGACAGCGCCCAGGCGGAGAACGCCGCCGAAGGGACGTATGGCGGCTTTGCGGAGGCCGAGGACAACGGGGACCTTCCGTTTTAAGGCGGTGCCGTCGTGCCGAACAGAATAATCAAGGAGAGCATTTGCGATTCGGAGAAATTGGCGGCTCTTTCGGATTTTGAGTTTCGGCTATGGGTCGGCTTAATTACTCAAGCAGATGACGCAGGGCGCGGAGACGCCCGCCCTGCTTACATCAAGGGGCACGTTTTCCCGTTTCGGGAAAGGGCAACAACAAAGGATATCAGTGCTGCGCTTCACGCATTGGCGGCGGTTAGCTGCGTCACCCTCTACACTGTAGGCGGGAGGCCCTACTATTCGTTCCCGAGCTGGGCCAAGCACCAGAGAATCCGTGATTGCAAACCTAAGTACCCTGGCCCTGAAAATGCCGACTTGCCGCAACCTGCGGCGGACTGCGGCGACTTGCCGCAACCTGCGGCGGACTGCGGCCTGAATCCAATCCAATCCGAATCCAATCCGAATCCGAATCCGAAGTTTATAGGCACGGAGCCGCAAGCGGCGTCCATGCCGCCGGTGATTTTTTTGCCGCTGAATGATGGGACCGAATATCCGGTCTCTCAGGAGCAGTGCCATGAATGGGCGGGCCTGTACCCTGCTGTCGACGTGATACAGCAGCTTCGGCAAATGAGGGCGTGGCTGATTGCCAATCCTCGCAAGAAAAAGACGAAAAGCGGGATTAATCGGTTTATCGTCACGTGGCTCTCGAAGGAGCAGGACCGTGGCGGAGTTTACGGGAAGGAGGAAAGCTGTGGACAGCAAGGGAAGCCTGAATACCGCAACGTGGGACGAGACCTCTGAGCCTTGCCCGCTCTGTGATGGGCTGGGTTATACCGTTTCCCGGACCGAAACGGGAGAGCTGGTAAGCCGGACGTGCCGGTGCGAGATCGTCCGGCAGAATCGGAGGCGCATCCAGCGCTCCGGATTGGCGGGGCTTCTGGAGCGATGCAATTTTGCGTCGTTCCAGACGCCGGAGGCATGGCAGCGGGCCGCAAAACAGGCGGCGGAAGAGTATCTGACGGATTGCCGTGGGAAGTGGTTTTTCATCGGCGGATCTTCCGGCACCGGGAAGACCCATCTTTGTACGGCGATCTGCGGGCAGCTGATGGCGGGCGGCGTCCCTTGCCGGTACGTCCAGTGGCGTGGCGATATTCCAGCCATCAAGGCCAAAGTCAACGACGCAGAGGCGTACCACGAGGCCATCTGGCCGCTGAAAACGGTACGAGCCCTGTACATAGACGATTTCCTCAAGGGCTCGGTTACGGAGGCGGACAAAAACATCGCTTTTGATCTGCTAAACGCCAGGTACGCAAATCCGGACGCTATCACGATTATCTCCACGGAGTGGCCCATCGATAAGATCCTATCGTGGGATGAGGCCATCGGAAGCCGGATCGCCGAGCGGGCCAGAGAGTACACCCTGAACCTGCGCAGCAAGCAGAACTGGCGGCTGCGGGAGGTGGCTGGTGGTTGACCATGTGCGTGTGGTGGTAGACGTCTACGGGGTAGACGATTACATGGCGGCAAAGGAATCCGTAGCTATGATGCTGGAACCGCTTGGGAATGTCCGTGTGGTGCAGGTGGTTGCGGACGGGAAGACAAGTTAGGAGGACACAATGACCAGAGAAGAAATTTTGGCAGCCGCACAGAAATGCGTATGCGGCGATCGGGAACAGGACTATGGCAGCCCGGAACGGTCCTTTGGGGTCATTGGGCAGTTTTGGGGGACCTACCTACAGGAGAAGTGCTTGGAGCCGATGTGCGGCGGGCCGCCGGAGGTCCAGGTCCTCCCGGAGGATGTGGCGGCCATGATGTGCCTCTTCAAAATCGCTCGCATCTCCACGGGCCACGGCAAGGCGGACAACTGGATTGACTTGGCCGGGTATGCCGCCTGCGGCGGGGAGCTGGAGGCATCGGATGGCTGATTACATTGATCGGGGCGTATTGCTCCAAAGAGCATGGGACGCTGGTGTGAAATGCGGATACATCAAGGCCGTGGATGTCGAGGAGCTTTTAAGCCTGCCAATTGCTGAGGGTGTAACACGGGTGTGCCGTTGCATGCAGTGTGCCTATGCCAAGTGGTCCGAGCGGAGCAAGGCCTACTACTGCCAACGCCGTTGGGCCATGCATAAGGTCAGGGAGCGGGATTTCTGCTCCTACGGGCGGAGGAAGGACGGCGAAACATGATTACCTGCTGTGCGGATTGCGAGAAACGCTATGTCAATTGCCACAGTAAATGCGAGGCATATTTACAGCAGCGGGCGGAGCACGAGGCGGGGAAAGACGTTATCCGGGATATTCGGAAGAAAAACGATGCCATGTACTGCTATTCCCGGGATTCCAAGCGGCGCACGGAGAGGCGGGCGAATCGGAAGAGGTGGCGATAAGATGGCGCTGACATCGGCAGACCTGGCCCAGATGGGCCCGAAGGCGCAGAAGCAAGTGCTGCAAAAGCTGGGAGCGCAGCAGCGGCCTAGGGAGAAAAAACCGAGTAAGTACCACGCCAAACCGACGGATGCGTGGATGCCGGACGGTACGGCAAGGCATTTCGCCAGCGAGAAGGAGGCGGAAAGGTTCCGGGAGCTGGATTTGCTGCAAAGGGCGGGCCGGATTACAGGCCTGCGCTGCCAGGTGCCGTTTGAGCTGATCCCCCGGCAGGAAAGAGGCGACGGGAAATGGGAGAATCCCTGTACATATGTTGCCGATTTTGTTTACCGGGACGGTTGCAAAGTGGTGGTGGAGGACGTAAAAGGCTATGACGACTCCAAGAGCGCCGCTTATCGGCTGTTTATCATCAAGCGGAAGTTGATGCTGATGGTGCACGGGATCACGATCAAGGAGGTTTAGGAGGAAAACGTGAAGCGAAATGTTTGGAAAATAGCGTACATCGTATGGATGGTATTTGTGGTAGGCTTGCTGCTTTTCTGGCCCGCTAGAGCCGCCGAAGACACAGAACGCACGGAAAATCGCACGGAAGATGCGGCGGAACGCACGGAGTGTGTGATCGAGGAGCCGGAAGAGGGCTTTGAGAACGAGTACATCGAGGCGGCGCTTTACGCCTCCGGCTACTTCCGGGAGGACGTACCCCTCGACAGCGATACCCAGGCTTTTCTCCGGGCGGCCTGTGAGGAGACCGGCATCCCCTATGAGTTGGCCCTGGCCGTGATTCGGCAGGAAACAGAGTTCCGCAACGTCGTGGGTGATGATGGACGCAGCGTGGGCTATATGCAGGTGCAGCGGCGCTGGCACGAGGACCGAATGGCCCGCTTGGGGGTGACGGATCTCACGGACCCCTACAGTAATTTCCGGGTGGGCTGCGATTATCTGGCGGAGCTGCTGGGGAAATATTCGCTGGAAGAGGCGCTGACGGCTTACAATAGCGGAAAGCCAGGTAAGAGCACCTATGCCTCCAATGTCCTGGCGTACATGGAGGCGTACTATGGCGATTAAATGCAAGGGGTGTATCCATCGCAACCTCAGCGGCTACGCCGGGTACTGTGATTACCTCAAAAACACCGGCCATTGCAAAATCGTGAAAAAAGTTTTGCCAAATGGAGTGGAGGTCAAAACGATAGCCGACCCTGACGATTGCCCGTTTTTCGAGCCGAAGAAGAAAAAGGTTGAGAAGCCGCCGAAGGTTGTCCGGGCGCCGATCGACTTTGATTTAGTGCGGAAGCTGTACGAGCGAGGAATGAATGATCGGGAAATTGGCGAGGAAGCTGAGTGCTCCGGTTGCGTTGTGTGGAAGTGGCGCAAAAAGAACAAACTGCCGCCCAATAAGCGGAAGAAGCCGTACTGAGGAGGTGTACATGAGCAAGCCAAGATATCCTTGGTGGGGATATGTCAAAGCGATCATCCGGCAGTATAACGGAGGGAAGTTTGCCCCGGCGTCCGCCTCCCAGATCGCGGAGTATCAGGCGGTCCGGGATGCGGTAGAGCAGACGGAAGCCATGAATGGCGGCAAGGAGCGTATCTGGCTTGTGCGGATCGTGTTTTGGGAGCGGACGCATACCCTGGAGGGAGCTGCGCTGGAAGTGCATTGCTCAGAGCGTACCGCCCGCCGGTGGCATACGGAGTTTATCCTTCTTGTTGCCAAAAAAAGAGGGCTCTTGGACTAAAAGTTGGCCTTAAAAAGCCATTGACTTGTGTTACAGTGGGAGATGGGAGGATATTCCTTCCACCTCCCACTTCCCTTTCTGTCGCCCGTGCGGTGGTCCGTCCTCCTTCTGCCGCACGGGAATATGCCGCACGCACGATGCAGCCCAACGATCAGGGCCGAGAGGTCGCACTTCTCATGCGGCACAGCGTGTTTGATGCAGGGCCGCTCCCTTCCGTGCAAGCCGGACGGAACACAGACCGATAGTAACTGCGACACGACGGAGAGCAACGCCGGATAGCCCACAATGAGAGGGCGCGCGAGCCACGACGCAACGGGACTTCGAGAGCCTGAGAAATCGTGGCACAAAGTAAGGGGCTGGCCGTCATAGTCCCTACCCAGGAATGGTCGCTGAAAACTACGCACGCGGGGGAGCGAGCTCCCTATCTCGATGGACGTGTCTGTGGATTGTGTCCGAAGCGCCTGTGTGGCGTCGGACCCGAGGTCGTAAGATAATCTAAGCGGCAAGACGGCCAAAATCAGGCCCCTCAGCGGGCAGCACGGAGACGTGCGCAAACATGACAGAACTCCCCGCACCTCTCAACGATGTGTCCCAGGGGAGACGTTTGCAGACGGAAGCTGGGTGGATGCAGCTCCGTGTAGAGTATCGGGTTCGCAGGTTCAAATCCTGCCGTCTGCACAATGCGTATGGTATCACGCCCCGGCAGCTATGATTGCGTAAGTCCGATAACGAGCCTTCCCTGTGCGCTGTATGTAAGCGGCAGGGCGAAGTATTTATTATTTAGCTGGACCCGGCTTGTGTAAAAGAAACGGATGCGACCGACATACCGGCGCAGGGCTGAAAAGTTCCGTGGTTATCCGGCGCTGCTGTCTTTGCGAGGAGGCTGAGGCGGTAAATGGATGTGGTGTGGTGACGGCAATCGAGAGATTAGGCCGTTGTGTAGGCCAGACCGAACAGAGCGCAGCGCCGGAGACTGTGTAAGTATCACGCCCCTTGCGGGCATAGAGTAGCCCTTCGGGGCGTGTAAAGTCTGCTGCGTAAGGCCAAGGGGCGGGGGCTGGTAGCAAATAAAAGCGGCGAGGTGGTGACAATGGCTGCGCGTCTGACAGACCGGCAGAAAAAGAAAATACTGGCGGACTATCTGGAAAGCGGCAGCTATCGTGCCACGGCAAGAAAAAACAAAGTAAATGCGTCCACCGTAAAGCGCGTTGTTGAAGCAAGCGACGATTTCGAGCAAAAAGCCGCACAAAAAAAGGAAGAAAACACCGCCGACGTGCTGGCCTACATGGAGAGCCAGAAAAAAGTGGTGTGCGAAATCATTGGCAAGGGCCTTGCGGCGCTGAACGATCCGGAGAAGTTGGCGGAGGCGACGCCGAGCCAGATCACCACGGCGCTTGGGACGCTGATTGATAAATGGGCGATGATGCAAGAGAAAACCGGGGGCAATAGTGATGATGGCGTGACGGTGGTTATCGATGTCTAAAATTAGACTGTCCGAAAAAATCGGCCCCGCATTCTACGACGTAGCGCATGACGTGTTCCTGCATGGGCACACACACTACGATTTCAGCGGTGGGCGCGGCTCACTGAAGTCCTCCACGGTGTCTGTACTCGTCCCCCTGCTGCTGATAAACAATCCGGGGACACACGCGCTGGTGCTGCGTAAGGTGGCAAATACCATTCGTGACAGCGTGTACGCGCAGTATATCTGGGCAATCGGTGAACTGGGAATGGCGGCGTATTGGGAAGCGAAGGTTTCCCCAATGGAGCTGATCTATAAGCCGACGGGCCAGAAGATCATGTTCCGTGGCGCGGATGATCCCAGGAAGATGAAGTCTATCAAAGTCCCGTTCGGCTATATCGCCGTGACGCACTTTGAGGAAAAAGACCAGTTTGCCGGACGCGCGGAAATTCGAAACATTCTGCAATCTACAATGCGTGGCGGCTCAAAGTACTGGAATTTTGAGAGCTATAACCCGCCGATCAGCCGGGACAACTGGGCGAACAAGGATAGCCTGGAAGAACGCCCGGACAGGCTTTGCCACAAATCAACGTACCTGCAAGCGCCGCCTGAGTGGTTGGGGGAACAGTTTATCGACGAGGCGGAGCACCTGAAAAAAACGGACGAGCGGGCGTATCAGCACGAGTATCTGGGGATTCCGGTGGGCACTGGCGGAAACGTCTTTGATAAATTGGAGCTGCAGGAAATCACGGACGCAGAAATTTCCTCTTTTGATCATATTTACCAGGGCGTTGACTGGGGTTATTTCCCTGATCCGTTTGCCTTTATCCGGCTACATTATGATCGGGCGAGGGAAACCATCTATCTACTGGATGAGATTTATGAAAACAAGCTCTCCAACGAGCAGAGCGCCCAAATGATCCTCCGGAAGGGCTACAACGATGTCCGCGTTATATGCGATAGCGCAGAGCCTAAGAGCGTGGCAGACTTCCGGGCGATGCGCATTCCGGCGTTTGAGGCGATCAAGGGCCCCGGCTCTGTGGAGTATGGCATGAAATTTCTGCAACGCAGAACCATCGTAATTGATAGAAAACGGACCCCACACGCTTACGATGAGTTTGTGGGGTATGAGTATGAGAGGAATAAAGACGGAGACATTATCAGCGGCTACCCGGACGCCAACAACCATTTGATTGATGCCACCCGGTACGCCTTAGAGCCTGTGAGCCGCAGAATGGGAGTTATCGCATGACGGTAATCGACAAACT
>ERZ1034917.451-NODE-451-length-37604-cov-16.959120_pt1 | contig 37604 bp, 36 predicted proteins | sample MGYA00520605_ERZ1034917 | MGnify/ENA primary metagenome ERZ1034917 (study PRJEB33766, sample SAMN09781784) | gut metagenome | biome: gut microbiome | host: Homo sapiens | place: Madagascar | study: EMG produced TPA metagenomics assembly of the PRJNA485056 data... | reverse complement strand
TTATTTTAACTTTTTTTATTTTTCCAGGTTAGTTACGTGAAGGTTTTGTCAAAAAGCTACAAATATTCTCAAAATGCTTGTTTTTGAATTCTATTTGTAATATAATTCCTCGATGTTAAGAGTTGTTGGAGATTCTTTAAAAATTATTCGGTAATTAAGTACCCGGGACTCCAATTTTAACTTTATTGATACTAAAACAAAATAGGAGCGTGTATTATCTTATGGCAGATTCAACAGCAGGATTGGTATATGTTGTGGACGATGAACCCAACATCAGACGCCTCGCCTCATTAGCACTAAAGGAGTATGGTTTTGAAACTCAAGAATTCTCAGGTGGAGACGAACTTTTAAGAGCAGTTCAAAGACGTTCTCCTGATGCTATCGTATTAGACTGGGTTATGCCCGCACCCGACGGACTTAGCGTTTGTGGACGCCTTAAACTGGATAAGACCACAAAATCTATTCCAATTATACTTCTAACTGCTAGAAACGATGAAGTAGATTGCGTACTGGGACTTGAAATGGGTGCTGATGATTATCTTACTAAACCTTTCAGCTTGAAAGAGCTTTGTGCAAGAGTTAAAGCAGTTATTCGTAGAGGTGAATACTTAAATACTAATTCCACCAATAACGATATCATTACTTGTGGAGGAATAACTGTAAACCTAGCAAGAAGGACTGTTTCAAAGGGTGGAAAACTAATAGACCTCACTATGAAAGAATTTGACCTTCTAACTTCTCTTATGCTTAGCAAAGGAAGAGTACTTAACAGAGACCAATTGATGGAAAAAGTTTGGGACGTTGAATTCAGTGGAGACGCTAGAACTGTTGACGTGCACATTCGTTATCTCAGACAAAAAATTGAAGACGACTCTGAAAATCCAAAGTACATTCTTACTGTTCGTGGCGTAGGCTACAGATTTGCTTCAGAAGATGAACTTTAATCTTTAATTAGTACTAAAAGCTTCCCGCCGCTTATATATTCTTATTGAAGCGATGGGAAGTGAATTTATTTAAATCGACAGGAGGTGCAAAAGGGGTTAAAAGTTTTTTGCTTAGCCCTTTTGTGAGTATGGATACTTCAAATATCAAAGAAATCGTGCATGATTTAAAAACACCTATAACTTCAATTATGGGATTCGTTGAACTACTTAAACAAGGAAATTACGATAAAAAGTCCACTTCAGAATTTTACGACATTATATTAACGGAATCTCAAAAACTTTTGGAAATGGTAAATGATATATTATGTGTATCAAAAAATGAAATACCAGCTCCAAAGTCTACGAGTTGCAATTTAAATATTCAGATAAATCAACATGTAAAAGAACTGACTCCTCTTGCCCACAGTCGAAACATTGAAATTAATATAAATAACCCTGTGGGTGACGTATACGTTTCTGTTCCGGCAGAAAAGATATCTCGTATTTTAGTTAATATAATTGAGAACGCAATAAAATATAACCGCGAGCATGGAAAGGTATCAGTTGATTTACATCAAGAAGATGATATGGTGTTTATTAAAATACGTGATACAGGTATTGGAATACCTGAAAATGAACTGAGTAAAGTGTTTAATAAAAATTATAGGTCCAGCATTTCAAAAGAATTAAACATTGAAGGCTCAGGTCTTGGATTAGCAATAGCTGGCGATATCATTAGAGAATACAAAGGTCAAATAAGAGTAACAAGCGAGCTCAACAAGTACACCGAGTTTATCATATGTTTCCCAGTATCTAATGTTAAAAAATCTTAGCTTCATTATAGGAGTTTTATATGAATCAACAATTAAATTGTGAATCACTTTTGGACCTTTCTCAAACTATAGCAAAAGAGTTATTTTTGGATATTAAGTATCCGTGGGAGGTCCTGCCGAAAATAAAAGAGTTCATTCAAAATTTAGGGCGTTCGCTCCCTAAGGATAAATTTGAGGAAATCAAAGAAAATGTATGGATAGCTAAAACCGCTTCAATATCCAATTCTGCCTGCATTGAACCTTTTACCATAATCGATGAGTTTGCTCAAGTTAGACATGGTGCATTTATAAGAGGGTCGGTTATAATAGGAAAAAATTCAGTGGTTGGAAATTCCACTGAACTCAAAAATGCAGTTTTATTCAATTCCGTACAGGTTCCTCATTTTAACTATGTAGGCGATTCGATTCTAGGGCATAAAGCCCATTTGGGTGCAGGAGCAATAATTTCAAACGTGAAATCAGATAAATCTAATGTAAAAGTTAACTACGAAAACCAGAAAATAGATACCAACCTTAGAAAATTTGGAGCTATCGTGGGAGATTTAGCAGAGATAGGCTGTAACTCCGTACTTAACCCGGGAACAATCATAGGGCGCAACTCAACTGTTTATCCCCTTTCTATGGTCAGAGGATTTTTAGAAGAAAATCATATATTTAAAGCACCTGACAAAGTCGTAAAAAAAGTTTTTTAAAATTCCTAATAACAACATAAAATTACCTCTTTACTTGTTATCGAGAAGCAAGCAAAGAGGTTAGCTCCTTTTTTAAGAGTTATATATTCGCCTCAGGAGTACCTGAAAAACCTTCCTCTATCATTTTAACTAGTTGATCAACTGCTTCCTGTTCATCAACGCCATCAGCGATAATTTTAATTTTAGTTCCACCGCTAATGCCCAAAGAGAGTATTCCGAGCAAACTCTTGGCATTAACTCTTCTTTCTTCACGCTCAACCCAGATAGTAGATTTAAAACTATTTGCCTTTTGAATAAAATATGTGGCAGGTCTGGCATAAAGACCTATCTGATTCTCAACTGTTACTTCTTTTACATACATCGTGCGTTCCCCCTATGTTTTAATTTTCTATTGTATTCTCAGGGCTCTTAATGATTAGGTATTATAGCATAATCGTTATTTTAGTCAATAATAAAAAAATATTTTGTGCAACTAGATTAAGTAATGTGATTTAAACGATATGATAAATATACACAATTATCAAACCGAACAAATTGTTTTGGTATACTTTTAACATTATTTGTAATTCGGGATTTACTTAAGTATATCCGGTCTGAGTTTTTTAGTTTCTTCAATGGATTGCTCCTCTTGCCATTTTTTTATATTAGCATGATGTCCCGAAATCAATACTTCCGGTACTGTTCTACCTCTCCAGTCAAAAGGTTTGGTATACTGAGGATACTCCAAAAGACTATTGTAGTGACTTTCATCCTCGAAACACGAGCTCTCAGACAAAACTCCTGGAACTAGTCTTAAGATTGAATCTGCAAGCACTAAGGCAGGTAATTCACCGCCCGTTAAAACATAATCTCCAATAGATATTTGCATATCAACAAGTTCATCAATAACGCGTTGGTCTACCCCTTCATAGTGTCCGCAAAGCAAAGCAATATTCTCACACTTAGAAAGATTTTTTGCTATTTGTTGAGTTAACGTCTTTCCTTTAGGTGACATATATATTAACAGCGGTTTAGTCTTTCGCATTTCGCAGATATTGCAAAAACACTGGTATATAGGTTCAGCTTTCATAAGCATTCCTTGACCTCCACCATAGGGAGTGTCATCTACCCGCTTATGTTTATCATATGCGAAATCACGTATCTGGTGACATTCCACAGATACTACTCCTTTTTTCACTGCTCGTCCTATTATACTTTCAGATAAGACCTTTTCACACATTTCCGGAAAAAGGGTAAGAATATCAATTATCATCGAATACACCCTTAATTGGATTTATGTAGATACTCTCGTTTTCAATATCTATTTTAGAAACAGTACCATCTATTATTGGTACTAGATATTCCTTATTGTTAGAGCCCTTAACAACGTAGATATCGTTTGAGCCTGTTTTTAAAACGTCAATGAGTGTGCCGTAAAGATAATCTTCCCCGGCCTTGAGTACTCTACATCCCTTTAGTTCCTCTATGAAATATGCATCGTCTTCAAGGGGTATATCTTCTCTGTAAGCATACAAAATTTTTCCCCTAAAACGCTCCGCATCGCTGCGGTTAGCAACAGACTTTAATTTAATCAAAACTTGAGATTTATGTATTCTTTTGGATTCTATTTCAAGCGGTAAAGAATTTGGGTCTAGATATAGCTTTTTTATTTCTAGAAAACTCTCTAAGCTATCGCTCCAGGCCTCAACCTTCAATTCACCTGCAAGTCCTCTAACACCTACTACTTTACCTATGGAAAAAATTTTTTTCTTAGACATAATCCCTCATAATTTTAAAAATAATACGCCCCCACAACGCACCCCAAAGTTTTGAAGTGAGGACTTAATTTCCAAACTTTATTTTTCAGCTGATTTAAGGTTGTTGATAATACTTTTAACTCTATCTGTAGGTTGAGCACCATTGCGAATCCATTTTGAAGCTTTTTCCATGTCGAGTTTAACTTCACAAGGTTCAACCATAGGGTTGAAGTATCCGATCTCTTCGATACATTTTCCATCACGAGGAGAACGTGAATCAGCAACAACGATTCTGTAGAAAGGTTTTTTATTAGCGCCCATTCTTCTAAGTCTTATTTTTACTGCCATTTTAAAATTCCTCCATTAATTTATATTTTTTGTTTATTGAGAGTCTAGATTACTTGAAAAAATTTGGGAATCCAATCTTAGGGATACGTTTCTTGAATTTACCTCCAAATTGTTTCATCATTTTTTGCATGCCTTCGAACTGCTTGAGTAGTTTATTAACATCCTCTACCTTTACGCCACTTCCCTTAGCAATTCTTTTTTTTCTAGATGCATTTATTATGGATGGCTTTCTTTTTTCTTCAGGTGTCATTGATAGAATAATAGAAAACGTTCTGTCCATAATTTTATCGTCTATGTCAACATCCTTCAGTTGTTTGCCAATTCCGGGAAGTTTTGAAAGTATAGACCGCAAAGAACCCATCTTTTTAATTTGTAGCAATTGATCTTTAAGATCATCGAGGTCAAATTCATTTTTCTTGAGTTTCTGCGCCATCTTTTCGGCTTGTTTTTTATCAAAATTAGCGGTTGCGTCTTCTATTAAAGTGAGCATATCGCCCATACCTAAAATTCTTGACGCCATTCTATCGGGATGAAAATCTTCTAAATTTTCGAGCTTTTCTCCACTTCCTATGAATTTGATAGGCTTACCCGTAACTTCCTTGATAGAAAGTGCTGCCCCTCCTCGAGTATCTCCGTCCAGTTTGGTAAGTATTACTCCGGTTATGTCGAGAAGCTGGTCAAAAGATTGCGCCATGTTAACTGCATCTTGGCCTGTCATAGCGTCTACTACCAACAGAATTTCCGAAGGTTCAAGCAGACTTTTAAGCTCTTTGAGCTCTTTCATTAATTCTTCATCTATATGAAGTCTGCCTGCAGTATCAATTAAAACTACGTCATGGCCATAATCTTTAGCGTACTTTATAGATTCCGCAGCCACCCTCAGAGGAGAAATATTTCCCATTTCAAAGACGTTAACACCAATCTGCGAACCCAAAATTTTAAGCTGTTCAATTGCCGCCGGACGATAAACATCGCAAGCCACCAACAAAGGTCGTCTACCTTGCTTTTTGAGCATCAATGCTAATTTTGCAGCGTGAGTAGTTTTCCCAGAGCCTTGAAGACCGCAAAGCATAATCACAGTCGGAGGTTTAGAAGAAATGTTTAACTTGTTCTTTTCTCCTCCCATAAGGGAAGTTAGCTCTTCATTTACGATTTTCACGACCATCTGAGCTGGAGTCAAACTTTCAAGAACTTCCGAACCGACGGCTCTAGCAGTTACCTTCTGTGTAAAATCCTTAGCTACTTTGTAGTTAACATCTGCTTCCAAAAGCGCCATTCTGACTTCCCTCATGGAAGCTTTAACATCTGCTTCTGTAAGTTTACCCTTGGACCTCAACCGCTTAAATACCGCCGATATCTTCTCTGAAAGGTTTTCAAAGGCCAAATTATCACCTAACTTTCTTGATTATTAATTAATTCGTCTACTGCAGTTTTTATGCGGTATATTTCCTCTGTTGCAGTAACTTTTGTTTCCAGTTTACAAACTAAATCTCGAATTAATTTTAACTTTTCTCTTTCTTTGCAAAGTTTACTCGCAATACCCAAAGAAGATTCCATTTTATTGAGTATAGACTCTGCTCTTTTGATTGAATCATAAACTCCCTGACGGGATTTCCCAAGGATATCACCGATTTCAGATAAAGATAAATCTTGATTGTAGTACAAGTCCAAGCTTGCCAGCTGTTTTTCGGAGAGAACTTTGCCGTACACATCTAAAAGCATTAAAATTTTCAAATCCTTTTTTAGAGTTCCCTGCATAATTTAAACTCTCCTACCTGTACTCTCGGGATATAATAACCAAAGAGAATATATCGAATTAGCCTGTAAAACTTTGAAAACACTAAAACTATGCGCGTAAAGCGTTTAGCTTTACAGAGAAGTTTATACTAAATCATTTGGAATGTCAAGGGGTTAGTAATAATATTTTTCTGCCATTCGTATAGATTAAATAAAATTTTAAAGGCTAAACAAAGGTTGGTATATATGCATATTAAACTGTACGTAGATAAAAAATTCAAAATAAGGATTTCGTTGTTGGTTTTATGTTTGATCGTTTCGGCTATTTCTTTTTCTCGCTGGACTTTTTACTCAAATGAAAATTCTGAATCTAAAGAAATTTCAGAATGTGTAAAGTTGCCAGTACTTATGTATCACTTAGTGCTTAAGAATCCAAGCACTAAAAACAAATTCATTGTTTCCTCAGAAACATTCGAAGAAGATTTAAAGTATATCTCTCAGAACGGATATACCACCATTTTGGTTAAAGACCTCATAGATTACACCCAAGGCAAAGCTGACCTCCCTCCTAAACCTATTTTACTTACGTTCGATGACGGAGCGTTCAATAACTATGCTTATGCATTCCCTATTGCAAAGAAGTATAATGCCAAATTCGTGTTTTCTCCCATAGCAAAAGAGTCCGAAAAATACAGTGAACTCACGGATGAAAATCCAAGTTATGCACATGCTTCTTGGAAACATATCAAAGAGATGTCGCAAAGCGGTTTGGTTGAAATCCAAAACCATACTTACAACATGCACTCAACCGGCAAAAAACGTCTGGGCTGCACCAAAAGCTGCTCTGAATCGGAAGAAGAATACAAGAAAAAACTCACCAGTGATATATCTAAAGCTCAGAAATTAATACAAGAGAATACGGGCATAGAGCCTACAGCAATGTTTTATCCTTTTGGAGCGTGCTCAAATTTAACTGAGTCAATTGTTAGGTCTATGGGTTTTAAAGCTACATTTATGTGCGAAAGTAAAGTTAATAAAATAACAAGAGACCCCAACTGCCTTTTTGGACTTCATAGATTTTTAAGACCACCTGGAGTATCGGCTCAAAAGTTTTTCAGTTCACTTGAAAAGTAAATTTTTATTCATGCAAATATTTGGTATCTCATATAGATTGAGTATAAAATTAAAATCGGAGCGTGAAAATATGCCAACTGTTTATTTTAGAACCGTTTCACAAAACGAGCTTCCACTTCCCGGTGGAGTTGATGAACAATACTATCTCGATTTAATCCTAAACGAAACAGTTTCTTGTTTAAATTCGAATGCAATTAGATACGAATTAGTGAACAATCAATCTTTCCCCAGCGACTTCATAACTTTCAGAAAAACTCCTGTAAGAAGCGAATCGGTTTTTTTAACGCTTCAAATGGACTCTAGAGAAACACCCCAAGATACTCCTGAACAAATCAAAATTCTTTTCAAAGAAGCAGATGCAGACTCCAAAAGACTAGCCGAAATATTTTTAGAAAACCTCAGTAAAATATATAGTAAGCAGATAATTACAGAGCCTTCCCCGGAAGAATTTGTTGCAGATATGCCTTCGGTTACGATTATCTTGCAGCAACCGCTCACACTCGAAGATATAACTTGGATACGTCAGAACTTAGACGAAATCTCAAAGCAAATAATATTTACCTTGGATGAGTATTTTGGTTTGCCGTTCGTGGCGTGCACTACTAAAGAATCTGGTATGCCTAAATCGGATGAAAGTCTCAGAAAAAGACCGAATTTGAATTCAGAAGTTGTGGGAAGCGTTGAAAAGAACTCCAAAGTGAACGTCCTTGGACAGTGGGAAGATTGGTATGCAGTTGAAAGCAACAATGATTTGGGATACATACAAACTAAATTTATAGACTTATAAAAAATACTCAAAACTTAAATCTACCGATTCTTATCAGAATGGGTAGACATTTAATATATAGAGGTATAGAATTATATCAAATTTAAGATGAGGAGAAATATCATGTACCAGGATTTTATAGAAAAAATAAAACAAAAATCAATAATGGTATACGGTGCGGGAAGAAGTAATTTACCATTAATAAAAATGTTGGCAGAAGAAAAGATAAAAATAACAGTCTTTGATGATAAGTCCCTAAAAACGCCCATTCCAGATGATATGAAGTTTTTAGTAGAAAACCCGTATATTGAGTTACGTATGGGCGATTTAACCGTATGGGATGAGTTTTTTGACGTAATAATAAGAAGCCCTGGGATAAGCTTTTTTTCAGAAAGGATATCAAATGCAAGAGCTAAAGGAAGTGTAGTTACTTCTGAAATGGAAATATTTTTTGAAGTGTGCCCTTGCCCTATCGTTGGCATTACAGGCAGCGACGGCAAAACCACTACCACCTCAATAATCTATGAACTCTTAAAACTAAGTGGCAAAGTAGTTCATCTTGGAGGGAACATTGGAAAGCCACTTTTACCAAATATAAAAAGCATTTCAAAAGATGATATTGCCGTGGTAGAGCTTTCAAGTTTTCAGCTTATGTCTATGAGGAAAAGTCCTGCTATAGCGGTGGTTTTAAATATTTCTCCCAACCACTTAGATTATCACTCAACAATAGAAGAATATATAACTTCCAAAAAACACATTCTATTTCACCAAAACGCATTTTCTAAAGCTGTTTTGAATTTTGATAATCAGGAAACTCAAAAAATGAAGAAAGACGTGCGTGGTAAAACAATATTTTTTAGTCGAAAATATCGTCTTGAAACCGGCGTGTGGATAGATGAAAACCAGGATATTATTTACTCCGAAAGAGGAAAAAACACAAAAATTATAAATGTTTCGGATATAAGATTGCCTGGTAACCACAATCTAGAAAATTATTTAGCAGCTATCGCGTGCGTCTACGGTATTATAAATGAAAAGGATATAGAAAAAGTAGCAAAAAATTTTAATGGTGTTGCTCATAGAATAGAATTTGTAAGTGACATAAACGGAGTTTTATATTATAATGACTCAATAGCATCCACCCCTACTCGTACGGTGAATGGAGCGCTGTCACTTTTTGGGAAAAAAGTTATTTTAATTGCAGGAGGTTATGATAAGAAAGTTCCATTTGATTTGCTGGCTAAAAGTATAATAGAAAAAGTAAAAGTTTTAATTTTGATGGGAAATTCAGCGAATAAAATCAAAAATGAGGTTACAAATCTTAAGGAATACAATCCCACAGAAACAAAAATAATCGCTGTGGAAAATATGCAAGAAGCAGTTTTATGTGCTCATGAAAATTCTAATAAAGGAGATATAGTAGTTCTATCCCCTGCGTGCGCCAGTTTTGATTTGTACGAGAATTTTGAAGAAAGAGGGAATCATTTTAAACGTATAGTGAATAGTTTGAGATCTAATTTGGACATAAAAAATAATTGAAAGGAAGTACAAAATGTTTGCCAGAAGGAAAAGTTTAGGAATTCTAGGTTTTATTGCTGCGATATCGCTTTTGATAGGAGGTTGTCGAGCAGGCAAATCTACCACTGAAGGAAGTATTAAAAAATTTATTTCTTCACCGGTGGCAGATAGCACCGTAGCAATATTTGAACCTAATAATTATCATCATGAGTGTATACCGGGATACGCAAAATACTTTGTTGACTTAGGCTACAACGTTGAGCTTTTAATAATAAAGGGTAATGAAGATTCCATGGAACTTTTCGAACCTAAAGATAAAATAAAAATATATACTTACGAAAGCATAGAAAAAATTTTACCAATGGCCTCTGAACTTTCTAATAAATTTAGTAAGTATGATCATGTTTTGGTCAATAGTTTAGGTGTGGCTGAAGAGAAAAATATCAAGGAGCTAAAATTCTTAGATAATTCAAACAGTCTTTTTGTAGTGCATAACACTGATTTTATAAATGGATTGAAACTACAACCTTATGTTCAACAAAACAAAATAATTACACTAGGAGATTTCAAAAAAGCATTATACGTAAATCCTAATTATTTTGGAAACATAACTAGAAAACCGAAAAATAAAAAAACTAGATTCTTTATGACGTCTACTACAGGTCGAAAATACGACGGTCTTGTTAATGCGTTCGCTGAATTGAAAAATAAAAATCTTGATTTTGAAGTAATGGTTTCCGGGCGGTCTGATACATTTGGAGTAGATAACCTGCCTGAAAATTTGAAAGAAAATTTTGTGTTTAAATACCGTATTCCTTATTCGGAGATGTATAAGGAAGTACAAAACAGTGATTTCATAATAATGACCTTAGACCCTGAAAACCCAAATGATGAGGCCTTTAGAGCCACGACTTCCACTGGAACAGCTCAGTTGATTTACGGATTTTTGAAACCCGCAATAATTGATAAAGATTTCACAGAATGCTATAAATTAAATGCGGAAAATAGTTTAGTGCATCAGACCAAAGATTTTTCTAAATGTCTGGAAAAAGCTATTAACATGAACCAAGAAGAGTATTCTACAGTTCAAAACAATCTTGAGCAAACAGTAAAATCCATTTACAGTCAATCCCTTGAGAATATGAAAAAAGCTCTAGGAAAATAGGATAATTTGTTAGCAGTCACGTGTTTGCCATGTGGCTGTTATTATTCTATTTACACTTGATGCAAGTCCTGATGTGTTTTCGTTTTATAAACTATAAGTATAAAATTTTTCAGTTAAATATATATGGATAAGCCTCAACATCGGTAAGCATTATTTTTTGTTTTTAAATGACACAATATTTAATTTTAACTTTTGCCTTTTGTAAAAAACGAGAAAATCGAAAATTTGTATTTACAAATTTCTAAAAACATAATACAATTAGGTTAAATTAGTGGAGGTTGTTATATTGAAAAATAATATTATTTCAAAAATTTTACTCAGTACTTTTGTGGTCCCATCTTTGATGCTTACAGCGGCACCTATTCGTGCTGTACAAAGTAATGTTAAACTTGAAAAAATTTTCTTGGCTAATGTAGCTTTATATGCTCCAGATTCTATAAAAAAGGATCTTGCATTAGTTAGCAAGAATGTTCAACAAGCTCTCATAATGATAAGACGTGCAGAGGGAAAGAATTTTTTTGGAGTCGAAGAACATTAGTAATTTACTTCCAAGTACACAAACCGTCTATTTAACCGTGTATGATTTGATTAAGATTAGTGATGATGAAGACTTAAAAGACTCTTTTATTAAAGAATTGAGAGAATCAAAATTAATAAAAGATGTTTCCATAAGTGGAAAAGTGCCATCACATTACTTCGACCTTGGTTTTGGTACGAAAATTAGGTTAACATTAAATGTACGTAAATTAATTGATGAACTTATAGCGTTAGAAAACATAAAAGTTACGTTTAGTAATTTAAGTGGAGCTAAATGCGATGGCTTCGAAAAGATGCTTATTGAAAAAGCTGCAGAGTTAAAAACTGAACCTGTAAAATCAGAAACTTCTATAGAACCTATAAAATATTTATATTTATCATCTGAATTAACAAGGGAATTTATTGATTGGATTTTTAAGCATTTTAAACCAAACGAAGTAAATGAACTGATTAGTCAAACGGACACAACAGTAGTGCTCGATACGTGCAATGAAGCTGCAGCGACAGTGATTAAAAATAGATTAAAACCGTCCGCCGTAGTATGGGAAGGTGCTCCTGGTCGCACACCTCGTGAATGTCTTTCAAGGTTAAAAGCTATGAATAAAATATCTTCAAAAAGTACTGGAGGAAATCTATTAGCAAAAACGCTTAACGCGGTATGGTTCGATCCTGAAAGAGCTAAGAACGAATTTGAAATAGATGTAGAAGATGAACCAATTTCTAATCTAAGAGACTTTTTAAAAATTTAATAAATCAAAGTATAAGTATACATGACTTGCTATAGAGTTTTATATGCCACGTGCCTAGCGCCGTGGTTTTCTTTATGCAAAACCGCAATTCATGCGGAATTACGGTCTTGAGGATGGTATTTATTCGGATATTAAACTTGTCTAATAGCTAAATCATAAAACTTACCTTTTAGTTTCATAAGCTCCTCATAATTGCCTTGCTCAGCTATTTTCCCTTTATCAAGTACAACGATCCTATCGCAGTTCTTTATAGTGGAAAGTCTATGAGCAACAACTATCCTTGTGCTATTAAAAGAAGCAATACTATTTGCAACATGGCTTTGAGTGATATTATCAAGCGCAGAAGTGGCTTCATCAAATATTAGAATTTGAGGTTTAGAAATAACCGCTCTAGCAATCATTAAACGTTGTTTTTGACCACCTGAAATTCCCCCGGCACCTTCTGAAATTAACGTATGCATGCCCATGGGCATATTGTGAATATCTTCATCAATTCCTGCTATTCTGGCAGCTTCCCAAGCATCGTCCATAGTTTTCCACGGAGACGTGACGATAATATTAGAAAATATATCCCCCGGGAAAAGTGAACCATTTTGCATAACTACCCCTATTTTCTGGCGAACACTTCTTAAGTCTAAGTTAGATAAGTCACGCCCACCGTAGAAAATAGAACCTTTGTCTGGTTTTTCAAATCCTAATAAGAGACGTATCAATGTAGATTTTCCACAGCCCGTTGTGCCCACTATTGCTAAGTATTCCCCTTTTTTTATGGAAAGACTCAAGTTATCAATAATCTTGGGGCCATCTTCACTATACTTGAAAGTAATATTAGATATTTCTATATCTCCAGAGAGAGAAGTAGGTATTTTCCTCCCGGAACTACTTTCTGGTTTTTCATTCATTACGGGCCTAATAAGCTCTAAAATCGGTCCTAAATTTGCAAATTGAAGTGCAACATTACTTAAAGACATCATGGCGCCACTAATAGCTCCAAAGGCTACAGTAAATGCAATATAGTCCCCTCTGCTAACACCTGTTTTTATAGCAAAGTAATAGAGTACTATCGTTCCTAGAGAAGATATTATTAAGCTTATAACACTACTCATCCTTATGAATAAAGGAGGCGAATAATCAAGTTTCTCAACCTCAGAATATTGCTCCGCCCATTTGGCAAAAGCTCTTTTTTCTGCACCTGTTACTTTTATTTTCTGAATTCCTCCAAACAAAGCATACACTAATGATTGCAGTTTAGGAGAAACATCTAATTTCTTTTTATAAATACTTTGTTTGTAAACAGTAATCAAAATGGAATAAAGTATGGTTACTAAAACTATTGCTATACCAGGAACCACCAACGATGGAGCATAAGCATAGAGCTGGAAAATATACAAAAGTGAAAATGAAGCTTTTAATCCTGTAGAAATTACCGCATCTACAATCATCTGGCAAAGAGAAGCGATATATCCCATCCTACTGGCAAGTTCACCGGAAGTATAGTTTTTAAAGAAACTGGTTGGCAAACTGAAAAGCCTTATCATAATTGCACTATTGACCGCTAAAGTGAGTCTGCTTTGAAATCTATTTAGCACTATACTCTTAGTTATTCCCACTAACATCGTTCCAACCGTAACACCAAAAAGCATCGAGGCTACGGGTATAATCAACGAATCTGATCCTGAAGGAATTAATGAATTGAAAATCATGCTGTTTATTTGAGGAACTAACATACTCAGCAGCTGCACTATAAGAGTTGTTATCAAAATAAAAGCTACATCTGCACGAGAAACATTGGCTATCATAAATTTGATAAGGTCCTTTATTTTAAGTGAAGTTAGCGGAAAAGAATTATAAAAGCAAAAAGCATCAACATTAATATTTTTCGCAGTGGTGTTGTTTATTTTAATATTGTCTCCATCGGGAGTTTTATAGTAATACCCTGACCATTTCCCCGGCAAGATAGCAACTATATCACCGTCTTTAGTGCTTCCTAAAAAACACCCTGTACAATCTTTCCACCACTCACCCATGAGCTCTACCCTGCGACGCATGGTATTTGATGGACGCAACATGTATTCAAGCTGAGAATCTAAATCTGTTATGTTCTCAGGTACCTCAGGAACTTCTTTTCCTAAATATCTCAAAATTTCAGCAGCTGCTCCAGTAGTTTGTTTACTGGCCTTAGGAGAATTTATTCCAATTATTGAAAGTAAATCTGAAAATGCTCCTTGAAACATAATTTCATCTGATTGTCTTCTCCGATTTATTTGAGTTTCCCAAAAAGTTTTATCCATAATACCACCTCCTCTTATTCTGTTATTACTAGTTCTTTATATTTACCGTCATTGTTCATAAGCTGCTCGTGTGTACCGCGCTCCACAACGTTTCCCTTGTCAAGAACAATTATTTCATCGCAGTCACGAACAGTTGAAAGCCTATGCGCTATGACTATACAGGTACATCCTGCTCTACGGATATTTTGCATAACTATATTTTCAGTTTTAGCATCAAGAGCAGAAGTTGCTTCATCTAATATGATTACTGTTGGCTCTTGAGCAAGTGCTCGGGCAATTTCTATTCTCTGGCACTGTCCTCCCGAGAAATCTTTTCCCCCTTCTTTAAGCACATGGTTATATCCGTCCGGTCTGCTTACTATCGCACTATGGATGTCTGAATCTTTTGCGGCCATCATAACTGCAAAATCCTCGATTGAATCGTCCCACATTTTGATATTGTTTTTAATTGTATCATGGAACATAACTTTTTCCTGGTCAACTATAGAAACAGAACTATGAAATTTATAGGAATCTATTTCTTCTTTTGTTTTACCATCGAAAGTGATTTTACCTTCCCAAGGCTTGTAAAGACCTGTTATGAGTTTAGCAAGCGTTGATTTACCGCTTCCGCTTCCTCCTACAATTGCAACCCATGAACCTGGTTTAAGATGCATACTGAAGTTTGAAAGCAAAGGTTTGCCGAGTTTACTATAACCAAAAGTCAAATTTTGAACATCAACTTCACCTTTTAGTTTTCTTTCACCACCAGATTTGTCTAATTTGAATTCCTTCTCTTCTACGTCTACTGGATAATCCAAAACATCCTCTACGCGTTCCATCTCACAGCGCATACTAACAAAACTACTGTATATATCTATGATGTCACCGATAGGAGCCAAGAATCTTTCTAAAAATGACTGGAATGCCATAAGTGTACCGATTGTAAAATGTCCATGCATTATCAAATAGACACCGGAGAAAAGCAAAATTAAATCTGCAGTACTATCTATGAATTCTGGAAGCATACCGATATATTGATTGAATTTAGAGATAGCTACATTATCGTTATTTTGTTTAGAAAAGAATCCAGCCCAACGCTCAAAATATCCGCTTTCTGCACCAGTAGATTTAATCGTTTCAATCATTTCAAAACCTGTGTAAGTCACACTGATAATTTTACCTTGGTTACCTGCCGATGCTCGTTGAAAGTTAAGCATTTTATTTGAAGTGTATCTGGCAACCAGCATATTAAGGACTGTTGCTCCAATTCCAATTAGGGTTAAAACCCAGCTCCATCTTAACATGAAGAAAAGATACATAAATATCGAAATGGTTTTTATAAATATTGGAGCGATTTTTTTGATTAAAGTCAGAGCTATAGTTGCAGTTGACTCTTGCCTTGAAACTATATCACCAACGTATCTTTGAGAGAAAAATTCCATTGGCAGTCTTAGGACGTGCCACATAAAAGTAGCACTTGAGGTAAGTGTAAACTTTCCTTCAATTTTAAGCCAGTAAAAAGACTGAATTATTTCAATCAAGACTTGCACCAAAAGTACCACAAGCATAATTCCTAAGAACGGATAAAACCATTCTGGATTAGACCCCGAAAGCAAATTGTCTAAAAATATTAGGTTGAACAGCGGTGAAAGTATATCTACAATCGCAAGAGCAATGCTTATCAAAACCGCTAATATGAATGGTTTTGTTGCGCCTTTTAAACATCTTTTTGCAAATGTAAGCACGCTTTTTTGTTTCCCCTCGGGTTTGAACTCTTCCGTAGGAACGAACGTGAGGGCAATCCCTGTGAAAGATTGGTCAAATTCCTCCATCGAAACCACTACTCTACCCCGAGCAGGGTCGTTTATATATACTCTTCCTTTATTAAAATCAACACCACATAATACCACGAAGTGGTTAAAGTTCCAGTGAATTATTGCAGGCATCGGAAGTGCTCCTAAACTGGCAGGCTCCAAGCGATAACCCGCAGCTTTAAAACCATAGGACCTCCCAGCGTTCAAAATGTTTTTAGCTATACTTCCGTCTCTAGAAACACCGCAGTCTGAACGCACTTGAGTTAGCGGAAGCCATTTTTTGTAGTAGGCCGCTATCATGCACAAACACGCCGCACCACACTCGAGCGCCTCCATCTGCATAACAACTGGTACTTTACATATCTTCGCCATTTTTATTCACCTCCTAATTTTTGAATATCAATTCGGAAAGTTTTGTGTTTTCAACTATTGCAGATACTTCGCAAAGCGTTCCGTCCGTGATTTCAAGTTCTGACCCTGCTGCGCTCGACCATTCATTCATAGAGAGCTTAACTTCTACCAAATTTCCCGTAGAGTTTTGCGAGCTTTGACTACCTGTAGAAATGGCAGAATAAATGGTTTGAGGTTCCGGGAAATTACTTGCCAGATATTCTTCTGTTACTACTTTCGTACCCACTGAAACAACCTTTCCTTTGATGTAGCCATATTGTTCTTTGTCTGCGTAATCGGGGGAAATTTGTACGTCCATTCCTGGGGCTAAACGCTTACTTGTCCCAATTGGCACATAGCAATAAACACCTGATTCTCCAGATATATTGGTTGTTACCACACCTGAAATATCTACAGTTTTTGGTATAACTCCTGCGAAAACCCAAAATACACCAGTTATTAAAATTATGAATATTCCCAATAACATCAATACTAAACTAGGGTTAGTAACTTTAATATATTCATTGAGTTTGTCGGGAGAGGATATCCTCTCAAGAGTGCTTTTCCTAAATAACGTACTTTCATTTTCAGCCATAAAATTACCCTCTTTCTGTTGTGTTGTATGGTTTTGATCTAAAATAAAACAATCATGTGAAATTATTTTATGGATAAATAATAAAACTATATAAGAAGAAAGTCAAGAACTTTCTTTATATTTTTCAACATTAGATAATAAGAAAAAACAGACATCTCTTCAATATCCATTTTTTCTTACATATTATTTCTTTTTGTTCTTAATTACTTTAAGTCTGGAAAATTCTTCCCTTTCTTTTTCTTCTAGTGCACTTGTTATAAACGAAATAGATTCCTCAAAGCGGGGTATCATGATATTTTTAAGTGCATTAGCCCGTTTTTGAGTTTTACTAATAGCATTTGCGAGTATATATACACTTGTTTCTACTTCAGCTAAAGTAGCGGTTAATCTTCTAACTTCTCTAAAACTTGCATAGGCTTTGTCTAAATCTGAATTTGAATTATAAAGTCCAAATGGGATAGTAGGATTTTCAACATCCATAAACTGAACTATTGGTATCTCAACTCCCATAACGCTTCTAAATGAGAGTTTAAGTCTTGATTCAATAGGAACCGCTAATGAAAGCTCTCGGCACACGCCCAATGCTATGTTTGCTTTATGAAGCATATCAAAAGCTTTAGTATATGCAGCATCTATACTATTTTGGATTTCTTCGGCTTTGTCTATAAGCGTCATCATTTCACGAATAAGTATGTTACGTTTCCTATCTAGAAGTTCAAATCCTAGTTTAGATAAACTATAAGATTTTTTTACTGCCATCAAATTTCCTTTTGTAGGAGCTATCTGATTAAACATCTACTTTTCCTCCTTTCCTGGTTTTAATAAAATTAATTATTCTTCGATATCATCGTAGTTATCGCTGTCGTCTGAGGAATCGTCCCCTAAAACATCTATTAAACTTTTGCGGTTTAACAATTCTTTATCTTTAATATAGAATTTATCCAAAGTTTCGCTGCTGACTCTATCCAATTCTTGACGAGGCAAGATTGAAAGCAAACGCCATCCTAAGTCTAAACTCTGCTCAATAGACCTATTTTCATTGAATCCTTGGTTAATGAACTGCTTTTCAAAAGCCTTACCAAATTCAAGATAAGTTTTATCTAGTTGAGAAATATCTTCTTCACCTATTACTGAGGCCAATGCTCTGGCATCTTGAACGCGAGCGTACGCTGCAAACAACTGATTTGCCAGTTCTGGATGGTCGGGTCGGGTATATCCTTCGCCGATTCCATCTTTCATGAGCCTTGAAAGAGATGGGAGAATTGAAATGGGTGGATAAAATCCCTTTCTGTCCAAAGAACGGTCCAAAACAATTTGACCTTCAGTAATGTATCCCGTTAAATCCGGAACAGGATGAGTTATATCATCGTTAGGCATTGTTAGTATAGGGATTTGAGTAATTGAACCTTCTTTTCCCTTAACCATACCTGCACGCTCATAAAGGGAAGCAAAGTCTGAATACAAATATCCCGGATACCCTTTACGCCCTGGAATTTCTCCTTTTGATGAACTAAATTCACGAAGTGCTTCGGCGTATGAAGTCATATCTGTCATTATAACAAGAACGTGCATTCCTAATTCAAACGCAAGATATTCAGCAGTAGTCAAAGCACAGCGTGGAGCTAAAATTCTATCAATTACAGGGTCATTTGATAGGTTTAAGTACATAACTACTCTTTCAATAACTCCCGTTTCATCAAACTGACGCCTAAAATATTCTGCAACGTCATTTTTAACCCCCATTGCCGCAAACACAATAGCGAGGTTGTCTTTACCGGTATCTTGTATTTTAGCTTGACGAGCAATCTGCACCGCTAATTCGTTGTGTTTCATACCTGAGCCTGAGAAAATAGGTAATTTCTGTCCACGAATCAAAGTAGAAAGTACGTCAATTGATGAAATTCCTGTATTTATATAGTTTTTAGGATAAACCCTAGAAATTGGATTAATTGGGCTTCCGTTTATATCCATTTTCTTATGGGGGAATATTTTGCCTAGATGGTCAATTGGTTCACCTGAGCCACTAAACACTCTGCCGAGTATTTCAGGTGAAAGGGATATTTCCATTGGATGACCTTTGAGTTTAACTCTAGCATTTGAAAGCGAAATTGAATGAGTTCCTTCAAATACCTGTATAACCACTTTATCGCCCGATATCTCAACTACTCTCCCTTTACGATAAGAGCCGTCGTCAAGTTTTATTTCCACTACTTCCTCATACGACGCACCCTCTACACCTTCCAGAACAATCAAAGAACCGCTTATCTGTTTAAGCCCTACATAATTTATTATCATATTTATTCATCTCCTGAAATTTAGACCTTTTCACTTATAATTTTATCTATGATAACATCAATTTCTTTTTTGTAGTTGTCTATTCTATCGATGTTGTCATTGGGTACGTCGTATTTTATACGAGTGATTTTATCAAATATTCCGCTTTCGGTAAGTCTTGAAATTGGAATAGAGGCTGTAAGAAGCTGTCTCGCTCTTTTGTTAAGATAAAGTATGGCTTGCATCATTTTTTTCTGTTTTGCCAGAGGAACAAATGTATCATCTTTATGGAATGCATTTTGTTGCAAGAATCCCACTCTTATCACTCTAGCTATTTCGATGATTAATTTTTGGTCATCAGGTAAAACATCCGCACCAACAAGTTTAACTATTTCCATCAATTTATCTTCTTCGCTCAGTATTGAGGCTATTTTTTTCCTATACTTCACGAAAGATTCACCAACATTCTTTGCATACCATTTATCCAAATCTGCAAAGTATTCACTATAACTGTTCATCCAGTTTATTGCCGGATAGTGTCTTGAATAAGCCAAGCTTTTATCGAGTGCCCAAAAACATCTCACGAAACGTTTAGTGTTTTGAGTAACAGGCTCCGAAAAATCAGAACCTTGTGGAGAAACTGCTCCGATTATAGTTACTGAACCCTCAAGTCCTCCTAAAACAGTTGCTCTTCCTGCTCTTTCATAAAATTCCGAAAGACGTGAAGGAAGATACGGAGGGAATCCTTCTTCAGCAGGCATTTCTTCAAGACGACCCGAAATTTCGCGGAGTGCCTCTGCCCAACGGGAAGTTGAATCTGCCATTATAGCAACATCATATCCCATATCACGATAGTACTCTGCCAACGTAACTCCAGTATAAATCGAAGCTTCGCGTGCCGCTACGGGCATGTTTGAAGTATTTGCTATAAGTACTGTTCGCTCCGTCATAGGTTTACCGGATTTAGGGTCGATAAGCTTTGAAAACTCATCAACAACCTGACTCATTTCGTTTCCACGTTCACCGCAACCAACATAAACTATTATGTCTGCATCGCACCACTTTGCAAGCTGATGCTGAGTCATGGTTTTACCTGTTCCGAATCCACCGGGAACTGCAGCAACTCCCCCTTTGGATATAGGAAATAAAGTATCGATTATGCGCTGGCCAGTAATTAAAGGAATAGTTGAAGATAACCGTTTACCTACTGGTCTAGGAATTCTTATGGGCCAATACTGACATAGTGTAAGGTCGTGAATTTGACCTTTATCAGACTTAAGCTTCACAATAACGTCTTTAACTTTGTATTTGCCATCAGGTACGCATTCTATAACCTCACCTGAAACTCCCGGAGGAACCATGCACTTATGGGTTATAATTGAGGTTTCATCGCAAGAAGCATAGACCGTTCCTTCCGAAAGAATATCTCCAACTTTAACGAGTATTTCAGTATTCCAAAGCTTTTCTTCATCCAGCGGACTAACATTACATCCTCTAGATATAAATGCTCCACTTTCTTTTTCAATGGCTTTTAAAGGTCTTTCTATACCATCAAATATATTGTTGAGCAGCCCGGGGCCTAAACACACTTTCATAGGGCCGTTTGTGCCTTCAACAGGCTGACCTGGTGCTAGACCTGTGGTTTCTTCGTAAACTTGAATTGTTGTAAATTCATCGTTAACTTCTATTACTTCTCCTATCAACTTTTTATTTCCAACGTAAACCATTTCCATCATAGAGAATGATCTTGTATTTTTAACTGTTATAACAGGTCCGTTGATACCATATATCACGTTTTTTGTTTCCATATTCAATTCAAAGGAGCGCATAGCGACCCTCTTTTCACTAAACGCTCACCCTCCTTATCATATAAGATTTGAAATTCTACACAAGCAATACTCCAAATTTTTCAGCTGCCCAATCCTCTTGTTCTTTAAGTTTTGCATCGAGTGTTTCATCTGCAATAAGTTTTTTGGAAGGACTGTATCCTCTTATTCCCCCAATAGAGATATCTTGAGCGGTGTCTAGTTTGCAGTTTCTACCGAAGCCCCTTAAGATAATCTCTTTGAATTTGATATCTTCAGGCTTAACATAAAGCTGAGTATCGTCAGCATCTAAAGTTTGAGAGATTTTTCTTGAATACTGCTCCAAAGATTTTTCATACTCCTTGGAAAGTGTAAATTCATTTAGTTTCTTTTTGCACTCCCTAAACATATCTTTCATTATTTCTTTTCTGCGAATTGAAACTTTTTTTCGCTCTTGAAGTTCTTTACGCGATACCTCAACCGCTACTTTATTTTTCATCGCAACCAATTCTTTTTTTATCATTGCATTGGCTTCTTCGATTATTTCTGCTTCTGCTTTTTGCAGTTGAATTTCTTCTTGCTTTTTCATTTCCTCCAAAGTATTGGAGCGTTGTCTTTGAGTGTACTTTTCGAGGGTACTTAAAAAGTTATTAAATTTATAGCTTTTTTTCATGATTTCGCCTCCTTCGGAGCATTTTAAATACTAAATCTTAATTCCAATAGCTTCCCTAACATATCTAGTTATTGAATCTTTTTTACCCTTGCCATACGATTTGCCATCCGGGATTTCAACTATCAATGGCTTGTGGCATTTAGTTTTAAACTCATATATTAAGTCCTGGCAGAGTTCCACAAGACCTTCTGTAATTAAAACGATAGCTACGTCTTCCATCTGAACCGCTTTTAAAAGTGCTTTTTGAGTTTCTTCTTTTGTGCAAGCCATAACGCCATCTATTCCAGCTAACCGCATTCCGACCAAGGCATCGGTGTTGTTGCTTATCAAATGAAATTTCATAATCGTATCCTCAAGCAATAAGCTGATCTATCTTGCCCAGCATCATAATAGAAATTATGAGTCCATAAATTGCAATACTTTCACCCAAAGCAACAAACATCAATGATTTTACGAATGTAGTTGGATTTTCTGCATTGGCTGCTATTGCTGCAGGAGCTGCAGAAGCGATTGCTATTCCTCCACCGATTCCTGAAAGGCCCATAACGAGTGCTGCTGCAATTAAACCTACTCCAAAAGCATTCATACCAGCCGCTGTAGCGGATTCTTTTTGACTTACTGAAGTAGAAGTTTCGCTTGAGGTAGAGTTGTTAGCTGCTTGACATACCGATGTACCGTATCCGAATAGAGTAACTCCCATGAATACTGCCACCGCACAAATTTGAGAGATAACCGCTTTCTTTTTGCTAGTACCTTTTTTAACCACTCTAACTGTGAGCCACATACTAAGAGCAACAAATAATCCAGGGATGATAAAGTATAAACTTGACATAATAATTACCTCCATAAAATTAATTAATTTTGTTTGTTTTTTTATTATACATTATTGGCGTAAAAATTCTACCTTGTCCTTCGAAGAACCTACTGAACATCTCATAAAATTCGAGTCGTAGGCCTTGTATTCCGGCTAAAAGTGCTTCCAAAGCCGTTACTATTAAGTTACCTAGTACAATTGTTATGATATATCCAATACCACCTATGGTTTCCGCTAACGTGAACACCGCCATCATCATTCCCGCATGTGCAAGCACGAAAGCCCCCACTCTTAAAAACGACATAGTATTAGATAAATAACTCAGCAGCACTTCGAAAAGTTCGAAAAAGGCTCCAATTAGATACTCTCCCCAATTCTCAGGTTTCCAATTTTCCCCTGGCGTTAAAGCTTTTACTATTATCTCTTTAAACGTTATCAAAACCACAGGGAGAATTATTAAAAGTAGCAAGTAAAGAGTACTTTGAGGGCCAGACATCACCTTAGGATTAAGCATCATATAAACTATAGAGCCATAAAACACTATCCCACAAACTCCACTAGTACTAAAAACCGCTTCCCAAGCATTTCCTCGCTTTACTGCCGCATAAGCACCTAAAGCCATCGAAATAACCATAAACAAAATTCCTAATCCTGCAGCAGAGTATATTATCGTGTTAGTTGCCGAAGCGCTCATAACTTCTATGGGTTTTTCCTGTAAACCAAACACCGCTTTATAAAAAGGATCTAAAACGTGTTCGAAACCGAAAACTGATCCGAAAAAAGTACCGAAAACAGCTGAGGATATTCCGCAGGGAATTAAAACTTTACCAAAGTCTAAACCTTTAAATTTGCACGCAAACCATCCTATTAGTGCAATTAGCAAACCTTGACCTAAATCAGCAAACATTATCCCAAACAAAAGAGGATAAGTCATAGCCACAAATGCAGTAGGGTCCATTTCGTTATAGCATGGCATTCCATACATTTCTACCAAAGCTTCAAATGGTCTGAAAATACTCGGGTTTTTCAATTTCACAGGAGGAGATTTGCTAAGCAAATCCGAACCTTTGTCAACGGAATATTCTATCCCTTCCACAGCAGATATTTTTTCTTTGAATTTTTCAAAGTCCTCTTCGGGCACCCACCCCACAAGAATAAAACTACTCCCATACGTTGCGGCATACGATTTTATTTCAAAATAGGTGCTCAGCTTTTCTATCTTTCTGAAAAATTTCATACATTCATGTTTTTGAGAATTCCAAAAAGTTAAAATTTCACTCTCAATTTTCTGAATTAAACCCTCAAGCTCTTTGCATTCTCTTTCGAGCTCTTGGATACGCCATCTGGGAGTTTTAGGGCAACTTTCTATTTCTATTTCACTAAAGTACATACTCGAAAAAATTCTGTCAACTTCACTTAAATTTTCGATATCTGCAAAATACACTCCCCAAACGTACTCTTTGTTTTCATCAAACTTAAAGAAAAGAAGTTCTATATTTCGTTTCTCGCATTCCTTAGATATTTCTTCAAATCGAGAGTAGTTTTCAACGGGTATTTTACCGAATCTTGCTTTTATATATTCACAAGATAAAACATCGCTTAAGTTTTTATCTAAACCCAAAAAGTGATTTAACTTTTCTATCTCTTCCTTGTGTTTTGCAATCTTAGCATGAGCAACACGTTTTTTATCTATGAGCTCATCCACTTTACCCGAAAAACATTTAACGTACTTTTCCATTTTACTTCTACTTACTTGAAATTCAGCAACGTCTGATGTTTCAGTATTACCGCCACAAGAATATATTGAATTTTTAAGTCTCATAAGCAAAGATGCATATGGATTTTGTTCTGAAACCGGCATAAAATTCTCAGTGTTGGAGTAAAATAAAGAAACATTATCCGGTTGAAATACACCCGATTCCCCACAAACATTAACAAGTTCATCTAGTTTTTTTGAGGGACCGATGATACTCACCAAATTCACTTTACAAACGGCCATTCTATCCCGCCTTTCCAGTTAGATTATCTTATTAGCATTTTTTTAATTTCCTCGGGCGACAATTTGTACTTAACGCCTTCAATGATCGTTATTAGATTAAAAATCTCAGTTTCCGTCAAAAAAATATATGATATTAAAACTATTGGCGGCGAAACGGAAAACCTTATATTATGACGACCCCAGTTGAATCTCATGTTTCTAGGAACTTTATCAACAACATCTAAATTTCTAGAAAACCATTTTCTACCCATGGGCGTTTTTTTCATATTGGCCATCATTTGCTTGGTATCTGGAATTTGGATAAATGGCCTTAGGTCATTTTTAGTCAGGCTTCCCCCATCAATCAACGACGAAAGCATGTAGTCCTCGGAAAGCTTGTAAAACTTCCGCATCCTCACGATTCTAACCAAGTTTACTAAATCTATATACAGTTTAAAAAACGATATCAATTCTTTTTTTGCCTTACCCTTTACATAGGTATTTACTGTTTTAAAAACCACTTTGTAAAGGTAATTGTGAAGTGCGGTTTCAATGCCTGTGAAATTCGCTATAGTGTTTTCCTTTGGCTTAAAAGGTAGCAAAATTCCGTAATAAGGAGATTTTTTAACAGCTTTTAAAATTTCTTCATAGCTACTAGAACGAGATAATGCTCTCATGTCAACTTTAGTGTGGTCATAGAAAAATTCCGGAAGCGAAAAAACATCCTCATTTGGCTTAGAAGCTGAAATCAACATCAAACTGTGCATAAACTGTTCGATCTCAATTCTCGTGATAAGGTATTCGCAAAAATGCTCACCTACGGAAATATCATATCTCCCTAAAATTTCAAAATCCATGAGTAGCTTAAGCCTTAGTCTTTCCTCTATATCTACCCTGTGGACGTTGTTTTCATTGACATCCTTTAAAACTTCACCATAACTGGTTTTTTTCTTAAGGTACGAAGCTACATCCGGGATACTCCGGCAAGAAACGAGTTCATCGTAGTTTTTATCTGATATCCTTTTACCATACATGGTCCTTGCTCTCGCCAAAACTGCATTTGAGGCACGTGAAAATAACATACTTTTCCAAAGCGCGTAAAAAGCTTCAAAATCGCTGTTACTGCTTTGATTCACCACCCATCAATTAAAATAACTCTAGTGTTTTGAACTAAATTATGCGGTCAACAATTGTTTGAATCCATTCTTGTTTGTTGGAGGAGTATATTTTTTCTATTCTCTCAATTTTCTTCTTATGGATTCCTTCAATTGCCGAGAGCTTTATGCAAGCTTTTATTTTTTCATCTTTTTCAAGTTCTTTTATATCTTCTCGTGCCTTTTCAACATACTGAGCACGTTTCTTTTCTTTGAGTTCGCTTATTTTTTGTTCCAGATTTACTTTAAGCTGATTTGTTTTACTTAGGTTTTCTCTGGCGCGTTTATCAAACTCTATTATTTTGCCTATCATGTCTTCTTGACATTTTTCTTCTGACATTGTCAGCCCTCCTTTTTTGTCGAATTAGGTAAGCTAATGCACAAATGCTCCCATGTAGCATTATGATATAAAAATTTAAAATGTCAATAACTTAAAATGTATTTTTGAGCTTTTTAAAAATAAAGTTTTGGGTATTTACATAAAATCATAATTACGATAAAATGTTTATCAATCGCGTTCGCTTCTGCGTTTGGGATTTCTAAACTAACATTAACTGGGAGTGGTAAAAAATTGCAGTCTACTTATAAGAGAGTACTTTTGAAAATTAGCGGAGAGTTTTTAGCTGGTTCTGAGAAATCTGGTATTGATTCAAAAATCAGCACTGAACTTGGAAAGGTTATCAGAGAGGTAAAAAATCAAGGTATTCAGGTGGGAATAGTTGTTGGAGGAGGAAATTTTTGGAGAGGCCGAAGCAGCGGAAAAATGGATAGAATTCGCGCAGACCACATGGGTATGCTCGCCACTGTTATGAATGCACTTAGTTTATCGGACTGTCTAGAACAGTTGGATGTAAAAACTTCTGTTCTGACTTCAATTCCATTTCCGCAAATAGGCAAGCAGTATTCTCCTCAAAGAGCAATTTCACATCTTGAAAAAGGAAGAGTGGTAATTTTCGGATACGGCACGGGTAATGCGTTCTTCTCTACCGACACCGCAGCAGCTCTCAGAGCCGCAGAAATAGGTGCACAAGTTATATTAAAAGCTACCACAGGAACTGATGGCGTATATGAAGAGGATCCTAATTTAAATCCAAATGCTAAAAAATATACTTCTCTTACATTTGACGAGATGCTTTTCAAAAACTTAAAAGTGGTTGACTCTACCGCCGCTTCAATTTGCAGAGATAACAACATTCCACTGTTGGTATTTAATGCAGACCCACCGCAAAACATACTTCTTTCCCTTCAGAAGAACAGTTCCTTAGGAACTATTGTTAAGCCGTAATGGCCTAGAAAAACTTAAATAAATATGAAAGGTGATTTTTTAATGAACTCTATTTTGAAAGACACAGAAACCCGCATGGACGGTGCAGTAAAACATTTATCTGATGAATATGCTTCTATTCGCGCAGGAAGAGCCAACACAGCCATTCTCGATAAAGTAAACATTGAATACTACGGAACTCCTACTCCTATAAACCAAGTAGCGGCAATTTCAGTTGCTGAAGCCAGAGTTATTGTTATTCAGCCGTGGGATATGTCATTACTTTCTGCAATAGAAAAAGCTATTCAAAAATCCGATATCGGTATCAATCCTCAAAATGACGGCAAAGTTATCAGACTCATTTTCCCTCAGCTTACAGAAGACAGACGCCGTGAAATTTCAAAAGAAATCTCTCGTTTGGCAGAAGAAACTAAAATTTCAATTCGCAATATTCGTCGTGATGCAATGGATAAATCTAAAGCTCTTAAGAAAAATTCTGAGGCTACAGAAGATGAAATCAAAAAACTTGAAAAGAAAGTTCAAGATTTCACTGATAAATCCTGTGCGAAGATAGATAAACTTTGTAGTGAAAAAATAGCTAAAACCATGGAAATATAAAAAATCGAGGAATTCACAATGAAAGCTTCTTATGGTCATACTCCCTTACCATGTCACGTTGGGATAATAATGGACGGAAATCGAAGATGGGCAAAGAAACGTTTTTTGCCTTCGGTGAAAGGGCATGCTAATGGCGCTGAAGTGCTTAAGTCCATATCACTTTACTGCAACAAAATAGGTTTAAAGTACCTTACTGTTTATGCTTTTTCTACTGAAAACTGGAAAAGGTCGGAGGAAGAAGTTGGCGGACTGATGCGCCTTTTTAAAAAATACCTCAAAGACGTGATATCGGAAATTTTTAAGCTCGAAAATATAAAAATCGAGTTTATTGGAAACATTTCAGTTCTTCCCCTAGAAATTAAAGAGTTGATTTCCAAAATAGAAAAAGAGTCTTCAAAAAACACAGGAATGACACTAACCATTGCCTTTAACTACGGCGGTCGAGAAGAAATTCGGTCGGCTGTGGAGTCTCTTGTTCAAGATACAGTTTCGGGTAAAATTGCCCTCCAAGATATATCGGAAATGGAACTTTCCAAAAGAATGTATGCTCCGGGTCATCCAGACATAGATTTAATTATTCGCACAGCCGGTGAACAGCGAATTTCAAATTTTATGCTATGGGAATCGGCATATGCTGAATTTTACTTTACAGACGTTCTGTGGCCAGATTTTAATGAAGCTGAACTTCACAAAGCATTTGAAGAATATAGTTCCCGCACAAGACGTTTCGGAGGTGTTTAAAAGAAGTTGCATAAAAGAATTCTTTCAGCCCTCGTTGGCGTTATGTTTTTACTAGTCATCTTACTTTTTGACCAAACTTTCCATTGGATAATAAATCTAGTCACATCTCTTATAGCCGTTTTGGCAATTAAGGAGATATTTTCAGTGGTCGGTATGCTTCGCAGTTACGAAGTAATGCTGCCCACTCTCCTTTTCGCTTTTTTATTACCGCTTGTGAGCTTTTCCGATTTAGGGCTAGAGTTAATATGCTACTCCTACACCGCTTTGATATTTTGTGTTTTGATGATAAATAAAAACCTCAAAATAAAAAATGTTTTGGTTGTGTATGCGCTTTCAATAATAGTTTCATATTCTTTGTTGAAAATCGTACAGCTCAGAAGTTTTGGCGGAAAATACGGCAGCTTTTATCTAGTGATAGCACTCACCATTGCTTGGATGTCCGACACGGGAGCTTATTTTTTCGGTAAATTCTTTGGTAGAAACAAATTGTGTCCAGAGATAAGTCCTAAGAAAACAATAGAAGGATTTATTGGTGGAATTTTAACGTGCTTAGTGTTTGTTGTATTAATAAGCTTCTTGTTCAACAACTATCTGTTCGCAGAGAAACAGCAAATAAATTACTTTTACGTCTTATTGCTAGGTTTGAGCGGCTCAATTCTTTCCTGCCTCGGAGACCTTTGTTTTTCAATGGTAAAACGAAGATATAACGTTAAGGATTTTGGAAACTTAATGCCCGGTCATGGAGGAATTTTGGATAGGTTCGATAGCGTTATCTTTGTGGTACCGTATGTGTATATATTCTTGAAATTTGTAAAAATAATTTTTTAAAAGAGTGATTAACTATGAAACAATATATTTCTGTTTTGGGTTCAACAGGCTCTATCGGTACTCAAACACTGGAAGTTGCCAAAGAACTTGATATTCAGGTTACGGCTTTAGCGGCGGGTTCAAATATTGAACTTTTAGAAAAACAAATCAGAATGTTCAAACCTAAAGTAGTTGGAGTTATGGAAGAATCTAAGGCTTTAAAGTTGAAAAGCCAAATAAATGATACCTTCACTAAAGTTTTATCGGGGATAGAAGGTGTTTGTGAGGTTGCAACTGAAAAATCTTCTGAAATGGTATTTTCAGCTATTTCAGGAATCGCCGGCTTGATTCCTAACTCCGAAGCAATAAATGCAGGTAAAAGTATCGCTTTGGCAAATAAAGAAACCTTAGTTACTGCGGGCAAGTTAATTAAAGAACAGGCTCAGTCAAAAAACGTGAAACTGTTCCCTATCGATAGTGAGCATAGTGCTATCTTTCAGTGCCTCGAAGCTATCAATAGCAAAAAAGATTTGAAAAAGATCATTTTGACTGCTTCGGGTGGTCCGTTTTTTGGAAAAAATTTTGAAGAATTAAAATCGGTTAGTATTAGCCAAGCATTAGCCCATCCCAATTGGAGTATGGGGAAAAAGATTAGTATAGACTCCGCAACTATGATGAACAAAGGTTTAGAAGTTATAGAAGCTGCTCATTTGTTTGATGTTAGTGTACAAGATATTGAAGTTGTAGTACATCCTCAAAGTATAGTTCACTCCGCAATAGAGCTCGTTGATTCTTCAGTTATTGCTCAGATGGCAATGCCAAGTATGAAAGTTCCTATCCAATATGCTTTAACATATCCCCATCGCGAGGTTTGTCAGGTTAGTCCTTTGGATATGTACAAACTTGGAAGTCTTTCTTTTTTTAAACCTGATGATAACGGTGTAAGGGCTTTAAACGTTTGCAAAGAAGCGTTCACTTCCGGGACGGCAAAATGTGTGGTTTTGAATGCTGCAAATGAAAAGGCAGTAGAACTATTCATAAAGGGAAAAATCAAATTTACTGATATCCTTGAAATTGTGGAGCTATGCTGTAAAAATCTAAATTTTGATGAAGTTACCACTTTAGACCAAATAAACGAAATTGATAAAAAATCTAAAATTTATGCCGAAAAAATTGCGAATGATTTATAATTAATTTTGATTTTCTACTTTGATTTTGTTTGAGTTTGGAGTATAATCATGTTTTACATACTTCAAAATTCAAAAGTAAAGGAGAGTTTTAAATGCATATTTTACTGATAATCATAGGAATTCTACTTATTAACTTAATTATCATAGGACACGAATGGGGACATTATTTTACCGCTAAATCCTTTGGTGTTAAAGTAAATGAATTTGCTTTGGGAATGGGACCCAGAATTTTTAAAATTCAGAAAGGTGAAACACTTTTTTCTCTTAGAGCCTTCCCCTTAGGTGGATTCTGTGCTATGGAAGGCGAAGAAGAAAATAGCAATGATCCAAAAGCCTTTGAAACAAAAAAACCATGGCAAAAAATAATCATCATCTCAATGGGTGCAATTATGAACCTAGTTATGGGATTTTTGATAACTTTAATAGTGTTATCTCAGAATGCTAATTTTGCCTCCAGAACAATTTCTAAATTTGATGAAAATTCATATTCTCATAAATATGGTCTTGAAGTTGGAGATGAGATTTTAAAAATAAATGGAACACATGTGTTTACTTATAAGGATATAATTTTCGAAGCTTCAACCGATAAAGATGGAAAATTCGATATTCAAGTAAAACGTGATGGCAAAGTAGTTCAACTAAAAGATGTTCAGTTTGATAGAAAAGAAAATGAAAATGGTAAAGCTCAAACCCGAATAGATTTTTATGTTAAACCTATCGAGAAAAATTTTGGTACTCTCATTTCACAAACTTTCTTAGATACAATTTCAACAATCCAGACCGTGTGGTTGGGTGTTATAGGATTAGTAACCGGAAGATTTGCTATCGGCGACATGAGCGGCCCGGTGGGTATCGCTTCGGCAGTAACTCAAGTTACCTCTGAAGGACTTAAAGTTAGCATATTAGCCGGAATTAACAGTTTACTTTCTTTGGTTGCATTGATTACGATAAATTTAGGAATCGTTAACCTATTACCCCTCCCCGCTCTTGACGGTGGTAGACTGATATTTTTGTTTTTCGAATTAATTACACGTAAAAAAGTAAACCCAAAGCACGAAAGTTTAATTCACGCTGTTGGATTTATACTCTTTATAATTTTGGCCGTGATTTTATCGTACACCGATATTTTAAGACTTTTAGGTAAAAATTAAGGTCTTTGCGAAAGGATAGATAAATTTTAAATGCGACGTAAATCTAAGGAAATAAAAATAGGAAATTTAAAAATAGGAGGAAATTCCCCTGTTACCGTGCAGTCGATGCTAAGTGTTCCTTCATATGATATTAGAAACAACATCTTGCAGGCTCAAAAATTAGAAGCCGCAGGATGTGATATCTTAAGGGTTGCTATTCCGGATTTTAAGTCCGTTAAACTGATTGAAACTCTTAAACAAAAAGTAAAAATGCCCATAGTTGCAGATATTCATTTTGACCACAAATTAGCTATAGAATCCGTTTACGCCGGTGCAGATAAAATAAGAATAAACCCGGGGAACATTGGTAACAACGATAAAATCAAGGAACTTTGCAAAGTTTTAGTCAGTAAACAAACACCTGTGAGAATAGGCGTCAATTCGGGTTCACTTGAAAGAGATATCCTCCGAAAATACGGTAAAATTACTCCCCAAGCTATGGCAGAAAGTGCTTTTTGTAAAATTAAATTACTAGAAAATTATGGTGTTGAGAACACAGTTCTATCTTTGAAATCCTCGGATGTTGTCACGAATGTGGAAGCCTGTAAACTCGTTGCAAGTCAGTGCTCATATCCGCTACATTTGGGAGTAACCGAAAGTGGAACCGCTTTTTCAGGAACTATTAAATCTTCTGTTGGAATCGGTGGTTTGCTCCTTGAGGGAATTGGCGATACCATAAGGGTTTCTCTGACTGCCGACCCCCTCCAAGAGGTTAAAGTTGGTTTGGAAATACTTAAGTCTTTGGGGCTTAGAAGCCAGGGAGTGACTATAACTTCATGTCCTACCTGCGGTCGCACTCGGATTGATATTGTTAAAATAGCAAACAAAGCTGAAAAATTGCTTCGGGATTACAAAATTAATTTGAAAGTAGCAATTATGGGCTGCGTGGTTAATGGTCCGGGAGAAGCAAAAGAAGCAGATATCGGCATAACGGGTGGAGATGGAATAGGCATAATATTCAAAAAAGGAAGAGTAATTAAAAAAGTTGAAGAAAAAGATCTATTAAAAGAACTAATTAACGAAATAGATTTAATGGTACAGGAAAACAGTAGTTGTTAAAAAGGAGATTCAAATTGAATAAGTTCAAAAAAATTTTCTCTCAATATTTAAACGGCTTTAAGCCAGACGATAGTTTACTGGACTCAGCTATCGACTCTTTGACTATCGACAAATCAAATTTAACACTTGAAGTAAATTTAAGTTCTCAATCAGAAATAAATCCTATGTGCATTAAGGAAGTTCAGCGGTTAATTTGCTCATCTGAACTGAAATTAAATGAAGTGAAAATTAATGTAAATTTTCAAAAGCAACCCGAAATCACCGAATTGATTTTAGAAAAATTTGGCAACCATTCTTTCTCTATTGCTAGAGTTTTGAAAGATTGCAAAACCGAACTCCGATACGAAACAGTAACTCTAAATCTAAATAACAAAGGTAAAAGTTTAATGGTTAGCAAGGGAATTGACCAGAAAATAGCGGAGTTTTTGAGCCAGAAATTAGGCAAGAAAATTACTGTTGTTATCAAAGAAAAACCTACCTTGGTTTCGGATAAAAAAGAAGAGCCAATCGATACCCCTCCCTGGGTAGAAACTAAAAAACCAGAACCTCAACAACTTAAGGATAAACTTAAAGAAATCCCTCAAGTTGAAAATCCTCCTATCGAAGTCAGAACAAAAGATAATTTGATGCCTAAAATTTTTCAAGAATCCGCACGGTCAATTTACGGTAATAAAATAAAGTCCGAAACAATCCCTCTTCGTGAGGTGGACTCTCAATCTGTTACCCCTACGGTTTGGGGTGATATTTTTTCTATTGATATGCGGCCTACTAAAGATGGCAAAAAGGTAATTTGCAGTATTTACATAACCGATTACACCAGCTCTTTAATTTTGAAAATAATAGAAAGTAAAAACTTATGCTCATATCTTGAAAGTTTAAAAGTTGGCATGACTCTTCTTGTTAAGGGTTCTGTAGCAGAAGATACTTTTGAAAAAGAACTGGTTATGAAACCCCAAAGTATAAACATTGTTGAAAAGTGCAAAATTACAGACTTGGCTCCCAAAAAACGAGTTGAATTACATCTTCACACTAATATGTCCTCTATGGACGGCATGAACAGTGCATCGAGTTTAATTGAAAGGGCAAGTAATTGGGGTCATAGCGCGATAGCTATCACTGACCACGGGGTAGCTCAGGCATTCCCGGAAGCAATGAACTGTGCCGCTAAAATAAAGAAATCCGGCAAAGATATTAAAATACTATATGGAGTAGAAGCTTATTTCGTAAATGATATGCTTCCTATCGTCACGGGAGAACAAGAAAAAAGTTTTAATGATGAGTTCATTTGTTTTGATTTAGAGACAACTGGTCTTAATGCTAAGCTGGATAGGATTATAGAAATTGGCGCATATAGAATAAAAAATAATGAGATTTTAGATGAGTTTTCAATGTTCGTGGACCCTCAAACCGAAATTTCACAGAAAATCACAGAAATAACAGGAATTACGCAAAGCATGGTCCAAGGGGCACCTAAAGAAGATGAAGCGGTTCGAAAGTTTGTAGAATTCTGCGGAGAAAACCCTGTGCTAGTTGCCCACAACGCCAATTTTGATGTCTCATTTATAAAAGCTGCTTTAGACCGGATGAGTTTATCTTTTGATTTTACTTACATAGATACTGTTCCTTTAAGCCGAGCACTAATTATGAGCATAAAAAACCATAAATTAGATACTATTGCCAAGTTCTTAAAAATCCCAGAGTTTAATCATCATAGAGCCTCCGATGACGCCAAAGCACTTGCATATATATTTATAGCTTTGCTTAAAATGACATCCAATGTAGGTAATATTTCTGATATCTCTAAAATAAACACTTCCCTTTCAAGCTCAGACCCTAAAAAATTAATTTCCTATCATATGACGATTTTAGTTAAGAATCAAGTTGGACTGAAAAATTTATACAAGCTTATTTCGTTTGCGCATTTAAACTATTTTTATAAAAAACCTAGAATACCAAAGAGTCAGCTTATAAAACTTCGAGAAGGGTTGATAATAGGTAGTGCATGTGAGGCCGGAGAACTTTTCAGAGCTATTACCTCGGGAAGACCTTGGGAAGATTTGCTGGAGATTGCTAAATTTTACGATTATCTTGAAATTCAGCCATTAGCAAACAATGCTTTCATGCTTAGAGAAGGAATTGCAAAATCAGTAGATGATCTTCAAGAGTTTAATAAAACAATTATAAAATTAGGAGAAGAACTCGATATCCCCGTGGTTGCAACAGGAGACGTCCATTTTCTAGATCCCCATGATTCTGAATACAGAAAAATTTTAATGGCCGGTCAAGGGTACGACGACGCTGATAATCAAGCTCCTCTTTATATGCGCACGACCGCTGAAATGATGGAAGAGTTTTCATATTTGGATGAAAAAAAACGATATGAAGTAGTTGTGGAAAACACAAATAAAATTGCCGATATGATTGACTACATCACCCCTATCCCCCCTGGAGTTTATCCTCCTTCAATTCCGGGAGCTCAAGAAGAACTTATAAGTATTACTATGTCTCGTGCAAAAGAAGTGTATGGCGACCCTTTACCCGAAATAGTTGCCAAACGCCTTGAAAAAGAACTCGGTGCCATAACTAAACACGGATTTTCTGTACTATACATGGTAGCACAAAAACTAGTGGCCGATTCTGAAAAACATGGATATCTGGTTGGGTCCAGAGGTTCAGTTGGATCTTCATTTGTTGCTACGATTTCAGGTATATCTGAGGTTAATCCCCTTGCTCCTCATTATTTGTGTCATAAATGCAAAAATTCTGAATTTATTACTGACGGAAGCTATGGCTCGGGCTTTGATTTGCCACCTAAGAATTGTCCTCAGTGCGGTACTCCCTATACTAGAGACGGTCACGATATCCCTTTTGAAACTTTCTTAGGATTCGATGGTGACAAGACTCCGGATATAGATCTCAACTTCTCAGGAGAGTACCAAAATGATGCCCATAGATACACCGAAACAATTTTTGGAAAGGATAACGTTTTTAAAGCTGGAACAATAGGAACTGTTGCTACCAAAACAGGTATAGGATTTACAAAAAAATACGCTGAAGAGCATGGCACAGTGCTTAAAAAATCTGAAATGCTTCGTCTCGCTACGGGCTGCACAGGCGTAAAACGAACAACCGGACAACATCCGGGAGGAATGGTAGTTGTTCCTAAGGGGAAAGAAATATATGATTTTTGTCCCGTTCAGCGGCCAGCTAATGACCAAAAATCCGATAATATAACCACTCACTTCGACTTCCATGCAATCCATGATACAATATGTAAACTCGACGAACTCGGTCACGATGTGCCTTCGATTTACAAATATCTAGAGGATTATACTGGAATTAAAATTAAAAGCGTGCCTATGAGCGATAAAAAAGTAATGTCTTTGTTTACTTCTACCGCTGCCCTTGGAGTTAAACCCGTGGACATTGATTCCCATACAGGAACTTTTTCCCTTCCGGAAGTTGGAACTAATTTCGTAAGGCAAATGCTTATTGAGTGCAAACCTTCAACCTTTTCCGATTTACTTCAAATTTCCGGTCTTTCTCACGGAACGGATGTTTGGAATGGTAATGCTCATGAGCTGATTAAAAAAGGAATATGCTCCATTTCGGAAGTTATCGGAACACGTGATAACATAATGGTGTATCTTATGCACAAAGGAATCGACCCTAAAATCGCTTTTACTATAATGGAAATAGTTCGAAAAGGTAAAGCTACAAAATTACTAACTGCCGAACACTTAAAAGTCATGAAAGAACATGGAGTGCCTAAATGGTACATAGACTCTTGCATGAAAATAAAATATATGTTCCCAAAAGCTCACGCCGCGGCATACATGATTGCTACTCTAAGACTTGGCTGGTATAAAGTTTATAAGCCTGTGGAGTATTATGCTGCTTACTTTACAGTACGAGGTGAGGATTTCGATGGGTTATCAGTGATGAAAGGCAAAGAAGGCGTTAAAAGAAAAATGGGTGAAATAATAGCTAAAGGAAAAGAAGCTAGTGCCAAGGAACTTAGTGCTTACTCTACTTTTCAAATTGTAAATGAAATGCTTGCGAGAAATATAGAGGTTTTACCCGTAGATTTATATAAATCTGATGCATACAAGTTTTTAGTTGAAGACGGTAAAATTCGTTTGCCATTCTGCTCCCTTTCCGGAGTTGGTGAATCTGCAGCTCAAAGTTTAGTTGATTCCAGAGCAGAAGGAGAATACCTTTCAATAGACGATATACAAGTGCGCTCAAAGGTTACCAAAGCCGTAATAGAAACTTTAGAAAACGCCGGTGTATTAAAAAACATGCCTACAAGCAATCAGATGTCGTTTTTTTAAAAAAATTGACTTTATACTTGACAATAATCAAAAATTATGTTATTATTAGACTATAAAAAAGTTAGAAAATGTTTTGGGAGGATTTATATGAAAAATATTTTTGAAGTTTCAGGAAAAGAATTAGAAACTGTAGTTGGTGGAAAGGTTTATAGTGATGAAGCAGCTGCGATGGGATTCATCAATGGTATACCGGTGTTAGGAAGTACATTCGCAACTTATAACACTGTCAAGAGCGACAATCCGAAATCGGAAGCAGCTGAAGTTGGAGCGTGCGTGACACTAGGAGTGTCTGCTGTGTCTTCATTGGGATTGATGGGCATTGGAGCAGGATTGCTTAAATTCAAGCAGTGGTTAAATGCTAGGTCTAAAAAAGCAAAAGCTCGTGAGATGAGAGAACTTATAGATATGGCAAAAAACATTAAATAACTGTATCAGTGATTTTGCTAATTTAGCACCGCTTTACGCGGTGCTTTTTCTACTTGTTATAATAATA
>ERZ1034917.449-NODE-449-length-37700-cov-14.632089_pt1 | contig 37700 bp, 24 predicted proteins | sample MGYA00520605_ERZ1034917 | MGnify/ENA primary metagenome ERZ1034917 (study PRJEB33766, sample SAMN09781784) | gut metagenome | biome: gut microbiome | host: Homo sapiens | place: Madagascar | study: EMG produced TPA metagenomics assembly of the PRJNA485056 data... | reverse complement strand
GGAGGCAAGTAATTCCCTCACATTCGTTCGCGGCGCTTACCGCGCTTATCGTGCGCCGCGTAAGTGGCTATGGAGACCGACCTTTGCCTTGCAAAAGTTAGCCGCCGCGCGACCCCGAAGGGCGTGGAGCGCGTACCCGGCAGCGGCACCTTGCCGCCACCTTGCCGCTCGGAAACTTTTCCACTTTTTTTCTTTCTTCCTATTGACTTTTCCCTCTCTTTGTGTCATAATATAATTATATCAATATATTACTTTGATTCAGATTGGATTCATCTCTATGGAAAACAAATACGACAAGATCAAATCCTTCCTGATGGAGGAGGCCTTGAAGCCGGAATCCCGGCTCAAGATGCCGACCGTTCAGGAGCTGATGCGCAAGTTCGGGGCTTCGCAGTCGCCGGTGTGCCGGGCGATCCGGGATCTCGAAAAAGAGGGTGTGGTGCGTTGCCGCCGTGGTTCGGGGATGGTCAGCTGCGGCGCCGCCGCCAAGATGGAGGAGAACCACCCGGAACGCGAGTTCGGCGCCGGCAACACCGTGCTTTTCCTGCGGATCGACTACTTCGCGGAATCGCTGTGGAACATGGAGCACACTTTGCTCAGCTACGCCCGGCAGCTCAAACTTTCGATCATCAACTACCGGATGGACCAGAGCGCCGACGTGATCGCGATCATCCGTTATGTGATGAACCTCCACACCCTGCGCGGCATCGTGATGGAATCCGGGCCGGAGACCAAATCCGACGAGGTGATCGAATTCCTGAATACGCTCCCTTTCCCGGTCGTGCTGCTCAACAGCAGCAACATCTACGAATCCGCCGGAGCGAATGTGACCACGCTGTGCGCCGACTCCGAACAGGCGGGACGGCTCTGCGTCGAGGCGCTGCACCGGGCCGGGCACACCCGGATCGGCTACATCCGCAACGAACCCGAATGCGACCTGACCCGGCTCCGCCAGCAGGGGATCAACGCCGCCGCCGGGGAGTGCGGCGTCACCGTGATCAACTTTCCATCGACCGTCAAAGCGTGGGAGAGTTCCGCCGCCGCCGCCGAAAAGATCACCGCCGCCCGGCTCGGCGAAATCCGCGCGGAACGGCTCACCGCACTGATCTATTTCAGCGGCATCGGCGCGCTGGCGGGACGGCGGGTGCTCCACCAGGCGGGCATCCGGGTGCCCGATGAAATCAGCGTGATCAGCGAAGACGGCGGCAGCCTGCTCGCACTGGTCTGTCCGGCGGCCACCGTGGTCGCCAGCGATTACCTCCAGCCCTGCCGCGACGCGCTGGACATTATCCTCGGCAAGCAGCCCGCGCCGGGCATCCGGCGTTACCCTTATACCCTGATCGAACGAGAATCGATCCGTCACCTTTAACAGAAAGGATTCCGACATGAAACGGCACTATTTCACTTTAATCGAGCTTTTAATCGTAATAGCAATAATTGCAATTCTGGCGGCAATGCTGCTTCCGGCGCTGAACAAGGCGCGCGAAGCGGCTTACAAGGCCACCTGCATGAACAACCAGTCCCAGATCATGCGGGCGCAGCAGTTCTACGCCGACGACAACCGGGGGTACTTCTTCACCTTCGCGTGGGAAATCTGGTCCAAGCGGCTCTGCGAGCTGGACTACCTGAAAAACTTCCGGCAGGTGGCCTGCCCCTCCAACAAACACCCCGACAGCGACGCTTTCCGAGACGCCTACTGGACCGGCGGCTGGAACTCCTACGGCTTCTATCAGGCCGCCGACCATTCGCAGGGGCGTTACTACGGCGACAACGACTATCAGGACAACACCAACGGCAAACGCGACCTGCTCGGCAACTGCTTCGTTTTCAAAAATGCCGGCGGCAAGGAGTATTCGCTCTACGCGGTCGGACGACTGAAACAGCCCTCCGCGACCGCCTTCCTCGCCGACACCGCGATCGTGGAGGCGGGGCAGGTTCGCGCACCCTTCTCGCTGTGGGGCGGGCGCGAAGCGATGGACAACGCCGCGATTCACGCGATCCACTCCGAACAGGCCAACTTCGGTTTTGCCGACGGCCACGTCGCCGCGAAAAATCCGGCGGCACTGTGGGACAGCCCGCAAAAACTCCGTTTCTACTACAGCATGAACGGCGCGCCGAAAAACGCCAACTGATCCGGAATTTCACCATGAACAAACTCTGTCTCACCCTTTTCCTGCTCGGCAGCGCCGGGCTTTGCAATGCCGAACTGATCCGCAACGGTTCCTTTGAAGCCGTCGGCCCCGACAAGCTGCCGCAGCACTGGCTTTTCACCGCCAAAGGCAGCGAGCGGGCGCAGCCGAACATCGCGTTGACCACCGTATCGGACGCCGGTGCGCCGGCAGGCGGAACCGTGGTCCGCTTCACCCACCCCTTCGCCGGAGTCAACGACGTGTACGGCTCGCTGACCCAGCTCGTCAGGCCGGAGGCCGGGCGCCGCTACCGGCTGAATTTTTACATGAAAGGCAAAAACATCAACCAGCTGCTGCTGATCTTCGGCGCCCGCTGGGCGGAGCGATGGGTGGTGCCGACCGCCGGGCTCTCCGAAACCGGGTGGAAGCTCTTCAGCCACGAGATCACGATTGATCCGCAGGATCTCGATCCGAACGGCGATTACCAGGTCCGGTTCAACATCGAGGGGTATGCCGAGTGGGGGATGCTCGACGGCGTAAGTTTCGTCCCGGCCGGAGGCACCGTCGCTCCCGGCCGCCGTTCCGCCGCGCCGCAACTGGAAATCCGCCCGCTGCCCGCTGCCGGCGAGAGCGATCTTTTCGCCGCCGACCTGATCCTCTCCGGCCTCGACCGGGAAGCCGGGTGGACGCTTCCGGTCGAAATCACCGACGCGGCGGGCAAACTGTACCGGTACGAGCTGAAGGAGTTGAATGCGGTCCGAAACGGCGAAACCCTGACCGTCAACGCAATCCTGCCGCTGGAAATCGCCGCCGGGGAGTATGCGGTAAAGCTGCCCGGTATCGGCAGCGCGAAATTCACCAGACAGCCGTCGCGCGCCCCGCGGGAAATCGCGGAGCAGAAGGAGCGGCTCGCCCGCGCCCGCGCCCGGTTCGCGGCGCTGGAGCCGGAACTTGCGAAATATCCCCGCTCACGCTATCTCGCGGTTTACGCCAACGTGATTCCGCAGCAGATCGAATTGCAGGAAAAGGACCTGAACCGCCGGTTCGGCTCCGCGCCGGAGCGCGATTACTACCTGAACCGGGGACGCATCGCGATTCCGGAGATCGAAACCGCGCTCGGCGACCTCGCCGCGCTGCTCCGCTCCGGCAAGCCCCTGCCCGGCAGCTGGAAGCTCGCTTCGGGCGAGGTGGAGTACCGGGACGGTTTTCCGGTCGCGGAAATGATCGACGAACAGGGCAACCGGCAGCGCCGTTACGTGATGTTCGGCGGCTACGGACACTTCGAGCAGGCGATCCGGGACATGCCGCTCTTCGACCGGATCGGCGGCAATGTGGTTCAGTTTGAAATCGGCCCGTGGAGCGTCTATCCGCAGCCGGGCAGACAGCGGGAACTGGAACCCGACTTCACCTATTATCACGATTACATCGAAGCCGGGTTGAAGCGGGCGCAGGAGAACAACCAGAAGGTCGCGCTGCTGCTGGCCACCCACTACGTGCCGGAGTGGTTCAAAAAGGCCCATCCCGAAACCGACGCGGGCCATCTGTTCGTGCCGCTGGACATCCTGCATCCGGCCACCCGCTCCTTTCACCGGCAGTTCATCCGCGACATCGTCGGGAAGCTCGCGGAAAGTCCGTACCGCGGCGCACTGCACAGCATCGTATTGAGCAATGAGCCGACCTACGGCCAGTGCACGCTGGACCGCTCCTTCTCCCGTGCCGAATTTGAAAAGCACCTGAAGCGGCGCTACGGCTCCGTCGCCGGCTTCAACCGCGCCGCCGGTACGCGTTTTGGCGACTTCCGGGAACTGGCCGACGCCGGTTACGGCTCTCCCGCCGTGAAACATGAATTCATCAGGTTCAAGCGCGAGGCCCTCGCCGGCTGGCACTCCTTCATGGCCTCGGAGGTGCGCCGCCTGCTGCCGGGCGTACCGCTTCAGGCCAAGCTGATGATCCATCAGGTCTACGCGGAGCGCGAACTGGAAATGGGGCTTGACCCGGAACGGTTCGCCGCCTTCAGCGACCTCAACGGCAACGACAACGGCGACGGCACCTGGCTGGACCCGTCCCTCGGCACCGCGCTGCAATATTCGCTCAAGCCGGTCTCGGTCGCGAACACCGAAAACCATTACATCTCCGACGGCAGCCAGATTCCGGTGGAGCCGCAGAGCATCTATACTTCGCTCTTCCAGCAGTATATGCACGGGGCCTCCACGCTGGTCGGCTGGGTCTGGGCGGACAACGCCTTCAACGGCGCGCCGTGGCTCGACGGCTGCATTCAGCGCCGTCCGCTGGACATCATCGCCCACTCCCGGGCGATCCTCGACGCCAACCGCCTGTCCGCCGAAATCGTCGCCTTCAACCGTGTCCCTCCCGAAGCGGCGCTGATCTACTCCCCGACCTCGCTGACGCTGAACCGCACCCGCCACACCAAAGCGGTCTACGACGCCTGGCGCACCCTCTCCGCCACCGGCCGCAAACTCGGCTTCATCAGTGAAAAGCAGCTCGCCGCCCGGAAATTCGGCAAGCTCAGGGTGATCGTCGCGCCGGAAGTGAGGAACCTGAAGCGCGACGCCCTCGCCGGTCTGCATGAATTCGTCCGGCGCGGCGGCACGGTGCTGACTGCCGGAGAAAACTTCCACGGGGACGAATTCGGCCGCCCGGCCGAGGTAAAGTTCAGAACGGTCCCGGCGAACAGCCGTGAAACACTCCGGGCGGAACTGGCCCGGCGCATTCCGCTGCCGGTCGAAGTCTCCGCGCCGGCTCCGGCAGACAGCCTCGACATCGTGCAGGTCCGCACCGTCACGCTGCCGGACGGCCGCATACTGGTCAATCTCGTGAACTTCGACCGTTCCGCCCGCCGGGTGAAGCTCGACGTTCCCGGCGGCGGAAGCGCCGTCGACCTGATCTCCGGCGAACCGGTTCCCCGCGAGTTTTCGCTCGCGTGGAAAACTCCGATGCTGATCGAAATCCGATGATCCCGCACCGGGCGCATACACTAAAAAAGGACCGGCGTTTCCGTCGGTCCCCTCTTTGCAATCAACCGGATTACTTCGCGCGGCGGATGCCGAGCGTTTCGGTGATTTCGAGATACTTCGCGCGGTTCTCGCGGGCGAGATAGCTCAGCAGCTTCTTGCGAAGCGCGACCATCGCCAGCAGCCCGCGGCGGGTGCTGTGATCCTTGAAGTTGGCCTTGAGGTGCTCGGTCAGCTCGCTGATGCGGGCGCTGAGGATGGCGATCTGCACTTCCGGCGAACCGGTATCCCCCTCTTTGCGGGCGAACTTCTTGATGATTTCAGTTCTCTGAGCCTTGTCCATGTCGCAAATCCTTTCATCATGATTGCGCGTTCGGCAGCCTGATCCTCCACGGACAATCCGAAGAATCCACCACCTGAACCGTTAATAGATTTTATTAAGATACTTCACCGTCGCGTTTTTTCAAACCGGGAGAGAAAAAAATTCCGAATTTTACCGGTTTCCCATTGAAAAAAACGGCTTTGATGTTCCATTACCTATATGACAGAACAGGAGAACCGTCACCCCATGAAACAACTCGATCTCGTCCTTTGCGGATTCGGCCAGATCGGCCGGATGCTCTATAAAACGCTGCTCACCCGAACCGATTTCAGGCTCGTCGCCGTGATCGATTCCTCGCCGGAATTCATCGGGCGGGACGCCGGAACCGCCGCCGGCTGCGCCCCCTGCGGCATACCGGTCACCGCTTCGCCTGCCGGACTCGCGGTGCGGGCCGACGTCGCCGTGGTCACCACCGTATCCGACGCCGACGAGGCGGCCGACACCATCGCCGGACTGCTCGGCAAAGGGATGCCGGTGGTCACGACCTGCGAAGAACTTTTCTATCCTTATCCGCTTCACCTCGACGCGGCGGCGAAAATCTCTGCGGCGGCGCAGGCGGCTCAACTGCCCGCGCTGGCGATCGGGATCAATCCCGGCTTCCTGATGGACTACCGCGTCGCGGCGCTTTCCGGCCTTGCCGCCGATATCGAACGCGTCCATGTGCAGCGCATTCAGGACGCCTCGCCCCGCCGCATGGCCTTCCAGAAGAAGATCGGCGCGGGGCAGACTCTCGCGGAATTCGAAGCCAGCAAGCAGGCGGGCAAGCTGCGTCACGTCGGTTTGCCGGAATCGGTCTATTTCATCGGAGCCGCCCTCGGCTGGGAGCTGACCCGCGTCACCGAATCCATCGAACCGGTCGTCGCGGAAGCCGACCTCGCCCTTCCCGGCGCCATCCCGGTGAAGGCCGGCCAGGCCCGCGGCGTCCGCCAGTTCGGGCGCGGCTTCGCGGGCGGCCGCGAAGTGATCACCCTCGAATTCGTCGCGGCCATCGGCGAACCCGGCTCCACCGACCGGGTCCATATTTTCGGGACGCCCGAACTCGACAGCGTGATTTCCGGCGGCGTAAACGGCGACAAAGGAACCTGCGCGATCACCCTGAACGCCGCCCGCCATATCGCCGGCAGCAGACAGGTCGGGCTGCTGACCATGCTCGACATCCCGCCCATCACCGGGCACAGCCGATAAAGGCTCATGAACGGGAGTTTTCAATGAAACTGCGGGCAATTCTGACTGCGGGAGTGCTGGCCTGTCTGTTTTCGGCGGAAGCCGCGAAACCGGCCGGAGCGGCGGCGGTAGCCCTGAGCCGCGACGGAACGGGACATGAAACCTTTTTCGTATTCGGAACCGGCGCGACCGGAGAACTGGCCGGACTTCCCGCCGAGTTGAAGCAGAGCGGCTATCGTGAAGCGGACCTTTCCGCCTGGACGAACGAGATCGATTGTGAAGCCCTGCTCGATGCGCTGTCCCATGCCGGAATCCGGGTCGTCCGCTGCTATGTGCCGGAACCGGGCAAAGCGGCGTGGTTCCGCCGGAACCTGGCCGGGCCGGAGCCGGAGGAAAGCGGCAGCCGGAGCGTCAGCTATGTACGGGCCCTGATCGAAGACAACGACTACAACCGCCGCTATAAGCTGCCGGGGAAATTCCGGGCGGTGAAGTACGTGACGATCCACAACACGGCCGAACCGTTTTCCGCCCGCCAGGAGCGCGACCGGGTGGATTTCCGACGGGACGGCCGGAGCGTCTCCTTTCATTTCGCGGTCGATGAATGTGAAGCCGTGCAGCTCCTGCCGCTCGACATTCACGGCTGGCACGCCGGGGACGGGCGGGGGCCGGGCAACACCGAAAGCATCGGCGTCGAAATCTGCCGCAGCCAGTGCCGGGGAGCGGCGGAATGGCAGTACCGCCGCAGTGAAGCGAATGCGGAAATCCTCGCTGCCGCGCTGCTGCGCCACTTCAAACTCACCGCGGCGGATCTGCGCATGCACCGGGACTGGATGCGCAAATACTGCCCGCACCGGCTTCTGGAGGAGAATCGTTTTGAGGAGTTCCGGGCGCGTGTCGCCGCCCGCCTCGCCCGGAAGCCGGACGGCGAAGAAAAAAAACTGCTGCGCGGCCTCTCCAAAGCTTGACCTTCCCGCCAACCCCGGCTATGTTATCCGACCGCATACGAATCCAACATCCAATTCGGAGAATACCGCGATGAACGTCAGAGAACGAATGAAAAACGGAAAGCTCTATTTCTGCACCGACCCGGAGATCGCCCGCGAACAACTGGAATGCCTGGACCGGCTGTACGACTTCAACCAGACCCGCCCCTCCGAAATGGAGAAGCGCCAGGAGCTTCTCAAAAGCATTCTCGCAGAGGTCGGCGAAAACTGCTACGTCGAGCCGCCGCTCCACGCCAATTGGGGAAAGAACACCCACTTCGGCAGCAACGTCTACGCCAACTTCAACCTGACGCTGGTGGACGACACGGATGTCTACGTCGGCGACAGCGTGATGTTCGGGCCGAACGTCACGGTCGCCACCGCCGGCCACCCGGTCGATCCGGAGCTGCGCCGCAAGGTCGCCCAGTTCAACATCCCCGTCCATATCGGCAACAACGTCTGGATCGGCGCGGGCGCGGTGCTCCTGCCGGGCGTGCACATCGGCGACAACAGCGTGATCGGCGCGGGCAGCATCGTGACCAAGGACATCCCCGCCAACGTCGTCGCGTTGGGAAATCCCTGCCGCGTGCTGCGCGAAATCAACGACCGCGACCGCGAGTATTATTACAAAGAGCTCAAAATCGACATCCGCTGAAAAAGCGCTTCAGTCGCCGAGCCCTTCAAGCAGCCGCCGCAGCACCGAGGCATCCGCGCGCAGCTGCTCCGGGGAGTCGTTCCGCACGAATTCCATCAGGATATCCAGCGGCCTCCCCTGCCCGGCCAGCGTTTCCAGATAGCTTCTCCACACCGGAATCCCGTCCGCGAACGGCAGCCGTTCCGCCTGCCGCCACTGGAAGGCGTGCACCGTGGAAAGCCTGCCGTCGAGCCGCCGGATCTCCTCCCGGCAAAGCTCCGGCTCCCGTCCCACGGACGGCTGCCAGCCGGAGCAAAGCCCCGGGCAGCCGTCGAGGAGCTCAAGGCAGGAGTCCAGCGAATCGGTCAGCGTTCCACAGTGAAATTCCATGCCGACCCGGATGCCGGATTCACCGGCCAGCTCCACACAGCGTTTCAGGTCGGCGGCCACCGCCAGGCGCTGCTGAGGCGCACACTCCATGCTTCCTTTGTCTCCGGCCCAGACCCGGATCAGGGGGGCCTGCAACACCCGGGCGCAGGCGACCACCCGCGCAAATTCCTCCGGGGGCACTCACACCGCACCGGTAATAGGAGCCGTAAGCCGCGGTCCGCAATCCGGCCGCTTCGGTAAGACCAGATACCTTTTCCGCCGTTGCGCAGTCGCCGTGAGGCACATGGATATCGCCGCCCCATTCGACCGCCTCCAGGCCGCATTCGGCGCAAAGCCGCACAATCTCCTCCGCCGGCAGCTGCCGGAACGACACGGAAACCAGACCGGGAACCAGACCGCAATTTTTCATGACAACCTCCTGATCACAATCAAAATAAGAGAAAATCCCCGGCATGCAGGGTCCCGGGGATAACTTAACGCCTCAAACTCTCCTCCGCAAACGGCGAAATAAAAAAATCCGCGAACTCCCGCCTTGCAAAAAACGGTTGCGGCAGTAAATTATGCAGAGGGTCCGCCCCCTTCCGGGATATCCGGCGTGCGGGGCGGCAGTAGTTTCTCTCCTCCTTTCAAGGTTACATCATGACGGAATTTTTCGTTCGGGACCGCGGCTTCTACACCTCGTTTTTCGCGATGACCGCCACCATCGCCATGCAGAGCGCGATCGTATTCTCCGTGAACCTCGCGGATGCGGTGATGCTGTCGCGCTACACCGAAACCGCGCTGGCCGGAGTCGCACTGCTCAACCAGATCCAGTTCCTGCTGCAGATGCTGGTTTTCGGCGTCGCGGAGGGAGCGCTGATCTTCTCATCGCGCAGTTGGGGCGAACACCGGCTCGAACCGATCCGCGACGTGACCAGCATCGCGTTGAAATTCGGCGTTGCAATCGCGATTTTGATGAGCATCGCCATCCTCGTTTTCCCCGAACCGGTGCTGCGGTTGATGGCGAATGATCCGGCCATCGTCGCGGAAGGGGTGAAATACGCCCGGATCATCGGCTGGTCGTATCCGGTTTTCGCGATATCGCAGATATTGATGATCATGTTGCGCAGCGTCGAAACGGTCAGGATCAGCTTCTACCTTTCCATCGTGACTTTCTGCGTGAACGTCACCTTGAACTATCTGCTGATTTTCGGCAACTGCGGCTTCCCGGAGCTGGGCGGGCCGGGCGCGGCCATCGCCACACTCTGTTCGCGCTGCCTGGAACTCGTGCTGATCGCCGGCTACACCCGGTTCATCGACTCCAAGGTGAAGCTCCGGCTTGGCCATGTGCTGAAGCGTATGAATACCGGAATGCTGCGTGACTATATCCGGGTCGGTTCGCCGGTCTTTCTCTCCGGCGCGATCTGGGGACTGGCGATGGCGATCCAGACCGGCATCCTCGGTCACATGGGCAGCAGCGCGATCCCGGCGAATTCCGTGGCGACCACCGTATTCCAGATCATCACGGTATTCATCTACGCCAGCGCCAGCGCCGCGGCGGTCATGACCGGGAAAACCATCGGCGAAGGACACACCGACCTGATCAAACCCTGCACGCGAACCTTCCAGGCGCTGTTCCTCTGCAATGGAATATGCAGCGGCGCAGTCCTGTTTTTCCTGAAAGACCCGATCATCCATCTTTTTTCGGAGCTGTCGGCGGATTCGGCCGCGCTCTCGGTGAAGTTCATGACGGTTCTCTCCGTCACCACCGTCGGAACCGCCTACCAGATGCCGGCGCTGACCGGACTCGTCCGCGCCGGAGGAGAAACCGATTTCGTGCTGAAAAATGACCTGGTTTTCATGTGGCTGCTCGTACTGCCCTCCGCCGCCCTCGCCGCCTTCGTGTTTCATCTCTCGCCCACCATTGTTTTTATCTGCCTCAAATCCGACCAGATTCTGAAGTGCGCCGTCGCCGCCGTCAAACTTAACCGCTACACCTGGATCAAAAAGATTTCCCGCACCGAACCGCCGCTTTCAGAAGTTTCGTCCTGACCAAGTTGGCGGCAGGGGCGGCAAGGGCGGCAAGGTGCCGCCGCCGAATTCGCGCTCTACGCCCTCCGGGGTCGCGCGGCGACTGGCATATACAAACAAAGGTCGGTCTCCATAACCATTTATCTTGCGTACCTAAGCGCGGCAAGCGCCGCGAACGAATGTGAGGGAACTGCTTTGCACCAGCAAAGCAGCGAGGAGCAAGTGCGACGAAGCCGAACGCAGTAAGCGAAGCCCCCCTGGCGAAGCCGCGCCCGCGAGCGGGAGTGCTCCGCAACCGGCCCGGCCCCCGCCACCGGCGGGGAGTCCGGGGGACGTGCGCGACGTCCCCCGGAGCCATCCGCAGGCCGCCAATCCCGTGCTCACTACCCTCCGGGCAGCCAGCCTGTGCTTGCACTCAAAAATTGTTACCCTCCGGGCAGCTCTGCCTGTTCTTGCGGCAATGCAAAGCCGAATATAAAACTCATGCGCGATTTGAAAGCGGAGATGAATCTTACTCCCGCAGAGCGGGAGCAAGCCATCCGGCGACGCACTCCAAAGACGCTTCGCGTCGCAGGAGCAAGCCATCTTTGCAAAATTTGCATAAAAAACGAAAAAAATTACAATGCATTGTTGACATTTACAAGAAAGTTTGGTATAATAAAAGCAACGGATGGAAATCCCGCTTATGGAAAGTGGAATACTGACGGATATGGAAACCAGAAACAAAAACTCGGCGGCAGCAATCCTGGAGCAGGTTGCCGGAAGAGCGCAGGTTTCGACCGGAACGGTGAGCCGTGTTTTCAACAACAGTTCACTGGTTCCCTCGGCAACCCGGAGCCGGGTGCTGCGCGCCGCCCGTGAACTCGGTTTCCGTCCCCGCATCGGGGTGCGGAACAAGCAGATCGCGCTGGTCACGGAATCACCCGACAAGACCGTGATGGGCGGGTATGTGAACACGATGACGCAGTATCTTTGCTTTGCGCTTTCCCGCGAGGGGGCCGGTATTACGATGATCACCGAAGACCGGATCGGCAATCTGGAAGACTGCTGGTTCGACGGGATCATCGGCATCGCATGGGAAGACGAAACCATCCGGATTCTGAAAACCTTCCGGAATCTCCCGGTGGTCTGGCTCAGCGACGAGCATGCGGATTCTTTTCACTGCGTCTACGTCGACGCGCATAAAACCGGCCGGATCGCCGGAGAATACCTGTGGAACAGAGGACACCGGAAGATCGCGGTCATCCACGACAACGACTATATCGGCTTCAACCGCGCGGAGGGCATGCGCCGGATTCTGGACGAACTGGGAGCAGAAACTCCGCCGCTTGCCTTCTGCAACGACCAACCGCTTCATCTGGCGGTGAAAAGGGTGATGGACAGCGGCTGCACCGCCGTCTGGGTCACCGGCGAGGATATGAAATCGGTTGAGGTTTACTGGCTGGTCCGGGAACTTCTGGGCAAAAGGATTCCGGAGGATCTCTCTATTCTGGGTTTTGAACATCCCGGCATGACCGGCTTTCTCTGCCCGGCGCAGACTTCGCTGGTCAGTCCGCTGCGTGAAATCGCGGAAAAAGCAGTGGAGCTGGTGCTGCGGGACGATCTGAAGAAGTTGGAGAAGATTGAATATCCGGTTCAGCTGATTGAACGTAATTCGATAAAAAATTTACCCTGAGGACAATAAACCAAGAGAGGTGTGACGTATGTTCAACTGGAAAAAGAAAACCGCCCTGCTGCTCGCGGGGCTGGCGATGGCCGGAAGCGCCTTCGCCGCAGACGTGCCGCTCGCACTCGACGCGAAACAGTTCGAGGCCCGCAACGGCGCGAAAGTGAACTGGAAAAACGGGGTTCTCGACCTCAAGATTCACAACCCCGAGTGGTCCGGCGGCGTCCGGATCAATCCGCCGGCCGGACAGAAGTTCGACTTCTCCAAAGGCCGCTACCTCGCCTGCGATGTCGAGAACACCGGCGACCGCCAGATGCGGCTGACCATGCACATTTCAAGCGGCGAGCGCGGCTCCAAAAGCAGCAGCCATGTCGACCTGCCCCACCGCGAGGTCAATACCGGCATCGGCCTGAATCCGGGTGAAAAGCGCACGATGCGCATCTACCTGCCGCACGCGTCGCTCTTCCTCGCTCCCGAAGGCGGCAAGCACATGCGCGTGCTCGACACCGCGAAGATCAATTCGATCGAATTCCAGCTTCAGTGGCCGTTCGAACTTCCCCGAAAGTACCTGGTCGACTGCCGCATCTCCAACATCCGTCTGGAAGGGGAACCGGAGTACGACAAGAAAATCGCCGGTTCCAAGGATTACCTGCCGTTCATCGACCGTTACGGCCAGTACATCCACTCCGACTGGCCGGAGAAGATCCACAGCGACGAGCAGCTCGTAAAGGAGCATCAGCGCGAACTCGCCGAACTGGACAGCCTGCCCCCGATCGCCGACTGGAATGAATACGGCGGCTGGGCCACGGGACCGCAACTGGAAGCGACCGGTTCGTTCCGCGTGGAGAAGTATCAGGGCAAGTGGTTCTTCGTCGATCCCTCCGGCAGGCTTTTCTGGTCGACCGGCATCGACGTGCTGCGCAACAGCACCGACGCCCCGAACCGCAAGCACCCCGAGTGGTACGCGAAAGACGTTCCGCAGGAATACGTGCTGCCATTCAACGACTGGAATTTGCAGAAGAAATACGGCAAGAAAGACTACCTCAACGATTATTATAACGTGCTCGTCCGCCGGCTGCGCGCCTGGGGCATCAACACCATCGGCAACTGGGGCAGCGACGACCTGATCCTGCTGGGCAAAATGCCCTATACGCTGTGCCTCGCGGAGATCAACTCTCCGGCGTTGCGCGACATCCCCTGCCTCCAGATCAAGGAGGAGAACGGCAAGGTCAGGCGGATCAAGTTCTACGACGTCTATGCTCCGGCCTTCGAGGAGAAAATGGGCAATCTGCTGCGCACCCGCGCCGAGCAGAGTGAAGCGGCTAAAAAATCGCTGACCGATCCGATGTGCATCGGCTACTTCGTCGACAACGAGCTCCGGTTCAACGACATCATCTCCGGCACGATCAAGGCGGTGCCGGACCAGCCGGCCAAGCTGGAGTGGGTCAAAGACCTCAAAGCGAAATACGAGAACTCCATCGAAAAGCTCAACAAGGCGTGGAAAACCGAATTCGCCGACTGGGACGCCCTGATCGCCAACAACAAAATCGTGCCGAAATCCGACGGATTTCACGCCGATTCGCAGGCTTTCCTGCTGAAGTTCGTCGACCGTTACTTTGAAGTCGCCCGCAAAGGCATCAAGAGCGTCGCGCCGCACCGGCTCTACCTCGGCTGCCGTTTCGTCGGCTTCCGCCAGAACGGCAACATCTGGAAGGGCGCCGCGAAGTACTGCGACGTGCTCAGCGTGAACACCTACAGCAACTGCGTCGCCAACATCCCCGCCCGGGATTTCCACGACAAACCGATGGTGATCGGCGAATTCCACTTCGGCACCTACGACCGCGGCATGTTCGCTCCGAGCCTCTGTCCGGTCGGAACCCAGCAGGAGCGCGCGACCTCCTATATGCGGTTCGTACAGGGTGCGCTGACCCAGCCCAACCTCGTCGGCACCCATTACTTCCAGTTCCGCGACCAGCCCCTGACCGGCCGGTGGGACGGTGAAGGCTACCAGATCGGCTTCGTCGACGTGGCCGACACTCCCTACAGAGAGCTGTGCGAATCCGCCCGCGAAACGGGTGAGCACATGTACCAGTACCGTCTGAACGGCAAAGCCGTCAACGATATGAAGTAATCAGGCTCCTGCTTTCGGGCCGGTGCGGAATCTCCCGTACCGGCCTTTCCCATTTTCATGCGAAATCCCATTTCCGGAATCTGCATATAGCGTCATCCGCGGCCGGGGAGTTCTGCTTCGGCAAGTGAACCGGCGGCGGGACCCGACGCTCCTCCCGCAGCGAAAAGAGCCGTTCCGCCCCCCGTGAACAGCACCGCGCCGCCACAGATACTGCCCCAATGCCGTTTCCGGCAGCAGGCAAGCCGAAAGCACCGGCGTCATGTTGATGCGCCGGAATGCCAGTCAGGCTCCGCAAAGCGCGTAACCGAAATAAATGGGAGATTTTAATATCACTTGCAAAATAAATCAATAAGATTTATATATTTAGATTTAAACTTGATAAAACATTGATTTCTCTCTCCTTTCAACTTGTATTTTCCAAGAAACGGCATATATTGAGAATTATAAATATGAATGCGTGATGATTTCTTACTATATGGGGGGCTGAAAAATGAAAAAAATTCTCTTTGCGTTAATTGCCGGACTTTTCGCCGTGCCGCTTTTTGCGGCTTATCAGTACGATTACGGCACAATCAGCGGCGCATCGAGTGATAAGAGGCCGGACAGCAAATATACCGCCTATGCCGACCGCGGCGGCAGTGCCGGCCTGCAGAACACGCTCTATTTCAATCATGAGTCCTACCTCTATTTGGACATCGCCAAAGGGGCGGGCGCGAATTTCGGAGCTTATTATCTCGACGGCGCCACACGCGGAGCTGACCTGAACCTGCAGCTGACCGCCGACGGCAGATATTCGGCTTTCGACGCCGACGGCAACGCCGTTCAGTTCAATCCCGGCGACGCGATCGGCTTCTGGTACGAGGACGCCAACGGCAAGATCGTGTACAATACCCCCGGACTCGAAGGCGAGCACCGCCAGACCTACAACGCCACCTGGATCAAAGATCAGGATACCTACATGATCGGTTTCGGTGAATACGGTCAATATATCAATTCCAGGAATCCGGATCAGATTTACGGTGAATCCGCCTTTGTCATGGATGTTCAGGTCGGCGGCACGGCTCCGACCGGCCAGCCGCTTCCCGGAGTGCTGGCTACCCTGCTGATCGGCGGCGCCGTCGCGACCGGCCGCAGACTGTACCGCCGCCGGGCCTGCTGAATCCGCCCCCACTCCCTGCCGCTTTTCACGGAGCACTCCGGAAAAGCGGCATTTTTTATTTCCCCTCCTCTCCCCTGCGGCAACAGGAATTTCGCCTTTGACGAGCAGGAGTGCCCCATCCCCCGACCGGCAAGGTACTGGTGCTGAATACTTAAAATCCGGCAGGGGATGTACCGGATTCCCCATATTTTCTGAAGATGTACATTGCCTCTTCACACGCAACCGGAAAGAAAAATCACACTGGGCAGCCTTGTAATATACATAAAAAAGGGTTATTGTTAACAAGCCGCATTCCGCTCATGAAAGAAAGGCGGTGTCGTTGTGAAAATAAGAGCCCAACGTTCCATGACCCAAAAACTCGAAAAGCATCGAACGGGATTTTCCGGCGGAGATACAATGGCTCCTGGTAAATTTTTATTGCTCCAGCTTGATTCCGGCAATGATAAAACTGTTCCAGACTGGATGTGATGCACCTGTGACCATCTGTTTTTCCGGATCAGACCTGAAGATTTGGACATCCAGCGCTTTGACCGGGATTGGTTGATTATGAAGTACCGTTGAGGAGAAGGACATATTGGAAAAATTAATAAATTTGCGGGAGGCCGGAATTTCTTTAGCCTGGCTGGGCAATATCTTGGCGGCTTTGATGTCATCAGGTGCGGGGACATGGGGTAAAACTTTCTTTGACGAATTGCTTGGGAAAAATGCCCCGCTGCCGAATTTGACGGAATGGGTTCTTAGTGCGGCTCATGTTTTCTGGCTTGTTCCCGTTTGTATCGGACTCCTGTTGATCGCGGCGCGAAAGCGAAAAAGCATTCAGGATGCGGTCGTTCTTGTTTCATGGAGCCTCTCCATATTGTGGCTGGTCTGCATCATTGCGGCATTTCTGCTTCCGATGATGGGGCTGGATTGGAGATTGGGAACATTATGAACATTCCCCCTCTATTGCGGCAAAGACTGTCAATCGCTGTGGAAAAATCGAAAAAAACAGCTTGTCTGTTATGGTTGAGCCAAGCGATCATCAACCGTTCTTCCGGCTGCAAATAGTGCGGACTGGAACGCAACGCAGTTTGCCGAGAATGCAAAAGGAGTAAGTTAATCTTGGATTATCTGGCATATTACAAATTGGCGCTTGAAAAAGTGTATGGCGGAGAGTTCCCGGAAATGTCCTCCGAGGAATTTGACCGGCGCTGTGCACTGGAAACAGTTCCCGCTGCCTTGAAAGCACTTTATCTTGCACTCGGGACGGAACGCATTTGCACAATGCACACACTGCTCCCTATGCCAGAGGAATTGTTTTGTGTGGAAAACATGGTGCTTGTCCAGAAGAGCCAAGACCGAATCTGGGCAATTCAGGCTAAAGATCTGACGGAAGAAAATCCGATTCTTCAGGTGATGACCGAACACCGTGAAGAAGCAGATGGAACGGATATCTGGATTTTCGCAAATGACGGTACAACCAGGCTCGCGGTCCAGATGGTCAATCTGATTGCGGAATCCGCCCGGAAAACGGCAGAACTCCAGCAGACCGTTCGACACGGTTTCTGGAATACCGTCCGCAATGCGTTTTCTCATATTACCCGCAAACGGGAGTTGTTGTTGAACGTCCTGATACTCTGCTTGCTGGTTGTTTTCATTCAATCCGGAATTTCATTTACATTGGTCGCGCGCTATCCCAAATGGGGCGGGCTGTCTGTCCTGTTTTTCATGGTGTTGACCGCCGTTCCTGTTTACAGTATCGGGCGGATTTACTTTTACTGGAACGTCTGGATTCACTGGAGCGACAACGTTCGCTTTACCGATCTGGGCGACAAATTGTTTCTCCAGACTCTTGAGCAGACCTTGCAGTATTTGCGCTGGAACCGTCCGGATCTCTGGAGCGCCTATGAATGCGGCAGTGTGGAATTCAATCCAGAAGTGGCGCTTCATGACGGACCGAATCGTTTTTGTCAGGGCCGCTATGATCTGATTTCCGATGCAGACGGAGCGCTTTACTTCCCCGGATTTGCTGTCATACGGTATTCGGCAAAGAAACAATGTTCCGTTTTGCTTCGGACAACATTGGATGATTCCGGATGTCTGAAATTCCTCTATGTCAATGACCATTGCAACTGGCGGCTGCCGAAAAAGAAGCGACTTTCTTTGAGATCCGCGAGTATCGTCAAGGATGTTTTAACGGAGGATCTGACATACAAAATCGGTCCGGCAGAAGATGTTCCGGAAAATTTGCGGGAATGTCTGAAACAATGTTGTTCAGACTATCCGTCAATCCGGAAAGCATGGCTCAATCCGGCCATTATGGATGGAGTCCCGGTATATTTGCTGACGGTACTCGGCGACGAAGATACCGAATTGAATCCGCTTTTGGGAAAAGCACTGGAACTTTCCGACCGTCCCTTTAACGCGGCAGTGGTTTTCGACGAAAACGGGATGGAAAACAACCCGCCCCTGTTTGTACGAAACGCGGAGGAGAAACAATAACCATGCCCGATATGTTCAATACGACGATTCCGGTGGATTGGGGAACGGAAACTTTACGCTGGACGGCCGGCGATGAGGTATTCTCCTGTCCGAATCTCGCGGTGCCGCCGTCGAAACGCGGGCCGGTGTGCGCCGTGGATAATGATGCAAAACAGCTATTGAACGATCACCCGAACTACTGTGCTTTCACACCTCCTGCCGAAATTTTATTCGACGATCCTGAGATCATGGCAGTACAAAATTTGACAATGATTCATCACGCCCGGCAACCTCTGCCGTGGAGGAAACGCCTGATGAAGCCTAAGATACTTGCCGCCGTTCCATTGGGCACCAACGGCATCGAATCCATCGGATTCTGTCAAGTTTTGAAGCGGGAAGCACCAAAAGTCATTTTCGTGGAAGCGCCGATGGTCGCGCCGCGCGGAATCTCGCCGGAGCCGTCCTGTGCGGACTTCTGCGAATGCAGGGGGAGATTCCGCAAAATCTATGGAAATAATCTCACGTAGATTTCATATGCGGAACCGGTATATCCCCCGCCCTTACGGATGCCACGCCAGCCAAAGCGGCTGCGTCCGGCTGAGCTGCCGGTTGTGCAGCGGCTTTTCCTTGCACAGGAGCGGCCACCAGCGCAATCTGTTTTCGCCGCCGTCACGCCGCAGCAGGTTGCTGACATCGAGGCGGCGCATCCAGCCGGGCGTGGAAATCACATGCCCGTTCAACATCAGCCAGCCGAGGTGGCCGGGAGCCTCCAGAAAGATCCGCCGCGACGGGCCGGACGGCGTTTGGAACACCGTTTCCAGATAGAGGAATCCGCCCGGCTGCTTCCCGTCGAAAGGCGACAGCACATTCACCTCGCGCGCCGCCCGCCAGCCGGTCACCGGCACGGTTTTCAACGGAACCGGATCGCTCTGCAGGAAAAACAGCCCGGTCACGCCGCTCGGACGGCTGCGAAGCTGCTCCTTGTGGCGCAGCGCCCCATTCACCTCCAGCTCCAGCACCACCTTTTCGCCCGGCGTCAGATCGAACATGAAACAGCCGTTCGTCCGGTCTCCGAAAGGTTGTTCGACCGGAGCCGGCTTGCCGTTGACCCACAGCCGCCCCTGCGGTTCGATGCCGTAGAACCAGTACTGCGACGCGAAAACCAGCGACGCCCGCCGCCCCCGCCATGAAGCCGGAACCGTAAACTCCCGGCGGAAGTGAGTGACCGCTTCCTCATCCGGCACTCCCATCGTCAGGTAGGCGCCGAGCTTCACGGTACGCCCGGCTTTCCAGTCGTGATCCGGCGGCGGCGCTTCGCCCCAGACCGGACCGCCGACCGTCATTTGCCAGCCGTCGGCCAGGGAAACCGTGTTTCCATCCGCGACTTCGGGAGGCGGCAGCTCGTCCGCCGGGATCTCCGGCAGCCGGTACCAGCGCTGCTCCAGACTCTTCAGCCACGCCAGCGGCGCGCGGGCGATATCCCGGCGCGGCGCGGCGAACATGCGCAGTTGCATCGGTTCAAAGGAAAGGCCCGCCAGCGTCAGCTTTCCTCCCTCGTACCGGAACGGCGTTGCGGGATGGCCGTTCGCCGTCACCTCCCGCAGCGTCTGCGGCCGGTCCGGCGCGGCGAAGGTCAGAGCCACATCCCGCACGCCCTCCTTGTCGTTGACCTTGGCGGCAAGATAGAGGTCGTAAAGGCCGTTCTTGCTCCGCCAGCGTTCCGAGAAAATATCCGCCGTCCCCTTCGCTCCGTTGTTGTAAGAACTGCGCGGCACCTTCAGCGCATCCAGCAGTTGCGCAAGGTACGGACGCGCCGCCGGATCGGTTTCAAACCGGCCGCTGCGGTCGCGCGCCTCGCGCCAGAAGGTCGAGCCGAGCGTGATGATCCGCCCCTTGCCGATCTTCCGGGCGGCGATCGCGATGCGCCCCTCCCCCGGCTTGCGGTCCGCCCATTCGGCGATCACCTCGACATCGGAAGCCGCCGGCTCCATGCCGAGGGAAGAACCGGTCACGTCGGCTCCGGTCCAGTCGTAGACCACGCCCCAGGCGTCGATCTCCCTGCCGCGCAGTTCCGGCCACAGCTCCTGCTCCTTGCTGAACCGCAGTTTGCCCCCAGCCGCCCCGGCTGCGGCCGACTACGCGCAGGCCGTTCAATTTTGAAACCGGCCACGACCAGCCGCGTTCCGGCGAATGCTTGCCGGTCTCGTGCATCGCGATAAAGGTGCCGCCGTTGCGGCAAAACCGCTCGATTCCGGCGATTTCGCCGTCGGTCAGCAACTCGCTGGCCGCGTCGAACACCACGTCGAACCACGCTCCGGCCCGGTCCTTCTCAAAGTCCGACGGATCGGCGAGGTTCACGGTGCGCCCGGCGGCCTGAAGTTCACCGCGGCTGACATCCCAGCTCCACACCGCAGGGAAGTGGAGACGCGACGCATTGCGTACCGATCGCATCACTCCGAGGTCGGAACGGTTCATCTCGAATTTCCCGGCGCAGCGGATCACCTCGGGATTCGCGTCGATCCAGCGGCGCACCTCCTCGTTGCCCATATATTGCTCCGCGTCGAACAGCGCATTGATGCCCTCGTTGCCGAGCAGCATGTACAGCGTCATCATTTTGCGCATCTCCCACGCGCTGCCCGGCGCATTGCCCGGTTCGCAGGTGATCGGCAGTCCGCGCGCGACATAGTAGCGGGCCAGCCACGGCGCCCAGCAGGCTCCGCCCTGCCCGGTATCCTGCGCGGTCGCGCCGTATTTCCGGCAGAGGTCGAAAGTGTGATCGATGAAATCCCAGGTCGCCATCAGCAGCTGGGGACGCCCCTGCGGATCGCCGCCGCGGGTCGCCTTCAGCCAGTTTTCGATGCCGCGCATCCGGTAGCGCGACGCGAATTCGATGGTGTCGAAATAGAGTCTGTTCAGCCCCGGATCATCCGACGGATAGCTCCACCGCCCTTTCGGTCCGAGGAAGATATAGCCGGGAACCGGCTTGCCGTCGAGTTTCAGCACAATGGTGTTCTCCCCGGCGCGCACCGCTCCGCCCAGCTCGAAACACTCGTCGAAGTCGCCGGTGATCGGATCGTCGTGCGTCAGATCCTTCAGCGGTTTCCCGTTCAGGAACGCCGCCTGAACCTTGGAGACGCGCCCGTGCCACGCATTCCGGGAGATGTGCAGATAGTTCAGCTTCGCCGGGTCCGCCGCGCGGAAATTCCGCTTCAGCCACACCGAACCGGAGTAATAATCGTACAACAGCAGCAGCGGGTCGTCGCTGCGGATCGCGCTCCAGCCGGCATCCCCGTCCGGAGGCGTTTTCCCGCCGGCGGGATCGGCCTTCAATTGCCACTCGCCGCGCAGGTCGAGACAGGTTTCCGGGTTCCACCCGGCGAAAGTGCGCATGGTCGGAATCTCCACTTTCTCACGCTCCGGGTTCCGGCCGGTAAACGCGGCATAGGCCGCGACCGCACCGGGATCTCCGGCGTAGGTCGGAATCGCCAGCATCACGTTGTGGCCGATTTCAACGCCGCCGAAATGGTTGTTGAAGTCGGGATTTTCCGCATTGTGCGCCGCAATGCCGCGCAGCGAGGCGGCGAGCGCCGCATCGGTCGGGCGCACCGGATCGAACGCCGCGCAGACCGCGTTTTTCTGGTAATCGAGATCGGGATAGGAGACGAAACCCGGCTCCGCAGACACATGCGGCAGCGGCGTGCGGTTCCACAGCCATGCCGGACGTTCCGGGTTGCCCCACGGCTGGTAGATATGATACGCGGTGCCGTGCCGCTTCGCCAACGCCGCGAACCAGTCCGCCACCGAGAAGTCGTACACACCGGGAGCCAGCTGGATATTGGGATTCAGCACGTCGCCTATCAGGTTGAATTGCTTTTCGCCCAGCCAGTCCGCCCCCTTGCGGTAATCCTTCGGCAGCTTTCCCCACCCGAGCAGGCCGATCGCGAATGCGTCGTTGTCGAAGCGGTCGAGCCAGCGCGGATGGACGCCCGGCGTCACCGGCTTCCAGTTTTCCGCATTCGCCTGCTTCGCCAGCGCGCCCAGTCCCTCCGGATCGCGGGCAAACAACACCTGCACCCGGTCGCCGTCCAGGCCGAGCAGCCAGCAGCCGGTTCCATCCAGCTTCAGATTGGTTCCGGGTAGTCCGCCATCCCACGCTTTCATATCCCCGAAACCGGTCAGGTCGGCCAGCAGCTTCGAGCCGCACGCGGCGGCCAGTTCCGCGCTCCCGGTTTTCAGGATGGTCCACGAACTTTTCCCGCCGCCGGACTCCCGGCAGAGCGCCTCGATTTTCCCGAGGCCGCGCAAGTCGGCGGCCCCCCGGCTCTCCCCGGCAATCGCTCCGAAACCGATCAGCATCCCCAGCAGGACGGCAAACCGTATCTGATTCATTCAATCACCTCAACCAGGCGTCCCAGCCGGGCCAGCCCCAGGCCTGCGTCCACTCGTTGCCGAGGTCGCTGTCCACGAATTTACGCAGCAGCCCCTGCCGGGAACCGCAATGGCCGTCGGCATAAAGCTGGTTCGAGGAGACATTGCCGTGCGGATAGCGGGCCCGTCCCACGCCGGTCGCCACGCGCGGCAGCGTGTCGTCGCCGTTGTCGAGGTTGCATTCGCTCAGGATCGCCCCCTGCCGTCCGCCTTCGACGATCGCAAACAGCGTGGAGGGATTGCGCAGTTTTTCGATCCTCTTGGGTTTGTTGTAGGCGGCGTCCGGATAGCCGACCACCGTTGCATATCCCATGCCGTTGATCGCATAACAGAACCGCTCCGGCCCGCAGTCGGTCGGCCCCGGATAGCCCCAGTAGCTGTCGTCGCTGCCGTTCGCATCCGCATTGTACGGAACCGCCGGGCAACGGTAGATGTGGCTGCCCCGCTTCGCGGAGGTGTAGTTCAGCACATCCACCCCGAGTCCGAGGTAGGAGGCCAAAAAATGCTGCCACGAAGGCTGATCCGTCGTGAAGTCCCCCATCGTGAATTTGAAACTGCCGTCCATCACATGCGGCACCGTAATGCCGTTGCTGTCGCCGGTGTACAGATTCGCCGCCTGTCCGAATTGCTTCATATTCGCAAGGCAGCTCGCCGACTGCGCGGTCGCCCGCGCCTTGTTCAGTGCCGGAAGCAGCATCCCCGCCAGAATCGCGATCATCGCGATTCTGTAGAGCTCAGCAAGGTAGTCTTTTCTGCCATTTTCTGCTTATTTTGTATTTTCAGTGAATTATAGTACCCTCAATAACAGTCAAAGAAATTGTATTACCTACCCACATCTAGCCTAAAAAGCAAATTCCTGTTGAAAACACTCCGATTCTGGCGGCGGGGTGAACGGTTGCTCCAGTCATTGCCGCAAGTCACAATAGACAAAGAGATTCCACTTTAAGAACGTCACCAAAAGTAAAAAAGGGCCGCTCCACCTTCGATAAAAATTTCAGATATTTTGTCAGCAGAATAGCAATGAGCGCTGTTAAAACTTGAATCTTGACCGCGTTTTAACTGGTTTCGATGAAGGTTTTGATTTTGAAGTTTTGCTTGAGCATCTCGAAAAAGCATTCGATTCGCCAACAGAATTTATAGAGATCACCGATGGTCGGGAGATCGAAATCAAAGTTATTTGTCAGCAGAATCAGCTTTGGTGATTCGCCACATCGCAGGCAACCTCCTTATCGCAAATCGCTCGGGATATTTCTCGCGGAAACCGCGAAAATAGATGACCTCATTGCCCTGGACGTTGCCGGGATATTGCATCAGCTCCCCCCGCGATTCATAAGTCGCATTACTTTTGAGCAGGGTAACGAAATCTACGCCATTCAAATTCCATTTGTAAGGCATTTCATAATCGATATATCTGCGATCTTGAATATCACAATCCAATTCACTTTTACTGAAGTTCCGAATTCAAATTTTAACTTTGTCAATACATTCAACTTGCGGTCATGAATGGAATAAAACTTCTTTTTGTCATTTTTCTGATTAAAAAAGTGTTCGTCAAGTTCAAGCGTTTTTGCAGTTCAATACCATTGCAGAAGACACCTAAATCTGCTTTTTACTGCGGAATCTGATGAAAAAAAGTTTTATTTATTATTTGCATTTTTCATCAGATTAAATTATAATATAAGGCGGAAAAATATTGTTCTGGCAACTTCCCCTCCACAGGGATACGTGATTTGTACCTTCTGAACGCGGAAGACAGGACGGATATAATAACATGCAGGATGCCGTTCCGCGGCGGAAAGGCGTACCGGGCCTTTTCCGGCGTCGGTGATTCAGCTTCGGCTGCGTCATTGACAATGCGCAATCCGGTAGCGGTTTCCTGCATTCACGATGAAAGCGGAAGATTTGCCGTATGCGGCAACTGATCGGCAAACCCGTCGGTGCGGGTGTGCTTCAGAAAATGGTGCGGAAAGTAAGCGGCCATGAATTCGGGACAGGACTTAATCTATCAGCCTGGCGACAGTAAAGGTTTCACGGAGGAAACATTCTCCGTGAAACCTCAGCACGTCCAGACGGATGCAATCATTACCGTTGCGGAAACGGAGCCGGTGTCATATGTCTATCACGACACGCTCGAAAATTCGCTGCGGTATTTCTTTGTAAAAGCCCGGTTCTTCGTTGCGCGGGCGATCTGCATTGTCCGGAATTTCATCCGCAAAGCAGAGCGGAAGCTCAATAACCGCGGAGTGCTTGTACTGCGGCGAAGCGCGATTCTTCGGATTTGATTACAGGACTTTCTATCATATAACAAAACATAAAGGGAGGAACTTTATGGCTACAAGGACAATTTCCACTCTTGAAGAGTTGAAGGCGTTCCGGGATGAAGTCAATGCCGGCAACACTTTCAAAGGTGAAACCATTGAGCTGGCGAATGACATTGATCTCGGCGGTGAAGAATGGACGCCCATCGGTCACTATCAGGGCGGTTCATTCAATGGAACTTTCAATGGAAACGGCCACACAATCAAAGGCTTGAACATTGGAAATCAATCCTACGGCAGAGGAACCGGTTTCTTCGGCGAAACATTCACAGCCGTTATCAAAGACCTGACCATCGAAGGCAACATCAACACCAATACCGACTATGTCGGCGGTATTGTCGGTCACGGATACGCAACCATTACGAACTGCAACTTCATCGGTTCGATCCGTTCCTCCGCCTATCAGGTCGGCGGAATCGCCGGTTCCGGCGGATTCACCATCACCAACTGCACCGTTGACGGCAATATCTCCGGTGCATCATGGGTCGGCGGAATCATCGGGAACTGTCAGGACGGCGGCGCATATACAAACTGCTATGTCAAAGGAGAAATCTCCGCGGATTTTGTCTATGCTGGCGTCGGAGCAGCCGGAATCGCTGCAATCCCGCTCTATACCTCGCAGGCCATTTCCAACTGCTACTCCGATACCGTCACCAAAAACGGCGGCAAAGAAGTCAATGCCCCCATCATCGGCGTTTACAACGACACAGTCACGGCCGATACAAAAACGTTCCTGACCAACAACTCTTGGAACAAAGAAAAGAACAGCAACGATTCCTTCGGCATCTGCGGCGGAGATAACGATGATCCGACGGTTCCCGTCAACAACGTCTCGCGCAGCAACAATCTCATTGCGGTTGCCTCCGATCTGCTTTATGTGGAACCCGGCACCCTCACAATCGCGCACGGCTCCACCCTGACTCGGCAGGAAATTCTCGACACGCTGAACAACACCGGTGATGAAACCAAAGGTGCTGTTGTCGATCCGGATGGTACGATCCGTTTTGTCAACTATGTTGCAAGCCTCAACGGAACAAAATATGAAACTTTGGAAGATGCAGTCGCAGCCGCTCAGGACGGTGACACCATCACTCTCCTCAGTGACATCTCCCTCGATCAGACTTTGACCATCGACAAGGCGGTCACCATTGAAAGCGCTGCCGGTTCTGCATTCACAATCAAAGCCGGCGATTCGATGGTTGCCACCGCTTTCAATTCGATGTCTCTCCTCAACATCAAGAACGCGGGCGTCACTTTGAAAAACCTCACGTTCGACGGCAACGGTCAGAAAGGAATGACACTCATCTGGACAAATCAGGCAAAGGGCCTCACGCTCGACACCTGCACTCTCCGGAACTCCCGCAACGCCATTTACACCGGAACTTACGACGGCGGTACGGTGAAAATCAACAACTGCAGCATCATTGCTCAGATTTACGCGTTCAACGGCAACGGCATGGATAAAGTTGAAGTCACCGGTTCCAAAATCTACGGCTGGACTTCCTTCAACAGCTCCAATGTCGCCGCTGAAGCGTTCTTCAAAGACTGCTTCTTCGGCGCAGGTGATGATACCGGCGTAAACGGTCTCGTTGCCGCCCTCCGCCCGTACTTCAATGCGATCGTCGAGGACTGCACCTTCACCGAAGCATTCTCCAAGTTTACGGAGGGTTACTATGCGGAAAACGGTCTCTCCCTCGGAACAGCAAACGCCGTCATGGATCTGACCGGCTGCAAAATCGTTACCGAAAGCGGCGACGCCTCCTCGCTCGCTTTCGCCAAGCTCATCAGCACGAAATATGATGCTGCACTCGGCAGTGCGAAACCGAACACCGCTTTCGCATTCGATGCAGTCAAAGATGAAAACGGCAAGTACATTTCCGGCATTTTCTGCGGTGACACCGAAGTCATCACCAAGAACCTCGCGGCCGGTCTCGCAGCCGTGGCGAATGAAGACGGAACCTATACTCCGACCGCCGTCGATATGAGCAATCTTCTTGTCAACGAGAAGTGGGCTGAAACTTATAAAGTCGGCGATCTGATTCAGGACGGCTTCTACTTCGGCGTCAACGCCTTCGCAAAGGCCAACGATGCGATCAACGCCGCAGGCGCCGATGCGACCATCAAGATCCAGGATGCGCGTGACTATAATACCCCGATCACAAGAGTTTCCTATACGGAAAACCTCACCATTGAGACTCAGAAGAACAGCTACAGCCAGCTCTATATGACCGTCAGCGGCAAAACCTACACCTACGGGGAAGAGGATGAAAACGGCAATGCGGTCAGACACGATGCAACGGTCGAATACAAGCTTCAGGACATCTTCTTCGGCGGACACAGCCACTTCGAGTCCCTCGCAGGAATGACGGTCAAGTTCATCGAGTCCGAGATCACTCACGAAGGCGGAACTCCGTTCTTCAAAGTCTATGGCGATTCCAACGTCATCTTTGACGGTGCCAACTATGCCAACGAGAACGGAAACCTCTGGTTCTACGTTTCCGGACAGCTTGATCTCCTGAACAACTCCACAGTGGAGACTGAAGGCGGCAGCGGCTTCCGTATTCTCGCAGCAGGCGGAAAAGTCAATGTTGACAATCGCGCATTCCTTCGTGTCCTCGGCAGCAACATCTCCATCGGTTCCTACTATGTCTACGGCGACAAAACAGCGAAAGCGGTTGTCGGCGGCAAGAAGCAGGGACACGATGCGGACGGCAACAACGACTACTCCGCAACCCTCAATATTACAAACGGTGCTGGACTCGTCAACAACGGCATTGTCCGCGTCGGAGCCTCCTACATTCTCGACAATGCCACGACCGATGAACTCGAAGGTCTGACCATTACGGACAATCCCGACAAGCCCGCGAACTACGCGGAACTCGCGAAGGCCTACCTGAACATCACGGATGCCTCCGCCGCCGAACTCGACAGGCTCTATGTCGACGGAAACGGCGCTGTGACAATCCGGAACTCCACACTGACGGCGAATTCGATTACGCTTGCAGACGGCAGCTCCCTCACCCTTGATACGGCAGCAACCGTCACAGTCGGAGCTCTTACAGCAGCCAACGGCACAATCACCATTGATGCCTCCAGCTACACAAGCGGTCTCTACAAGCTCATCGACGTCACCGGATACGGTAAAGTCGATTACTTCAGGATTCTCACCGCCTTCGGGGAGAACCTCTCCGTTGTCGACAACGATCTCTGGATCGGCTCTGTCGACAGAAGCACCCTCCTCGTCAACTCCGACTTCGCCGGAAAATACAACGTCGGCGATCCGATTGTCGATCAGGAAGGCTTCTTCTACGGTTTCAACGCCTTCGCATCTGCGGAAAACATGTTCGACAACATCCGCGACACAACGACAACCCTCAAGTTCTTCGGCGAACAGGAACTCGTCACGGATGCCGCAACCGGCGCGGCGAACAACCGCAACTTCAACATCCGCGCCAAGCAGGATCTCTCCCTTACCGCAGACGATGCCGCCACGCTGACTCTGACCGTCAAGGACTCCAGCTGGGAACACGGCGGCTCCACCAACAATGTCGGCGAACTTGCGTTCCTCAGCGATTCCGATGATGCGGTTCAGACCATCACCATCGGCGAAAATGTCACCATCGACACCAACGCCAAGATCTGGTTCGGACGCACCGCGGTGACAAAGGAAGTTCACGCAACCAACGTCGTCATCAACGGAACCATCATCCAGAAGCCGCATAAGGATGCCGCAAGCGAACACCCGAACGCCAGTCTCTACGGCATTCACCAGATTCAGGTGGAAAAAGGCTCGACGGTCACGCTCAACGGTTCCATGCTGTTCGGCTGGAGTCTGCTTGTCAAGGGCGGAATTTTCAACGTCACCGAAAACGCTTCGCTGACCTGGGACGTCGACGCATTCGCACAGACCAACGGCAACGTTGAAGTCGAAAGCCGCGACACCACCGGCGGTCAGTTCAACGTCAGCGGCAGCAAGAATGTCAAGTTGCGCTCCCTGACCATCAAGGACAACGCCAGCAGCGCGTCCTTCTCCAACGGAGCCGAAGCGCTCTTCATTGACTACATCACTCTGGCGGCGGGCAGCTCCATCACGATCGATGCACTCTCCACCATCACCACCGGAACGCTGACCAACAACGGGACCATCACCATTGATGCAACCGGAATCACCAGCGGAAACCATAAGGTGATCGATACCGACTCCATCGTCAACAACGGCTCCATCAGCGTCAAGGAGGGAACCCTCGCCGACAATATGACTCTGGTCACCGTCGACAATGATGTCTATGTGACCGATCAGGATCAGAGCATCATCTACGTCGGCGGCGTCAACGCCGCGGGCGAGAAGAGCGCGAACACCACCGTTCCCCCCGAAGCTCTCCAGGGCTGGAACAAGTTCGACACCATGAAAGAGGCGTTTGAAGCCGGTGCTCTCGACTACAACACCATCGACTTCGGCGACGCCGGACGTGTCGTCTCCGACAAGGCCTTCACCTACACGAAGGAAACGGTCGAACTCGGCGAAGGCGAATACACCATCATCAACGGCAAAGGCGCCTACCTGCCGAGACTGACGATGAACGCCAGAGATGTTGTCATCAACATCAAAAATGCTCATGTCACTCTCTCGAAGTACCGTTCCGGCAAGGACAGCAACGGCGAACTCGGCGGCGCTGTACTCAATATCACCGATTCGCGCGTCGACGGCGGCAATGAAGTCGACGGTCTGATGTGGGTCACCAGCTATGCCGATTCCATCATCGAGATCGCAAACTCCAGAGTCGGTCTCCGCGACAGCTACACCGGCGAGGCGGAAAACGTCACGCTCGGCAATACCGGCAGCTACCTCGACTGGGGTTTCTACGGCAACCTCGCGCTCAAGGTCTCCGGCACGGCGGTGATCAAAGACTCCACCATCTTCGCCGGCTACTACTTCAGCACCATCGGCGATGCGGATGGAGCGACCATTGACGTGACCAACTCCGTGGTCTATGCCAGCGCAGTCGAAACCGACGGCACGAACGGACTGGCGTCTCTCAGACTCAACAACTCCGCGCTGCGTCAGTCCGGCTGGGGCAACGGCTCCGAAAACTACAACTTCCTCGTCAAGAAGGGAGCAACGGTTTCTCTGACCAACGGTTCCAACCTCTGGTGGGCAAGAGCCGCACAGGTCCGCTCGCCCTACGGCGGCGATCTCCGCGACTCGGTTGTGATCGACGCCGACGGAACGCTGGAACTCTTCGGAGGCTCCACGGCGGAAGTCGGCAACATCACCAACAACGGCGAACTCGTGATCTACAAGTCCACCCTGAAGGCGCTGACCGTTACCAACAACGGTTACTTCGCCGTCAACGGAATTTCCTCGATCACGGCGGAATTCGCCGCGGCCGGAACCGGATTCATCACCCTCCAGGATGCCGTCTTCGGAGCGGATACGGTCATCAACGCCTCCGCGAGCTACACGAATCAGGGCATCGGCTCTGAAATCGTCATGTTCGGAGCGAACACTCTTGCCAACGGCGCGAAAGTCAGCACCGGCTGGAGCAAGGATCTGAGAATCGGCTTCGGCACGAACTTCCCCACCGCGAGCATCTACATCACCAGCGGCGCGAAACTGACTGTCGGCGGTAACACCTACATTGGTTCCGTAACCGAAGATCAGAGCGATGCGGCTTACACCGTCTTCGTCACCGGCAAAGACTCCGAATTCAACGGCAGCGGCGCCGGCGGCGACCTCTATCTGAGAGCCGACGGCATGCTGACCATTGAAAACAACGCAAGCGCATCCTTCACCTACTTCAACGGCAAAGGTGTGCTCAATGTCCTTAACGCAACGTTCAAGTCCCTGAACTTCAACATCGCGGACTCCGGCAGACTCACCTTCGCGAACGGCGCAAAAGCCACCCTCGGAAGCTCAGACGATGCCAAAAAGAACAGCACCGCAAGAGGCGACATCTCCGTCCAGGGCGACGACGCGGAACTCACGCTCATCGGTGATATCAAGTACGGCCGCACCAGTACCGCAGCCGACTTCACGGTGAAAAACAATGCGACGGTTACCGTCAACGGCAACATTGAGATCGGTTACTTCACACAGATCTCCGGCGCGATGTCCTTCTACAAGGGCAGCCTGTCCCTCGCGGACAACGCCAGATTCACCGCGACGGGAACCATCACCGTCTTCCTGGAGTCGGCGCTTGCGATGGACTACACCTCGCGTCTGACCTTTGCCGGCCTCACCGCGCAGAAAGATTCCATCACCATCAACGTCTCCGGCTACACGGACGGTGTCTACAAGGTCATGGAAAACACCGGGGCCAATGCGGTCGACTACGCCACGGTCATCTCCAACTGGAGCGAAATTGAAAACATCGGCTACGCGATCGTCGACAACTCGCTCTATCTCGGCAAGGCCGATCAGGAGAACTACCTCGTCAATGCGGATTATTCCAAGTACAACTTCGGCGACGCGATCGAAGACAAGGCCGGTTACTTCTACGGATTCAACGCGTTCTCCTCGCTCGACGAAGCCGGACGCGCCGCCAAGGAAGCGACCAGGACTATCACGGTCGAAGCCGACCTCGCGGAAGACGTCAACACTCCGCTGTTCGACCTCAAGGGCGATCTCATCCTCACGGCTGAAACTGCAGTAACGGTCACCTGGAACGTCATCGGCAACGCCGCAGATGCCCCGGATACCGACGGCAAGTTCTACCTCGTCAGCAAGGACGGTCAGAACCACACCTTCACCATCGGTGAAAACGTCACATTGAACGTTCCGGCCAGCAGCTGGGGCGGCGCCTTCTACGTCGGTTATCAGTCCATCTGGGCAACCAAGCTGAACATCGACGGCAAGGTCAACACCTATTTATTCTACATCGGCGCCAAGTCCGAAGTGACGATTTCCGAAACCGGAAGCCTCATGACCACCTCGGAAAACCTCATCATGCGCTGGGATTCCAAGCTGACGGTCAACGGCAACGGCACGCTCGATGAGAGCAACCCGCAGGTCAAACTCAGTTACGCATCCATCCAGGGCGGCGACCTCGTGCTGAACAAAACGGTCATGAACGCCGGTTCCAGGCTTCAGATGTGGAACCGCAACAAAGAGGACGGCAAGCAGGCTCCGACCCTGACGATGGACAATTCGCTCCTCATCGCGAACGGTTTGACCGCGAACGATGCGGAAGAGGCCGTCATCAGTCTCAGCAACAACTCCACCGTCAAGATCAACGGAAACGCGGCCAACGCCGGGACAATGTCGGTCAGAGACTCCGTCCTCTACGTTGACGGAACGCTCACCAACAGCGGAACGCTCAACGTCTACGGCGAGTCCACGATCTCTACGGTCGACGTCGCCAACACCGGCAAGATCATCCTGCACGACGGCACGACCCTCGTCGACTCCACCATCATGGATTCGACCGAGAACACCGTCGCCTACGGCAATGTCACGGTCAGAGACGGTCACTTCGGCACGCTCGTCTTCTCCGGAAACAGCGGCGCTTCCGTCAACGGAACTCTCGAAGGAACCGTTTACGTCGACAGACTCATGGTCGACCGCAGATACAATAAGGCGGTCTCCGGCGACATCACCGGAACGCTCACCGTCAAGGCGGGCGCAAACGTCGGCGTCAACGACCGCATGTACAACAAGGTCGGTTCCACGACCGTCATCGAAGCGAACGCCATCGTTACGGTTACCGGCGAGCTCCAGAACAAGGGAACCATCAACGTGGAAGGCTTCCTGTACCTGTTCAGCGAGAACGGCCTCGGCGAATCCGTTGCCGGACGCGACAAGAACAAGGGCGTCATGAACGTCAACGGCGGCAACGTCTACTACGCGGACGGCTCCAGCAGCAACGGCTGGTTCGGCATCGGCGCCAAGATCCACAACGCCGGCTGGCAGGATGTGGAAGAGGCCGGTTCCGAGATGAACCTCTCGAACAATGCTCTGCTTGACCTTACGTTCAACGGCGGCAATGAATACCCGGACAAGTACGGCGCGGCATTCGCGATCGGCACGGGCGCGACCCTGAACGTCGAATCCGGCTCCACGGTCGACGCCGACTCCGCGCTCCTCAACAAGGGTACGGTCAACCTCGACGAGACCTCCAAGATCACGGTCGGCGACCTCCTCAACGAAGCCTCCGGCAAGATCAACGTCAAGGCCGGAAACGGCGTCAACTTCAAGGCGGGCGCGCTGACCAACAACGGCGAGTTCACTGTCGACGCCTACGGCTATCAGGGCGGCACTTTCAAGGTGATCGACCTCGACGGCATCACCGGTGCGGAAATCGGCGTTGCCAACATCGACAGCAAGCTTGTCTATCGCGGCGATGACGGCGACATCCTGCTCTCCGACGCCTCGAAGGACATCCTCAAGGGCAACTCCAGCTGGAATGCTGAGTTCGGCGAAGCCGTCGCTGGGGCCGGAGACGGCTTCTACATGGGCGTCAACGCATTCAACAATGCGAACAAGCTCTCCGCTGAATTCAGGCGCGACGAGTCCGTGAAGGAAATCCAGCTCGCGGAAGGTCTCACCGGCAAGCTCGCTCTGGAACGCGGAGTGACAATCTCCTCCGACCGTTTCTTCGGCGAAGAAGCCGCCCTCGGCGGAACCGATGCGGACTACACGCTGAACGTCAGCAACAACCAGACCTGGGAGCGCTTGGAAATCGGCGGCCAGAACGTCACCGTCACCGTGAACGCCGGCAACTCCGCCGCCTCCCTCCAGGCTCACACCCTGAACATCGGAAGCGGTGCGGAAGTCATTGTGAAAGACGGCGCAACGCTCTATGCCAGCGAGGTCAACACCTCCGGAGCAACTACCGGCGGCACGCTGAACAACTGGGGAACCATCACGCTCGAAGCCGGGTCCACGCTCCAGGTCGGACGCGGCGGCGTTGCCGGCTGGTTCAACAACTACGGTCTGATTGACGTCAACGCCGCGACGATCACGGTCGTCGCCGCCAACTTCAAGAACGAAGGAACGATCACGGTCAACGCCGGATCCACGGTTGAAACGAGCGAATACTTCGTCAACAAGGGAACGTTCAACCTGAACTGGAACGCCACGCTGAAGATGGGCAACTTCGACGCCTCCTCCATCTCGATCACGATCGATCTGGACGGCTTCGACAATCAGGAGCGCGCGATCGTCGTGGTCAACAATCAGACGCTCGACGAAGCAACCGTCATCAGCATCGTCGGTCAGGAGTTCTACAACAAGTACAAAGGCTACCTCAGGTACGAAGGCAACACGCTGTATCTGAAGCAAAACGACTCCGCGGAGGTCTACGTCTGCAGCGACTGGGCCGGTAAAGGCGCAGGCGAAACCGTTGATTACAACGGCAATACCTACACCATCGGCACCAATGCGTTCGGCACCGTCAGCGATGCGCAGTCGGTCAACCCGCTCCACATCCACATCGTGGGCGGAACGATGAGCAAAACCGCCCTCAAAGGAGCGAAGACGACTCTGGAAGGCGATGCGACCTATACGGGCGTCATCACCGCTGGCGAAAGAGTCGACGACGGAGTGGATAACCGCCGTATGCACACTGGCAACACCAATGTCACAGTCAACGGCGGAACGTTCAAGTCGCACCTGATTGGCGGAGACAGCCAGATCAGCGGATCAGTCCGCCGCACCGGCAACGTCAACCTGACGATCAACGGCGGCAGCTTTGAAAAGCAGGTTGCCGGCGGCATGTACTTCTACGCGCAGAACCCGTTCGACGAAGCGGTTTTGGTCGGCGACGTCAATATGACGATCAACGGCGGAACGTTCAACATGCGTGTCTACGGCGGTTGCTTCGCTCAATTGGAGAACGAGTTCGCGGCTCAGACCAAGATCATCGGCGACATCAACCTGACGATCAATGCAACCAGCGAGATCACGTTCAACGAACATGTCACCGCGGGCTCCCGCGGAACGGGACGCATTTACGGCGACATCAACGTGACAGTCACCGGTGACGGCAGCAAACTGAACTTCACCGGGAAACTCATCGGCGACAGCAACGCCGGAGGTTACTATACGACGTCCGGCGGCTACCGTGAACAGTCCTACGTCTCCGGCGACCGCCAGGTTACGTTCGCGAACTTCCAGGGGAACTTCAACGCCGAACTGCTCATGTTCACGACCATCACCCTGGATGGAGGCACGAACATGAGCTTTACTAATGCCGCCCTGGATCTGAGCAGCGTCTCCGAGTGGAACTTCGGCTTCGGTACGATTCTGAACTTCAACGCCGGTGAAAACGACTTCACCGGAGACGATCTTGCGTTCGGCCTCGACGGTTGGGACGACAGTTCCGACTGGGGAGTTCTGAATGGCGCCGACGCCTCCATGATCGCCGGCTGGGACAAGGCGGACTCCGTCACGTTCATCAAGGATCAGAAGGAATACACCGCCTCCTGGGATGCTGACCTCAGCGCCTGGTGCAGTACCGATCTGGAGATCAAGTTCGGTCTCGACGATGATCGGAATTCTCTGATCATCAGCAAACTTGCGTAACATGCCACACGCTGCCCGGCTTCCGGGCCGGGCAGCATAAACTCCAAAGGAAAGCAAAAACATGGAAGAAAAGAAGTACGAAGCCCCCGCGGCGGAAGAGCTCGACATAACCGTCTTCACCGGAGACGGAGGAACCCCGGACTCTGGAGTGGGAGATCTGCCTTAATTGGTCCTTCAGGATTCTTTATGCAGAATTTCATTTTGAAAACCCTGAAAAACCGGATTATTCTCCGGGATTCCACTGAAACTCATCCGTTCCAGTTGGAACGGATGAGTTCTTTTACCGGAATTTCCCTATCCGGGCCGGGAAACACGTTTCCGCATCTCATCTTCACAGAGCATATTCCTGAAAATGCAACGCTTCTCAAGCGCTGGGTCAATGGCGAGCTGGCGTTTGACGGGAATACTTTTATTTTCTATCTGGCCATTTACAGAAAGGAATTATTGACAGCCGGCCTCCGCAGTCTTGTCGCATCTTGGAGCATGGGACTCTCCGCGGGCCTCGCCTCCGCCATGCTGCGCGGAGCGAATGTCATTCCCGTCCACGGCGTTCTGCTCAATACGCCGAAAGGCGGACTGCTCTTCTGCGGACAGGGCGGAATCGGCAAATCAACCACCGCGCGGCGCTGGCGTGAAGCCGGCGGGGAAGTCCTCGCCGACGATATGGTCCTGCTGGAATACGACGGCAACGAAATCGCCGCACATCCGCTGCCGACGTGGAGTCGCTGCAGTGAATCCATCGACGGCGAATATTTCCCGTTTTCAAAGCGACTTGTCCTCAATCGGATTCTGGCACTGGGCCGTGATCCTTTGAGAGAAAATATCCGTCCGATTCCGGAATGGCAGTATTTCATGTGCCTCTTCGGTGCGTGCACTCTGTTCACCTCCTATATGACGCGCCTGCTCCCGGCCGGAGAACAGGCGCGGATGCTGGAACTTGTGCGCGGAATCTCGGAGCGGTTCGCCGGACAATTTCCGCCGGCCGGCATGTTTGCGCATCTCGACGCGGATATCACCCAAACTCTGAAGGATTTTTTATGAAACTCAATCCGTTTGTTATGATGCGAGAGGAGTTTGACGGAACCGGAATCGTGTTCGACCCCGACCGCAACAAAGCAATTTCACTGAATCCCACAGGCGTCGCCGTCTGGAAGGTTCTCGCCTCCGGCGGAACGGAAGCGGACGCAATCCATGCGATTCTCGCCGAATTCTCCGATGTTACGGAAGTGCAGGCGAAACAGGATGTTGCGAAGTTTTTCGGCGTTCTGCGCGAAAAAGGCCTGCTGACCGACGAATGATCTCATGATCTTTTATACGGGAAACAGTATGAAAGGCGTTTTCGTGCCGGGCGACACGCTTGAACTTGAAACGGTTCCGTTTTCGGAACTCCGTCCGGGCGATATCGTCGCAATCGACGCGGAACGCCCGTATGTTCACCGCGTGATCCGCATTGAGAAAGACCGCATCATCACGCAGGGCGATAACAACCCGCATCCCGATGAACAGCCGCTGACTCCGGACCGGAGCTTTCAAAAGGTGACTGGCGCCGCCGCATTCGACGGTTCTCCCCGCCGCTTCCGTTCGGGAGAGAATGGGATCACGGATTTCCGGCATCATCAGCGCCGCCGCCGTTTCCGCACCGCGCTCCTGACCGTTTTCCGGAATATCGGACGAGTGTTTCCCCGGCGTTTCGAACTCCGCGACCGCCTGGACTTCAAAGGAGGCGTCTGCTATGGGCGCTTCGGCCTCATCGTCGCCCGCCGAAGTCCGGCGGGCACGTTCCGTTTCCGCAAACCGTTTTACCGTCTTTTTTTCCGTCTTCCGAAAGAAGAATAAACGACGCGATATTTCCGCCGTCCGCAAAGCGGTTCACGCTCCGTGTCAGGGCATCGCGACTTTCCGTCCCGTCAGACTTTCCCATTCATCGTGCAGAAATGTCAAATTTGAAGGATACGGCACGTCCTCCGGTCTGATCCGATAGTTGCAGCGGGTATATGCCCAGTGAGCCCCGTGGTAAAGGAGAATATCGGCTGTGGAGTTTGGTAAAAATCAGGTTTCAAGAAAGATTGCCGTCTGGCGGTTGACCGCTAGGTCGCGTCGTCAATAGATGTGTGCTATATTATGCAAACGTCAAAAAGGAGGTAGGAAAAATGGCGAATGCATACGAACGGCATGATATATCGGATGAATCTTGGGCTAAAATCGAACTTTTACTGCCGGGGCGCAAGGGAACTTGGGGCGGCAACGCTCGCGACAACCGGCAATTTATCAATGCGGTATTTTGGATTTTACGAACGGGGGGCACCTTGGCGTGATTTACCGCCAAGTTATGGAGATTGGAAAAATACCCAC
>ERZ1034917.448-NODE-448-length-37758-cov-32.595682_pt1 | contig 37758 bp, 26 predicted proteins | sample MGYA00520605_ERZ1034917 | MGnify/ENA primary metagenome ERZ1034917 (study PRJEB33766, sample SAMN09781784) | gut metagenome | biome: gut microbiome | host: Homo sapiens | place: Madagascar | study: EMG produced TPA metagenomics assembly of the PRJNA485056 data... | reverse complement strand
TCGAGAGTTTTTGAAAAGCATATTAACTTGATTTAAATTCTAAGTCGCTGACTTCGTAAATAACAAAAAGCTAGGCAGATTTTTTCTACCTAGCTTTTTCTTTAAGACTCTCCTAAAACTATTGGTGCATTTGTGTAGTCTCTTCCATTCAAAAGAATAAGATTGTACATTTTAGAACTTCTTTTAAAGATATAAGGTTCTTCAGATTCAGGAAGAAGTCTAGAATATCTGACAATAGCATCATATTCTACATTCTTGAAGTATCCTTTAATTATAATCATATTTATGTATTTTATTTGGAGCCGCCACCTCACTCCTAAACATAGTGGCTGAGGTAATCATCTGATTACACTGCAAAGATACTTAGTTTTGTTGAGATAAGCAAGTCAATAAGTATTTTACTTACAATTTGAATATAGAAATACTTATTTGATGTAGATATATAAATTAAGAAGAGAAAGTGTTTTATTATACTTCCTCTTCTTAATTCTATTAAAGTAAAGTTCTCTTATCTACAATCCTCAATAGTTCTTATCCAGGCTTCTACATCATTTTTAGATGTACCAATAGCATCTACTTCTACATTCTTATCCTTTAAGAATTTCTCAAGGTCTGCTATTTTCTTAGGAGCATCTTTCCACTTGTTTCTTACAAGTTTTCTAATCTGTAATGAATATCTTATATTATTTGCAAGGTCAGCAAAACTTTGAGTACCTTCTGGTTTAACCTTAGGTGCTTTAGTAGTATCTTGCACTTTACTTTCTTGTACCGGTACTTCATCAACTTCATTGTCTTCAGAAGAAGTATTATCTGTAGGATTAGTATCTTCTTCTACAATAGGAGTTATTTCACCTGTATCAGAATCTACATAACTATCCATTCCTAAATCCACGTCTTCCTCTTTTATCATAGGTATATTTTCCATTGAGGATTTAATTTCCTCTTGAGCCTTTTGTTCCCTTTGTTGTTTAGCTTTCATTTCTTCTATCTTTTGAATAAGATCTAATGCTTGCTCTTTTGGGAGTTCCTTTACCTTCTTGCTATTTCTATTTACAGAGATAACATTAGGGTTCTCACCAGTACTAAGGATATAATAATCCAATACACCCTTTGACTGGACAGGAGATAGCTGATTGTCCAATATCTTCTTGATGTAGTTGAGCTGATTGATTTTCTTCTCATCAGTAACAATTTTACCATCAAGATAGAAGTTGTCGTCTGCCCATCTATAATACTCTCTATTAAAGATAATCTGCTGTCTGCTATCTTTGAAATCACTATTGCTAGCCTTAGGAATTTCATTGACAGGTTTCTCAGGCATAATCATCTTGCCATCAATATCCAAGCCATAGATACTATAAGAACTACCTGCTGTACCAAAAAGTGCAGCATCTGTCATCAATGCTCCTGCTTCATCATACTCCATAAGGGTATCAGCATTCTGTAATATTGATGCTGTAATATTGATTCTTGGGTTAAAGTCCTCAAAGGCTTGCATAAACTTCGTCATATCAAAATTACTATCCAAGACAAAAGTATGCAGAATATCATCACCATGTACTAAGGATATCTCATTCTTATGTCTGCCATCATCCTTACCAATAAGAATGTTGTCACCATCTTTATCAAAGTAGAATATCTTACTAAGCTCTATAACAGTATTAACTCTTGTCTTATAATCTGGGTCAATTATCTTCTGTAATAAAGAACTTATTCTATCCTTCAGAGCACCATCCTTCATCTCGTTGTACTTCAATACCTTCAAGTATGATGGAACCATCTTTCCATTACCAGCAGGTATTAATACAAAGGCACTACCTAAGTTGTTCATAGGATTCCTAGGAACCATAACATTATTAATGTCAGCATTGATAAGTAGGAACTGAGTCTTTTCTTGAATACCCCAAGATAGGGTTTTCATATTATAACCCAATGGATTTCTATCCTTATCTGCAAGCAAATCCTTTATACTTCTAAACTCTGGATGTTCATCAGTAGTAAGCTGTCTTACTATATATCCGGGTATGAGAGAGTAGGGAACTATCTCCGTACTGATGTTCTCATTTACATAGAATCTCTCTTCTGGATGAGAATCGAAGAACTTCTTTCTTTCTACTTGTAACTGAAAACCTCCAGGAAGATATGGATTCCAAATAATATCATACAAATCCCTTTTCGCTAAGTTCATATCACCATAGCCCGCAGTACCTATCATCAGATACTTTTTACCATTACTTTCAATAACACCACCATTGGCATCATCATGGATTGCAGTAATACCCTTATTAATATTGTTGTCATAATCAAGTACCAGCATTAAATGACTCTGCATAGCAACATCATTAGTAGCATTACGTTCTGGCTTGACAGCCATGAATTTAACTTTAGCATTAGGATTTCTTCTGATGATTCTAGCCAGCTCATGGTCTATGATATTCTGCAACTTAACACCTGATGCATTCATCCAAGCATAAAACTGATTCATTTTATCATCAGCTTTAGCACCTTTCTTGTTGATAAGGATACCATCTTCTACCAATGGTCTAGGCTCATATCTACTCATTGCATTACCTCCAAGGGTAGTTACATTAGTTTCCATATTCTGTAAGCCTATGGTATTCTGTTCTTTTGCATCCTCATTGATATCTGATATTTGTACCTCTTCATTGGTGATGTCTTCTGCCTGTTCCTCAATACTTTCAGATGTAGCTTGAATAGTATCACCCTTATCTATAAGATTATTACTATCTGCAATAACATCCTTGACAGCAAGGTCAGCTTCATTAGCTACTTGTTGTCTCTCTATTGCCTGATCTATGTTGAAATCCTTCTTTACCTTCACTTGAGTTTCTTCTTTGTCCCCTGCAAAGGTACCATTAAAATACCAATCTCCATCTATTTTTTCTAAAGAATCTGTAATGAATGGTGTATTTTTCTTGCTTTCCTGTTCATCCTTGGTAGTTTCATACTCATCAGGAGTGATTTCTATAGAAGTATCTTTACCATCAACCTTGAAAGATACTTTATTATCTTCCTTAGTAACAAGTAATTTTCCTTTCTTAGGATTATCAGCAGTTCCATACCACATAGCACCCATGTCAATACTACCATTACCAAAGTTATCTTTCATCAGAGTACTAGCATTTAAAACATTATTGTCTGTTTGATGTAAGTCCTCTTCTTCTACAACCTGAGTAGTAGGAGATTCTTCATTACTCTTCTTATTCTCTTTATCCTCATTATCCTCTTTAATATCTTTAGTGTCTTCAGTATCATCAGCTCCATGGAAAATAAAGTCATCGTCTAAAGAGACAGCACTATCATCTTTATTTGGTATCTTTCCATTATTTACCCCATTGGTTTTCTTATCAGCAGCTTCTTTTGCTTCATCTTCTACCTTTTTCTTTCTCTCTTCTTCTTCCCTCTGTAATCTTTCCTTTCTTGCCTCTACAATAGAAGCATTTCTTTGATGACCTAACTTCTCCATGGTAGATAGGAGATGCTCATATCTATCCTTGGTTTCCTGGTCTAAATCATTGGAATCTATTAGCTTCTCCAGCTTTGTTTCCAACTCTTCTCTAGTATTGGATGTATTTCCTAAGGTTATAAGATGCTTAATCATTGCTGCCTTATCCTCAAGTGAATAGTCGGAAGTACGGATAATAGCTGCTGCATCCTCATCAAACTTCAGCATATCATAGTAAGGCTTAATAGCATTTACCTGATCAGGGTGGTCTTCCATATAGGCATCCATGAGGTCAGTATTTGTATGAAGAATTTCATTTTTAAATACTTCTGGTTCACTCTCTTTATCTATATAAGCACTCTCTATCTTACCATAATGTTCCTTAATTTGCCTCTGGACAGATTCTGCAATAGCATCTCTTTCCCTTACCTTGCTTACTGCATCAAGATATGTAGAAGCCAATTCCTTGTTATTCATTATCCTATTATAGGCAGTCTTTGCATCTTCAATCCTTGTTGCAAGAGTACTGGCATCAGCTATCTTTTGTAGAGCTGATGGGTCTTTCTGTTCCAATGAAGATTTAATATAATCGATAACAGCCTGTCTTTCTTCAGAGAAATTACTTTTATTATCTTCATCCAAGACATAGGCAATATCCCTGACATCATAGTTCTGCAAGTCTTCCTTGGTAAGGAAAAGCTTAGTAACATCTTTATTGACATCAACTTTACTGATTTCTTCTTTCTCCTTAATAAACTGCTTCTTTTCCTTTTCAAGGGTTTTCAGCATGAACTTCTGAGATTCAAGTAATTCCTTCTGCTTCTTAATCTTATCCCCTACAGTGCCGTCAGTAAAGTTAACTTTATCCTGCCTCTCAAGTACTTTTATCTTCTTCTCAATATAACTATTAGCATCATTGAGTTTGTCTATTTCTTTCTGTACTTTATTGATTTCTCTTTCTCTGGCAGCAATACCTCTTTTCTTTGCTTGCTCTGTACCATATCTCAAATCATAATCAGGAGTAAACATAGATTCGGTATGGCTGAGACCTAGCTCATCCTCAATATTCTTCAATCTATTCTGATAGTCATCTGTAGCTACAAGGTTATACATCAATATGCTCTGTACCATAGGATCTTCCTTCATAAGGTTAGGACTCTGGGTAAAGATATTCTGTATTTCCGCCATCTTATCCTTCATATCCATAAAGTACTTTGCATTCTTCTGCAATCTCTTTGCAGCTTCCTCTCTGGCATTCTTATCTTCAAGGATAGATTTATTATCCTTATCTCCCAAAGCCATATCTATTTCATTATCAAGTTCTTCTTGGGAGAGAGTTCCTTCTGCCAGACCTTGGATAGTGTGCATAGTATCCTTGTAGAGTTTGCTGTTAACTCCACCATCCATGTTCTCCAGACTATTTAATGCATTGATAAGAGTAAAACTGTTATACAACTTATTATCCTTATAGTCAAGTATAGAGAGAGGATTTTGAGTCACTGGACCATCATAGTTATTCAGTACTGAGATAACCTTGGCAGCATCATTAATCTTATCCTTGTTGGCTGATACTACATTGTTAATAGCTTCTACAGTTCTATCCAAGGCTCTATCTTTTTCCTTAGCATCAGCATAGGCATTTAGCAATGGGTTCATAAGAGCAGAACTTGCTCTTTCTGCAATGTTCAGTTTATTACCATAGCTGTCCTTACCATCTATTACTGCTTTCCAAGTATCTTTTGGACGGTATACTACAGTAGGATTTACTGTAGTTGTAGCTATAGGAGATACCATTCCTATGAATCCTTCATAAAGATTCTGTCTGTCAGTAAGACCATCAATACCTTCTGAGAATCCTGCAAGCATATTGCCCAAGAAGCTATCTACTGTACTATCATAAGCCTTAGGGTCATAGTTCTTTCTGATGTAGTTATCAAACATATTATTACCTACACCTCCTGAGAATGAAGCATTGATACCATCAAGATATTCATCAGCAAAACCACCACCAAGTTGTTTCAATAACTCTTTTCCCAGCTTCTTGCCAGATGCATACTTTACAGTATTACCTGCCTTATCTACAACTCTCTTGACTCCACCACTTTCAGCATCAGCAATAATGTTCTTATTGATGGTTTCATCAAAGGCTCCTCTCATAGCACCCTTAGCAATCTTGAACTTCTGAATACCTGTAGTAATAGGAATGTTCTTGATATAGTCCATGATGAAGTTTGTACCATAAGCCTTAGCTGCTACTTTAGCTGCTTCAAGTTCATCCTTCTTATGAAGTTCCTGTAATTCCTTTTGCTTAGCTCCAAGTAGCTGATTGGTATATAACTGCTTAGCCTGAGACTTAAGAGTAGCATCACTCAAAGGGAAAGCACTTGTACCTTCTCTATTACCTAAGGCTACTCTTCTAGCATCCTTAGCCTTAAGTTGGTTGTAGAATGCATTGATACCAGCTTTAGCTTCCTTACTATTATAATCAATGGACTGCTGATATTCAGAAAGTTCTCTTCCTATTTCTGAATTTATTTTCTCCTTGGCACTCTCCATCTGTTCATCAAAGGTTCCCATAGCTTCAAGCTGTGCTCCTTCAAGACCAGTGGTAAGTCCTACAAACATATCATTGGTAATAGTTCCCCACTTAGATGCAGTTTGCATAGTCTTTGCAGAAAGACCTATTCCTTTAAGGGCAGCCTTGCTTCCCCAACCAATAGCCTTACCAAAGCCACCAGTAAGAGCAGTTTCTGCTATACCTGCAAGTACATGACCACTCTGCTTGAAACCCTCTTCAACAGTGTCCCAAGATAAGAAGTCTGGAGTATAGCCATAGGCTCTTACATTTACATCCTCAGATACTCCACCTCTTTCCTGTATAGCCTTTATATTAGTAGGAGAGAAGGTGTTATACTTATATACATTATTCCAGTATGCAGGATTAGTCCAGATGTTGGTATTCTCCTTGTAATCTACAATGTTACCTTTCTTATCATAGATAGGTTTATCTGGATCCTTACCTTGGTTAAGGATAGCCATTCTGTCAGTATTAAACCAGCTTCCTGCATTGGCAAAGAGAGCTACATTAGAACCAACATCAGACCAGGCTGTTGTAAGTACTCCCTTTAAGGTGTTGCCTGTAAACTTACCATCCTGTGCTTCAGCTACTTTGTTCTGCATGTTTATTTCCAGGTACTGTCTGGCAATAGCTTCACCATATTTTGACTTTAAGGCAAGATACTTTGAATAGTCTTTCAGCTTATCCTCCTCACTATAGTCTCTTAACCACTTACTATTCTTATATGTATTATAGTATTGAGAGCTACTTGCTATTTTATCAAACTCTTTAAGAGTCTTTGCTAAACTCTGCTTACCAGTATCATCAGCCATCAGCATATTAGCATACAACATATCTGCATCTCCCTGAACAGCTTCCTCTCTTCTCTTTCTAGATTCATTCTTTAATCTGTCAAAAATTTCCTTATCTCTTGCCAAATCTTTCTTCTGCTGTTCATAAGGCTCCATAGCTGTCTGAGTCCTAATAATACCCATACCTAATGCTGCTTCTGGATGTGGAATACTCCAAGATTTATCATAGGCACTTTGTCTTGCTTTAGATGCCTTGATATTGTCAGCTAATCTTTTGCTGATCTCTCTGTTTCCTAAGTATTCCTGATTAGTGAGTAAGTCATACATACCATCTACATCAAGGAAGGTTGCTAACTCATTGAAGTTAGACTCCTTACCAAGCTGATTCTTGAAGGTGTCAGTGACTATCTTAAACTTAGTCTTGTCATTCCTCATATTAAAGGATTCCTCTGTACCATCATTATTGAGGTTAAAATCATCCAGTCCAAAAGTATTTATGTACTTCTGGTTCATATATAATATGTTGGCTGCTTGATCTCTTTGATCCAAGTCATCATATTTATTTAATATACTAGCATGAGACTTCATAAAAGCACTCCTCTCTTCAGGAGATAGGGCATTAAGACCTTTCAGCCCTCTTAATCCTTGTAATCTATTTATTGGCATAACTGCTATATTTTAATTTTATTTGCAAATTTAATGAATTACTAAGATGTACTTTCCTCTTTTATGATGATTATTATTCAAACTAATGAACTTACTGAGTAGTTTAGATTCATTTTCTTTTTATGTAAAAGGGTATATTACTTTCAGATTAAAACTTTTACACCATATATTCAACACAAATATATCAATTTAAAACATTTTACAAAGTTTAACTGAAATAGTTTGCTCAAAAGGAAGATTATTGTGCAGAAAAGGTTAAATTTGCAGCATCTAAGAATAAATAGAAACTAAACAAGAAAAGGAAAAGGAGACTTTAGAATGAAAGAAAGTGAAAACGGCAGTAGTATGCCTACTGCAATAGAGAAAGTTATCTGGGCATTTTATCATTGGAGTGCAATATTTGTACCTATTGTTATAATGCTTTCTCACTGGTACATATTCTATGTATTCAGTCAGAATAACTGTGAGCTGATGCATTATTCACCAGATAATGAAGTATGTATAGCTTGGATATATACTATACTATATTTGGCTGTACCTGCAATGCTTGTACCAGCAAGTTACCTTTTCAGATGGTGTAATCTTTTCAGAGTTCCATTTATATATTTTATCTTCATTAATGTAGAGAGATTGTATTATGGTTCCTGGTTCTGTACCAATGAAATGATAGATACTCACTATATCCTTATTTATTGTATCGTTTGTATTTATGGTTTGGAACTCATTGGTTTATGCTTGAAGCATTTGAAGAGTATCGATAGAAGCATTAGACTTTTTATGATTCATCTTCAAAGAAAAACAAAAAGAATGTTCGCTAGTAGTCCTTCCAGTGACAAGATGTGTGATGATATTATTGACATAATTGAAAAGGAGCATATCTGATGGATCTAAGAGAACAGTTTTTATGTAGTGCCTTAGATAGATTTAAAGAAATGATTACCAATGGTGACTGCTCTAAAGCAGACATTGCTTATTTTTCTAATCTGTCTAAGTATGAATTAGATAGAAGAGGTGCTAGTATTGATAAGAAAGGTTGGCTTACAAAGGTAGAAGCAAGTCAAGAACTTGGAGTTAGCACCTCTACTTTTGATAGAATGATTCTCAAAGGGGTTCTTCCTAGAGGAAAAAAGATAGTCCATCAAAAGAATTTAGTGTGGAAATATGATGATATTGAGCAATTAAAACGTATGATGTTGCTTAATGTAAAGAGTTAATATTTAGTATGTTATGTGTAGAGCTTGAGCAACGTTTGTTGTTCAGGCTTTTTTGTTATATCTTTGCCTCAGTAATCGGTTACAAAGTGTTTTAAATCTAATAGTTAATTGTTAAATCAGATTGTATCATGGATATGACAAATGAGAAAGTAGTAGAAAAGAAAGTCTATGAAAACAAGAAAGATGAATATGCATCTAAAGGTGTGGCTGGTACAGCACTTGGTCTTGGTATAGCTGGCACTGCTCTTGGTGTATTGCCTTGGCTTACTGGTAATGGTGGTCGCAGTATCTTTGGTTCACTTGGTAATGGTATGCCAGATAATGTGAATATCAATACTTATGGTGGTATGACTGCTAGTAATACTGCACCTACAGCTCTTGATGTAATGGAGAAAGAATGTTCTGATGAGGTGAAGTTGCTTACTGATATATTTACCTTGAAGTTGAATACTCAGCAGCAGATGTATGACCATCGAAATACTGACATCAATGAGAAGTTCAGTATGTGGAAGGGTTTTGTAAGTGCTTTGGATGCAGAGAACAGAAGAAGTGTAGCAGCAGAATTTGGTCTCTATAAGTCTCAAAGGGATGCTGATGATCATTTAAAGGATGCTATGGTAGAGCAGGGCTTCTCTCTTTACAAGAGTCAGCGTGATGGTTTTGATGCTCTTAATGAGAAGTATGCAGCAAAGTTTAATGAGCTTGATAAGGAAGTAGCAGTATTGAAGGCTATCCGTCCATATCAGGATAAGCTGTTGATGGATTATACTGATAAGAAGACTTGCACCTGCATTAGAGGTCAGCTTGTATTGCCTAATACTCCTGTAGTTAATGGCTATGGAAGCTATAATGGCTGCAATTGTGTGAGTAGTGCAACTCCCACCACTGGTGCCTAAGCAGAAAGCTTCTAGGAAAGGAGCAAAGAGAAAATAAGATTGGTAGGAGATTTACCTGAGGTATATCTCCTCCTTTCTAAATTAAGTATCAATTTTAAATAGATGTTAGTATGAATTTTGCATCAGACCCTATATTAGGAGGACAACAAAGTCAGCAGGATACACTTAGTCAGATGAATGAGTGGGCACAGAAGTTTGCTGAGCTACAAAAGCAGAAAGGTAACTTTAACATGCAGCCACAGCAATCCAAGACTCCTACATGGGATGAGATAGATAAAATAATGGATAGTCTTACAGATACCCAGAAGAATTATCTTAATCAGAATCAGGACTTTGTGGAAAGTTATCAAGATGTAGCCAATATCCTACAGAGAGAGGAACTTAGGATAATCAGACCTCTTGTTGAGCAGACTAAAGATGGTAAGGAAGCTTTGGATAAGCATCTTTCACTTATCAAGAAATTGAAAAAGAATGCTATGCAGGCAGAAGAAGAAAAGACTGCCTTGTGGAATGAATATATGACCAATTATAGTGATATGACTTTTAAGGACTTTATGGCAATGAAGAAACAAGATAAGAAAGGAGGCTCCAAATGAATATACCTACACTTAAGGAGAAAATGCTTAGTAGCCTAGATAGCTGGCTTAAAGGACGTATTGATGAAATGGTAAGTGATAATCCAGCTTTATCTCTACCTTCTGTTTATATTAAGCGTGGATGTCATAACATTCTTAACAAATATGAGGGAAAGATAAGTCAGAGTATAGACAATGCTTCTTTATTTCTTGCAGATGAGAATGGAGACATCAATACCAATACATTGTTTGCTGATGCAATGGAAATCTTTAAAGGGCTTGAAGATAATACTTTTGATATAGGACTGGTTCAGGGTGTAGTAGGTAAAGGAAGGATTTCCATAACTTTACCAGATAACATCTTTACTAACATCATATTTGGTAATAAGAAAACTATCACATTCAATGAAAATGATTTCCTGGAATTGAAGTCTTTACTTGTTGAATAATAAATACTTAGAGATATGGAACAGAAAGAAATAATGAATATGTTTGATAAGCTCTACACCAAGATGAGTACATCCAGTGATCCCAATAATATGCATGTCTTTGGTAATACTATGAAGAGTATGTTTAAAGATATGATAGAATGGAGACCAGATGTTGCTCAGGAATATCTTGATAAATTGGAAGCTATCAACTGGAAGAACTACCTGTCCAAGAAGGAAGCTGTAACCATAGTAAATGGTATGGAACCTTCAGGAGGTTGGGATGTTTCTGAATGGGAGAGATGTATGGAGAATATGGATTTCCGTACAGAGGATTCACCTTATTATAATAAGTGGGCCATGTATGTTGCAATGAATATGATCTACTCAGATAGTGCTAGTACTATTGCTAAGATTGCAGGTAAGAGTCTTTCTGAAATGCCTAGAGAGGAATTATTCAAGGCAATACATTGTCTTGCTTTGGATAAGCTGAAAGATAAAGATGGTATGTTTGATATTCGGGCATATTTTCATGTATAAAGATATTACATCATAAGATTTACTGTTTGTGTTAAGGAGGAGATTCTAATAAGAGTCTTCTCCTTTTTATGTTATATTAGTTAGTTGATTTAGATTGAATTAGGGAAAATGTTAGATACCTTATATTGATTACTTCTTTTGTTATCTTTGCAAATAAAGAAAATAAAGAAATATAAATATGGCATGTAACGCAATAGGTGGATTCCCATCACAACTGATTACCACTGTAAAAAGAACAGATTGGGTAAGTAAATGTAAAAACAAAAATTTGGATATTAAAGAAAATCCTGACAAACAGAGAAAATATGATGATCATATTTTCTTAGTATACTTACATATTAACAAAATTAATGGTCATGTTTATGTAGGAATAACTCATCATATCAATCCTAATAAAAGATGGGGATATTCAGGACAGAAATATAACCATTGTAGAAAATTTCAGAATGCAATTAAAAAATATGGGTGGAATAATTTTGAACATATAGTTCTTTGTAGAACTTCTAAAGAGGTAGCGATTGTTTGGGAAAGGGCACTAATCTTTCATTATAAAAGATTAGGTATTAGTTATAATCTTGCAGATGGAGGAGAGGGTTCACAAGCTATTTCATTAGAAACGAAAGAACTTTTGCACAAAATAAAGAGTACTAACCCTCCAATGTTAGGTAAGCATCATACTCCAGAAGCTAAGGCTATGATAGCAGAAGCTGGTAGAAAAAGAGTTATGAAAGAATCTACAAAAAAGTTATTAAGGAAAAAAGTATGGTCTAAAATGAATAACATTCATAAATGTGTTACAGAAGAAGGTCGAAAGAGAATTTCTAAAAGTCTTTCTATACCTGTAATACAAATGGATTTAGATGGAAATATCTTAAGAGAGTTCTCTTCAGGAATGGAAGCAGAAAAACTGTATAAGAAAAATAAAAGGCAAAATCATATATCAGATGTATGTAATGGTAAAAGAAAAACAGCGTATGGATTTAAATGGAAATATAAAGAAGAAAGGAGGGCTGTATGAGTTGTAATGTTATAGGTGGTTTTCCTTCACAGCAGTTGCCTTTTTCTAAAAAAGGGAAGAAATTTAGAAAAGCTTGCGTGGATTTTGGAGATAATCATAGCTTACTTCATTATCATTTGACCAGAAAGTCTGTTGCAGCAATGAAGATAAACAAAGACTTGATAAATGGTCAGATACACATGAGTGACTTGAAGTTATATCTTAATCCTTATGGTATTGATGCATCCTTTATTCCAGATAACATACAACATTATCCTATCATTAACTCTAAGTTGTCAGTACTTAGAGGAGAGGAATCTAGGAGATTGTTTGATTTCAGAGTAGTAGTTACTAATCCTACTGCTGTGTCTGAAATGGAAGAAGAGAAGAATAATCAGGTAAATATGATGCTTCAGCAGTTAATGATGGATGACTCAATGAATGAGGAAGATTTTAATCAGGAATTACAGAAGCAGTCTGGCTACTTTACTTATGAGTATCAGGATAAGAGAGAAGTAAGAGGTAATCTCTTACTTAATCATTATATGAAAGAACTGGATATTCCTCAGCTCTTTAATGAAGGTTTTGTTGATGCTTATACCCATGGTGAAGAAGCATATCTCTGTGATATTGTAGGAGGAGAACCTTACATTGAAAAGATTGACCCTTTGAAGATGAGGGTTATTAAATCTGGCTATTCTAATAAGATTGAGGATGCTGATATGATAGTTTTGGAAGACTATTGGAATCCAGGTAGAATCATTGATACTTATTATGATCAGCTTACTAAGAAAGACATAGAATCTTTGGAGACTACTCCAAATAATATGAATGGTAACTATACTGATTCCTTAGATAACATTGATGCCAGGTATGGCTTGGTGCCAAACATTAATGTAGATACTACAGCTGGTGATGCAGTATTCAATCCTTTTACTCTATTTGATGATACTATTGATACCACATACTTACCTTATGATATAAATGGTAATATCAGGGTATTGAGAGTATATTGGAAATCAAGAAGACAGATTAAGAAAGTAAAGAGCTATGACCCAGAGACTGGTGAGGAAGAGTTTAACTTTTATCCTGAGACTTATCATTGTGATCCTTTGAAGGGTGAGGAAGAACAGACCTTCTGGATTAATGAAGCATGGGAAGGTACTAAGATTGGTACAGATATATATGTAAATATGAGACCTAGACCTATTCAGTATAATAGGTTGAGCAATCCTTCTAGATGTCATTTTGGTATTATTGGCAGTATCTACAGTACTAATGGGGATGTTCCATTCTCTCTTGTAGATATAATGAAACCTTATTCCTATTTCTATGACATTATTCATGATAAGCTTATCAAGCTTCTTTCCAAGAACTTTGGTAAGATTGTAAGGATGGACTTTGCTAAAGTGCCTAAAGGCTGGGATGTAGATAAATGGCTCTATTATATTAATGTGAATAACATTGCTGTAGAGGATAGCTTTAAAGAAGGTAACATTGGTGTAGCTACAGGTAAGCTTGCTGGTGCTATGAATAATGCTTCTTCAGGTGTTATTGATGCTTCCTTGGGTAATGAGATTCAGCAGTATATTAGTCTTTTGGAATGGATTACCAATAAGGTTGGTGAAATGGCAGGTATCTCAAAACAGAGAGAAGGTCAGATTTCCAATAGGGAAACTGTTGGTGGAGTAGAGAGAGCTACCTTGCAATCTTCTATGATTACTGAGACTTTGTTTAATGTTCATGATAGTGTGAAGAAAAGAGTTCTTGAATGTTTCTTGGAAACTGCTAAGATAGCCCTTAGAGGTAGAAAGAAGAAGTTTGATTATATCCTTGATGATGGAAGTAAGAAACTGATGGAGATAGATGGTGATGAGTTTGCTGAGTGTGACTATGGTCTTGTAGTAGATAATAGCAATGGTACTCAGGAACTTAATCAGAAACTTGATACTTTGGCACAGGCTGCTCTTCAGAATCAGGCTCTTGACTTCTCTACTATTATGAAGATATATACCACTAAGAGTACTGCTGAGAAGACTAGAATGGTTGAGAATAATGAGAAGCAGAGAAGAGAGGAAGCTATGCAGCAACAGCAGCAGCAACTTCTGATGCAACAGGCTCAGTTACAGCAGCAAGCAGAGCAGGCTCAAGCAGAACAGGAACTTAAGTATAGAATGTTCCAGGAAGAAATGGAGAATAACTTGTTGATTGCTCAAATTAATAGTAAGGCAGAAGCTGATAGATTACAGTTAATGGGTGGTTCAGATGCTATGACTATGGAACAGAAACTTAGTCTTGAAAGAGAAAAGCTTTCAGAGAATGCAAGACAATTCAATGAGAAACTTGCTCTTGATAAGAAAGCCCAGGCTGATGATGCCAGACTTAAAGAACAGCAGATTAAAGCATCTGTCAAGAAGAGTACAAGTAAGTAGAAGTGTATAACATATAAAGAGTAGAAGTAATGAAGTTAATAACTATAGAATCTTTTCAGCTAAAGATAGCTGATGAAGCTTTACTTATAAAGCCTATAAGGAAGCTATTTAATCAAGACAGAAGTGCTTCAAAAGAGCAGTTCTATAAGCAGATGTCTTACCTGTACTTTATGGTTGACCCTAGAAGTACCTATTCCTATATACTTGATGAGAAGGAGAGAGCTAAGGAGATTATTGCACAGGAAGGTCTTGAAGCAGACTTTACTCCATCACCTTTATTGAAGGAAGCTATGGAAGTGTATAAGAAGCATACAGTAACTCCTTCCCAGGAGTTGCTTAATGCTGCTTTAAAGGCTGCACATACAGTAAGTGAGTTCTTGGTGAAGGATAATATTTTAGATATAGTAGATAAGAATGGTAGACCTAAATACCAAATCTCTTCCATTACCTCTGCATTGAAGAATGTAGAAGGTATTGTATCTTCTCTACAGAATCTCCAGAGAAAGGTAGAGAGTGAACTTAGTGAGCAAAGTAAGGCTAGAGGTAGTCAAGAGTTAACCATATTTGATGATGTAGATTAATATGAAGAAAAATAAAATATGTTCCTGTGTTATCTCTATAGATATGTTCTATAGTGAGGTGATAGTAATGATGACCACTTCTAAAGATTATCTTTACGAAGAAGTAGAAAGTGTTCTATCTGAGGATTTAGGTATGAAGGAGAAATGGGCAAAGGACTTTGCTTCAGAGATACAGAAGTATCTTGATGAGGAAAAGGTTCTTCCTCCAGGAATGACTTTAGATATAGAAGGATTAACAGGAGGAAGAGATGTCTTTGTTGTCTTTGATGGGACTCCTAAGACTGTAACCAAGGAAGTTATTATCCATGAAATGGTTCATGCTATGCAATGTATCTGTGATGTAAGAGGAATAGATGATAGGGAAACAGAAGCCTATATGGTTGAGTATCTCTGTCATAATCTCTTTACTCAGATAGCAGAATGGAATAAAGGAACTAAGAAAGGTTAAATATAGCTTTAGGTACTTGGTATATAGGAATAGTTTCTGTATCTTTGCATAAAAATTTTAGTTATGAAGGAGTTAGTATATTTATCTATAATAATGTTTCTTGGTGTAGGTTGTTCTCATCAAGGAACTTCAAACAATGAAAGTAGTGATACTGTATGTATTGCTCCTGATAGTGTATGGGATTATTCTTATATTGATTCAGTTCATCATGCCTTAAGATGTAAGGCTTATGAAATCTATGGAGATAGTGATGCTACAGGTCTTCCTGATAGTGTAATGAGAAGAAAAGATTCTATTGAACGATTAAGAGAGTAAAATTATGCCAGTAAAAGATGATTCATTGATAGCTCAATATATAAGAGCAATAGAGAATCCTGATAGTGTAGGGTTCAATAAGGGTAGGTGGGAAGCTCCTCCTAAAGGTAAAAGCTTTGATATTAATAGCCGAGGCTTTGGTATGGATGTAAATTATAATGATGCTACTAGGGCTTTAACTGCACATAGAAAAGGTAAGTGGCTTACAGAGGAAGAGGAGAGACAATTAAGACAAGATTATACTGACTATATTGAAGATGTATTGGAAGATTGGACACCTAAGATGCTTAGAGAAATACCTTCCGAGGAAAAGAAGGCAATGGCTTTAGGTATGATGTATAGAGGAGATAATGTTAAGAAGATAATTAATAATCCTTCTCTAAGAAATGCCTATTATTTTGGTTCTAACGAAAATATGCAAAAAGCAGTATCAAATTATTATCAAAAGAATAAGCAAGCTCCTAGAGCTGAAAATCATAATAAGTTCTTTAATTCTAGAAGGCAGAGTACTTATAATCCTTCTAGGTTTGAAACTCCTAAGTTTGTACCTAAGCATAAGTTTTATGATGATGGTGGTTATCTTGATGATACTTGGGATAGCCTATCTCTAGCAGATAAAGCAGAAATGATTAAAGTAGCTGTTGCTAATGGTATTACTACCTTACCTGAGATTAGAAGTGCTTATAATGAGTTTGCCAAAGGTGGTTATATTCCTTCTGATAGTATCAAGAAGAGAATCTCTAATTGGGAAGGTTCTTCTATGAAAACCAATAGGAGCTTTGAGGCTGAAGCTAAGGACTTTAATCGTGTAATTCCTGAGGAGATAAGAAGTAAACTCTCTCCTAAACAGCTTGATGCCTTATATTCTTATGGCTATAATGTAGGTATGGGTAATTTGAAAGAGAGGGTAGTACCTACATTGACTGCATACACAAAAGGTAAGGCTAGTAAAGAAGATGTTCAAAGGTCTATGTGGGCTAAAAGAGATAATGAATTAAAAGGATTAACTACTAGAAGAAATACTGAAAGGGAAATGTTTGGTGGTAACTATAGAACTACCTTTACTGGAACTGGTAAGTTAGGTACTCATATAGACCCTTCTGAATATACCTACTATGAAGATCTTAGTCCTATGATAGATAACATCAATATTCCCCAAATGCAGTTTCCCGACAGTATGGCTGCTGCCCCTACTACTCTTTATAAAGCTCCTACTATTGATGAAACTTTATTCTCTAAACCTGAAGCTATTCCTGAGGAATCTTTGTATAGTCCTCAGCAGGAAAGAATTGAAGGCTTGAAGAGAATGAATACTATTATGGGATTACTAGGTCAGAGCACTCCTTTTGCTGGATTGACAGATCCCAGTACTCCAGGTTTATTATCCTATGTTAACCAAATATATAATTTATAAACCATGTAGAAAAAAAAAGAAAGGTAGGAGGTTTCCCTTCTACCTTTTTCTATATCCAATTTTAAGTATTTAGTTTTACTTAGAATCCATTAGTTGCCAATGATTATAGTATAAGCAGTTCATTGGGCAATCATGGTAGATGTCTCCATCTTCTTCAACCCAATCATCCCATTTACATGTTGAGCATCTAAGAGGAACATTTGCTAAGGCAGCTAATTTCTTAGCTTTTCTTTTAAGGATTCTACTTGCCTTTGTAAGTCTGGTGTCTTTTGTAACAACACATTTAAATGTCCAATAGCAGTTACTGCTGTTGAAAATCTTCTTTGCTAATCTTGCTTTCATTGTATGTTGTTTTTATTCATAATCTGACATATCGAGAAGTACTTCTAGCTTAGAAGCTATCTCCGTCATTCTTTCTTGAATTATACTAATCTCAGGAATTCTATTCTCATGACCTTCTCTCCAAGTAACATTCAATATACCTAAGTCTTCACCCTTGGAAGTCTTCATAGCTCTCATAGCAAGAGCAGTACATTGATTCTCTTTGAGGATTCTTGCATAGCCTGCATCAACTTCTGTTACTTCATCCATATTAGAGAACCACTTGAATTTATTCTTCAACATATAGCCAATGATAGGGAAGAGATTAGTAGGAATACACTGGAAATCCTTATAGTTAAATACAACACCTTCAGCTGTATTGACAGATGGGAAACTCTCATCATAGAATCTCTTATGATAACCACCAATATACTTCTCTGTGTTATGCATTAACTCAATGGTAACCACATCACAATGCAAGGCATCCCTAAGATAATCTGTCATCTCATTAGCTTCTTCTTCTATTCTTGATGTCTGAGCATAACATTCCTTGTCTTTCTGTTTATCTTTTTTCTTCTGTTCCTGCATAGCTGTCAGCACAGCATTCATTACTCTTTTTTGAGCATACGTGGAATATAGTATCATAGCTAACCCGATAATAACACCAATGGTTATGGGGTTAGGTTCCATTATAATACTTACTATCCAATCATATAAATCATCCCTAAGAAATAACTTACTTAGGAATAAAGCTACTAAAGTACAGAGGATTATCTTGAAGAAAATACTCACTGAGTGGTCCTTTACTTCATTTAGTTTACTGAATCCTCCTAGAAATTCTGTGATTGCCTGTATCACACTAGAAATCTTTTCTAACATTACCTTTACTATTTACACATTCTTTACTGTTGTTCAAGGATGTCATAATGTCCAATGTGATATTTGTTACACACCCTACAGAAATAGGATGTCATTCCATATAACTTATGCTTAGAGATATACTTATCAGCTTCTTTCTCTGTCTCATAAGTCTTCTTACTCTTACCTCTAGAGGTATAATGCTGTCTTGGTCTTGATTTCTTAAAAGGTATCTTACAAATTCCCATATCAACAATATCTATCCTTTTCTGCAAAGGTATATACATTATAGAGAACTATGAAGATATTAAGAAAAGTTCTAAGAATAGCTATTATTTTTCTTATGAATTATACAATAATTTAAAAATAAGAACGTTATCATAATAAAAAAGATTGCTTATGAAGTGCTCTTTATATCAATATTATAGTCAGAGTCCTCTTAGTTTATATGAGGTTAGAAGACATTTCCTATGGAATTTCTACTGTCAGAATCATAGCAGAAATGATGCAAGGAAAGTCTTGAAGGCTGTTGTTGCCTCTTCTAGAATAGGTAGAATAATAGATAAATCCCTACAGAAGAAGCTTGTGCCGAATTATAGAGAATTTCTATCTACTATTAAGGGGATGTTCAGATTCTGGTTCTGTTCTAAAGAAACTTTGGTCTTAGCTACAATAGAAGCTATATTAAAATGGGATATAGTTGTTAACAAAAAGCTGAAGTTAAAGAATCAGGAGGAATTAAAACATGATACTATTAAAGTACTTAAGGAGTATTTGATACATAAAGAGGTATCTATAGATGATGCTATTCCAACAACAGCAACTACTTCTCCTGTGTCTATTGATTTAGAGTCTACAAATGATTCTTCTGACGATAAACCTATAGAGGATTCTTCAGAATCAGATGACTTTTCTTCTATTAAGATTTGGACTTTGGATGAATTTACCAATGAGTTTGGACCAAAGATGCAAGTAAAGGAGTATGCTAATGGTAAAACAGGTGACTTATTCAAAAGTTGTGTATTTACGAAAGGCACTACTAGAACCTTTGTGTCTTTTTCTTCTAAGTTAGGTGAACATACTAAGAAAGAATTACTTGATATGAAAGATGAGTTGATAGTAATGAAAGTGCAAAACGGTAAGTATAAACTTGCCAAGCACTATTATACATAGAGTATTAATAAAGAAGGGAGGTTATTACCCTCCCTCTTTAATTAATGATTACTTGGAGTTGTTTCAAATACTTTGAATAATGAATCATTCTCACCAAATTCCATCAGTCTCTCATAATCCTTGAAGAATGGTAAGTCATACTTGATGATATTCCTTATATATTTATTCTCTCCTTTATGTGGTCCAGACTGAATCTCTGTAGTTATATCCCCATTAAATAAGCCGTTGAAGACATACATAAGAGAATTGAGGGTATTGATTCCTGCCATAGGAGAATTCAAGATAGTAACAAAACTATTAAGCATCCAAGGTCCAGGTAATGATGCCTCTGTATCAAGAAGCATTCTCTTATTTTGATAAATCCACCATCTTCTCCAGTATTCCTTCTTATGGTCATCTGGATCTCCAAGAGCAAGGCTAAGTCCTAAGAGACTAATCCATACAATTAGTTCTGCTCTAGCTCTCTTGACATTTGCTTTCTGCATATCATTTAAGTTGCTCCATTGGGTAGAAGCTCGGAACATAAAGGTAGCAAAGTCTTTCAAAAGCATACCTACAGCATCAATCCTTTGTCTGTCTTCCCATACTTTCCAAGAGCCATTCTTCCACATTTCCCTAGTGTCTTCTGACCTAACCATATTCCATAGGGTAGTATAATAACCTTCTCTCCAATCTCCCAAATTATAATCAAAGTATCTTCCTCTGAATCTCCTTCCATAATGGGATACCATCCATTGCCTAAAATTCATAATCATTCTACCTGCAACATACTGATGTATAAGACCTCTGTCTTCTTCATTCATAGCGCCATGCATAGAGTCATTGACATACTTAATCTTTCCTTTTATCTTCTCAATATAGTCTTGGGTAATAGGATTACCATCTAAGTCAGTAACTCCCTTGATTAACTCTAGTTTTGAGTTTCCCTCTCCAATGGGAACCTTTTCATAAGCCTCATAGAGACTTATCTTCTTACCATTTAATTTCACCTTTTCCTTGTGAAGGACAGCATACATAGGTAACATGTGGATATAGTATTCACCAATACCATAACCTATGAAACTGCAATCATGTGATATGAGATTTCTAAAGATATTTGAGTGATACCTCTTACTTGTCATATTCCCATAAGATTCAGACATAGGGTCAAAAAGTCTCTGCATCAAAGTGCCTTTATGATTCAGGTTATTTGTTGCCAATTCCATCATATCTCCCATGGTACCAGCTTCACCAAACAGCTTAGTTGCTGCCCATCCTAAATCAGTGAATCCAAAGAATTCACCACAACCTGCATCAATGAAATTCTGCATTACTCCCATCAGACCATTGGCTGCTGCTCCAAAGGTATTGAAAGCCAAACCATTGAAGGAAGTGAGTGCTCTGACAGAATCAAGCATCTTAACAATATTCTTGTGTTTATCAAGCCATCCATCTGAGTTTTTCTTCATACCATAGATATGTTGATCAATAAAGCCTGTCATTACAGTGGAAACTCCATTCCTCTCAGCAAACTTATATAGTTTCTTTGTAATTCTGAGGGTAGCTCCATTTACGATTTCTGTCATTTTGTTAGGTGCTGCTGAAGGCTTGTCACCAACATAAGTAGCAAGTGCTTCTGCTGTATCTCTGATATTCATCATGGCATCATAATTAATTGCAGAACCAGCATAGGCAGACATTCCAGAGGAGAAGTCTTTCAAAAGTTCGCCTTCCTCTACAGGATTTTGGAAATGTATAGGAACTTCCTTCTTGACAGTATTGTCATAATTACCATAACCAAAGGTTACTTCCTCACCATTTATGACCTTTGTGTTTCCATAGTCAGTATTATCTTCCCTAATAACAACTTTATCCTTAACCTTATTCCAAATAGCCTTTCCTACATCTTTACCACTTTTTGCTTCAACTATACCATCTACCATATTTCTTCTGATCTGAGGAGGAAGATAATAGTTTCTTGCATGGTCAGGGTAAAGAGTCTCTAACTCTCCCTTTATCTGCATCATGGTATTATAGTACTCCTTCTGCTCAGTGGACCAGTCTCTTTGGAAATCTTCCTGCTTTCTGTATTTCTGGTTAGGAACTCTTTCTTTTCTATTATTTACTTTATCAACAAGTCTTTCCTCTGTGTTCTGTTCTACCCAATCTTCCAAAGCCTGCTTGAAAGCAAATCCCTTTAAACCATGCCTAGCCAAGTCTTTTATCTTAGCTTCCTTTGCAGAGTCATATAGTCCCCAGTTAATGTCACTTGCAATATGTTTTTGGTCTTCATACATAAACTTAGTATTATAACCAGCCTTGAATAATTTAGCAGTAGCAACATCTATTCTCCTGCTGTACTCACCCATGATTCTATCTCTTTCAAACTCTTGGTTTCTGATAATATTTCCCAAGGCATTAATGTATAAATTACTTGCTGTCCCTACACTATGTAACCACTTATCTGCCCAAGACACATCCTCAACAGCATTATCCATGAGATTCTTTAACTGAGATTCTGTAATCTTTCCATTGAATGCTATTCTCAATAAGTCACGTACATACCTTTCTGTCAAGTCATTGATAACATTATTTTTTTTATTCAGAAACTCTGTCAGTTCTTTGGCTCTTTCCTTAATGGTATCAATATCTGCCTGTGAAATATCCTCATCCATTGCCAATGTATCTGCTGCAAGTGCATTCACAATAGGAAGATACTGGTCCATGATGTCCTTGGTTTTCTTCAATGTCTTGAAAGCTTCAAATATTATACTCTTGGAGTCTCCTGTTTGAGGAATACTCAGGATTAATTCATCCAGTTTCTTAGAAGTATTGGCTGCCTCACCAAGGAAGTCTATAATACTTGCATGATAACGCTTGATGGTAATCTCCCTTTCCATCTTCTTTACCATGTTTTCCAGTCTTCTTCCTTCTTCACTAGTTCCTTTTTCTTTATACAGTTCCCTAATTCTTTTGGTAAGCTGTATAATAGCTTCATAGGTAGCCTCAGACAGAGAATCTATTTTATCTCTAACTCTATCAATTTCATCAATACTTATCTTCCACTTCTTATTTAGTTTGTGTAGAGTTTCCTTAATAGCTGTCTCTGGATTATTCTTTTCCTCTGTTGTTGTTATACTTTTTACTTGGTCATACAAGGCATCAACATCAATATTATGCATTTTCTTGGCATGTGTCAATGCTCTTGATATTAACCTATATTGCTCCTGTGTCATTGAAGGAAGTTTGTGGTTGAAATCATCCAATGCCTGTGCAGCATTTTCTATAGAACCAAAAGCATTCACAACTCTTTGTACTTCCTGAGACTTAGAGTCCAGATAGAATAATGCCAAGGCATCTCTTTTAAAAGTATCTTTAATCTCTATCCTTCTTAAATTCTTGAGCTGCTGTGCCAAGGTTATATTGTTTGCAGAAAACATTCCTTTCAAATCAGCGGGAATGGACTTTAAGTCCACTCCTGCCTGATTTAATACCTGCTGATATACTTCCCATGCCTTTAACTTCTGTTTAATTGTGATAGGAATAGTATTTGTATATTCAGTTTTATCACGTACTTCTATAGTATACAAAGTTTCTCCTGTTGGTAATTGATGCTCTTGTACACTGGCAACAAGTCCCTTATGAGTATCATTGAAGTGGTCCACTTTGTTTAGTATAGCTTCTGCATCTTCATAAGTAATCTTATTGCCATTTCTGTCAATAGCTCCAATTCTTTCCTGCTCTTCTCTAATGTTACTGATTTCACCTATGGCTTCATCCCATCCTACAAAATCAACAACATCCTTGACATTAAACTGTCCCTGAGAGTTCTTCTTATACCTAGGAGAACCATCTTGGTTTACAGCTGCTTCCATTTGTTCCTTGGTATTTGTTATATAAGTTGCATATACTAGATTTGCAAATGGTCTTGGATATTTATATTCTTCCTTATTTAATAAGTCTTTGTATAACCTAGAGTCCACCTCCTTGCCATTGGAGGTGGTTACTTTAGGATATATTTCACATGTGTTTTTACTCATACTTAACAATACTTTTTAAATTCTTTAATAGCTTCTTCTACATTCAGACTTAATCCTTTATGCTTAAATACATTCTGTAGGAATCCCTTGAATATCTCTGGATGATCCTTTATTTCCTCAAATTTCTTTAGAGCACTTTCGTTAGTAAACTTAGGATTCTGCATCATCAGAAGATTAACAATTTCAGTGACCTTATCTTCTACTTCAATATTAGGCACTAAATTCTTGTTACTAACTTCCTCAACACTTTCCTCTTGAACACTCTTTTCCTTAAGCTCAGAGGTATTCTGCTGTACATCTAAAGTATCACTTGCTTTATTTGTAACATCAGATACCTCACTTATAGGGGTCTTGATTTTCTCAGTACTCATCTCTAAGTATTCACCATTGTTACCAAGTGGCTTCATCAACTCAAAGACAAGTTCTTCACCCTTATCAGAAGTAAGATGCCAGAGATAGGTATTGTTATTCATCTTAGTCTTCATATAAGAAATACCTGCAAGGTCAGCAATCTCCTCTGGTCTATAGACCGTTAATCTGTTATGCTTAACATCTATATTATAGTGAGTATCCTTGCCTCCCTTAATAGGTACTAACTTGTTGTTAGTCCAGTTGTTTCTGATGAACTGGTCAATAACCAAGTTATTTGCTACATCTGGAAATCTTCTATATGTATCAACATAAGATGCATTACCATCCTTACTCTTCAGCTTTTCCTTTACATAGGTAGGAACCAATGACATGAATGTCTTAGGAGAGAATCCAATACCAGCTCTGAAGAAACTGTAGTTAAACAGCATCTGGGAAAGCTCTGGATCTTCCTTGTGTAAGTCAATCCAAGCACTGCGAAGTTCTTCCTTTCTCTGTTCATCCATACCAGTGATGTTAATCATAAGATATGGTCTTCCTGTCTTCTTTGAAACATTCATTCTAATAGCTTGAATCAAGGTATTATTAGGATAGTTGTCTTTAACCTCATCAAATACCTTAGGGAACTCATTGATGTAATCCTTCAACTCTGTAGGGTTAATCAGACCTGACTGTACCAACAGATAAGACTGATAGAAGTTAGAGAACTGATCCAAAAGCTTCTTGTCGTTATACATCTTATCAGATATATCAACAGGAAGTTCTTTCATAAGATTTCTAAAGCCAGTACTACCAGTAGGCATATCAGAGAACATAGCTTTGGCAATATCCACAGTTCTTGCAAACTGCTTCAATACTGGGTGGTCAAAGAAGATGTCATCAATATCTACAGGAACATCATCTGATGTGTAGAAGTGAGTACCATTCTCTGTGTTAGCATCCAGGAATGCTTCCATCTTATGTTCAATGATAAGATTATCTACAATCAATGGACCTACAGCACTAGAGATAGAATTGAATCTTGTAGCATAGGTAGGCTTACGCATAGCATCTACAAGTTGTCTTATCTTCTGGAAAGCAAGAAGTACCTTGTAATCAGTTGCTTCATGTTCTTCAGAAGTAAGACCTTCAACCAGTTCTTCCTTGGTAAGTTCTTCTGTATTAATCAAAGAATCATCATTGATGTTATTCTTCTCTCTATACTCAGTCAGCCATTTCTCAATGATGTTGGACAGAGATTCATAATTGGTTAGATTCTCTCTATTGAACTTGTTGAGGGTTCTCTCTATGATGTCCTGTGAAAGGAAGAGAGCTGCATCCTCAAATGTCATACCAAGTCTAAGCATAGTATTCAACATACCAGCAGTAGTCATGTTAATGTTCATCAAGTTCAAGATAGGGTCTTTTACAGCATCTGCTGAAGCAGACACCAAGGAACCTAAGGTCTTACCAATCAATGTACCCTCATTATCATACTTCTTGTCTATCTGCATTCTAATACCAAAGGTAGTTCCTGCAATAGTGAATGGTTTATCTCCACAGATTTCAGAAACATCAAGGAAGATGTCATTACTCTCAAGAGTAGCATGAGCTACCTTATTGACAGCAAATACACCAATCAATGATGCAGCAGCACTGTTCTGCTTATAGAACTGTACCTGAGTATCAGCAAAGGTAAGGTCTTTATCTGTATAAGAGAGGTCTTTGAGTTCATCAATAGACATCTTCTGAAGATCAGACCACTTAATTCCTTTGTTTGCAGGATTTTTATAGGCAGCTACCATATAGCCCATCTTCTTAGGTGCATCAAATCCTCCAGGATTAAGAATCTTATCAGCAGTCATCTGATTAGTGAGTACTGCATAAGTCATATCAATAATCTTATTATCTCTGTATGTTCTACCAGAAGTAGGAGCATCAGTATAATAAGCTATTGACTGATATTGACTATAGAGCCACTTCATCAACTTATCAGTACCCTTCATCTTCTGAGGATTATCCATGAACATTCTTACCTGGTCACCTACCCAAGTATTGTTGGTCTTGCCATCATGAGCTTTCTTATAGCTTTCCGAAGCTCTAGCAAAGAGTTCCTTTTCAATCTCACTCCTCTTTCTAGTCTTGATAGGAATGTCCTTACGCATGACATATCTCTTATCAACATCAAAGTCAGAGTCATCAATCTCAGTAAGCTCATAAGGAAGCATGATAGCATCACCAGCTTCTCTAGGCATGAAACCTATTACCTTCATAGGAGCACAAGAGTACTTATCCTCTGTAGGAATACGATAACTTACCATCTTAAGAAGCTCTGGATCTACAGCATTGATAGCATCTACATTGATAGTACCATTAGCATTAGCAAACTTATCAAAGAGTTCATTAGACCAGATAGGAGCAAAGACTTCAAAGTAAGCAATACCACCTTGGTTTCTCCTGATAAACTCCTTATAGGAAAGATTATCATGCTCAGAAGCATTATATTCTTCTTCAAGAGGCATAAGATTGCCTTGCTTGTCATTGAATCTAATATGCAACTGAGTAGATGTACCAAAGTTAGATACCTGAACAATAGGACCACCGGCAATCTTCTGCTTATTTACTCTGTTCTTGATGATAGAGTTGATAAGCTGTTCAATTCTCTTAGCCTGTATTGGGTCACCCTTTGGTATTCTGAACTCACCAGTCTCCTTATCAATAGAACAAGCCTGCAAGAGGTCTATTCCATATCTAGGAGAAGACATGATTTCTCTCTGAAGAATTTTGGAAAGAGCAATATTCTGTTCCTTCTTGTCATTGCTGTTGAAGTGCAACTCTGCTGCAAGGTTATTGATACTTTCCTCAATGTTATCAGCAATAATCTTCTCATACTCTTTTCTAAACTCATCAGCCTTTACCTTTCTGTGAGTACCATCAGGTTCTGTCCACTCATAGAAGTTATCTACCTGATTACCTTTCTCATCAGTAGTATAAAGGTCAAGGTCAGAAGGGGTAATCATTCTAATCTGAGAACCATGAGCCTGAGAATGCTCCTTGAAATGCTCAGGAACTTCCTGCTGCAAGCAATAATCTTCATAGGAAGCTTCATGTACAAAGGTATCAGTATTATAGTTTCTATAAACTCTTTCACCTGTAGCACCAGTCTCTTCCTTGAAGATTTGATTCATCATATAGGTATAGGCAGCTTCCTCACCACCTTCCATATCTCTGAACTGGAAGATATTCATCTTACCTTGAAGACCAGATTTAATGGCTGATTCAAACTGAACAGTATCAATACCCTTGGTAGGATTCAGCTTCTCAGAATCTTCCATCACTCTATAGACTGCTCTAAGGAGGTTTGGTCTAGAAAGCTTTTCACCTTTAAGGATAGCATCAGCCATAATGAGAAGATACTCTGCATTCTTAGCCTGGAAAGGTACTTCCATAGAATGAATAGGAGCATTAGCTACACCCATATCCTTTGTGAGCTTTGAATACACAAATGGCTTTAAAGGCTGGAATGCAGTCTCCAAGTCAGTATAGTTGTATTCGCCTTTCTGTAGTTTCTGATAAATATCTTCTGCCTGCCTAGACCATCTACCAAAAATAAATGCCTTCTTTCTATAAGATGAAGGAGATGAATATCCCTGAGCATCAGTAACATTAATCTTAGTATATTTACCATCCTTACCTACAAGAGATTCTTTGAGAGCCATCATCTGAGCTTTCTGATTCTCTGGAGCAGCGGCAATTCTTCTATCAAATACCTCTGCAATATTGGCAATGATATTAGACTTGAAACTGTCAAAGTCCTGCAAGATGAATGTTCTGTACTTACCATCAGATACTCTGTTACCATTATAATCGGTAGCATAAATGTTACCTCTTACACCTGGAGCATGAAGTTGTGCTAAACGCTTCTGCAAATCTTCAGTATCCTTATAGAAAGCAATGTCTGTAAGGGTCAGCTGTAAGATATTCTTTGAAGCAAAAGCATCATTCCAAAGATAATTCTCTACCTGCTTTCTTACCCAGTCAGCAGCTTCCTCATCTTTCAATTCAGAAGGATAAATACCCTTGATGCTCTTAGCTGCTTCCAAGATACCATTATTCTCCCAGTTATTGAGAATAGACTGAACTCTGTCTTCCATGTGTTGACGGATAACTCTATCAGCAAGTTTGCCAAGCTCTGCTTCTTCCTCAGCAGTAAGAGCAACTTCTCCCTCTACTTTCTTCTGGAGGAGAGATGCTAATCTACTATTATCAGAAGATACGGTATTATCTTCATTACGAAGAGTATCTCTCTTGGCAATCTTATCAGCAGTATTCTCCAGATAGTTATTCAATACAGGAAGGAAGTTGAATCTACGTCCATTGGTATCAAAGTTCTTGATGAAACCTGCATCCTTTTTATCCATGTTTCTCATTCTGACAGTCTGGATTCTACTAAGTTCCTGCAAGAACATATTATGAAGACCATAGACAATGGAGTTCTTATATCCTTCACCTCTATAAGAGTAGAACTTGATGAACTCAGATGAAGGTTTGTTAGACTGCATAGGTACTCTAAACCAAGCAGGAACCATTGTTTCCTTTCTACTTTCAGGTTCAGAGAAGTACTCAGTAATGAGAGATAAGGTATATTCTGCATCACTCATATTACGCATATAGTTATGCTTGTTGAAGTTCAACTCTACCTTATGGTCAAATACCTTACGAGCACTCTCAGTTCCTGCAAGGAGTCTTAGCCACTCATTTCTCCAACCTCTATAGATATCATCATCTCCTACATTAAACTTAAACCATTCTGAAGAACCATATTCATCAAGAATAAAGTCTTCAAATGCCTGACCTTCCTGACGGAATTTATTCATCAGTTTAGTCATAAATGATGGTGTGATATAAGACTGATACATCTTACCACTATCATAGAATGCATTAACAGCAGTATCTTCCAACTTGTCAGTAATAGGAGTGAGAAAGTTTCTCATACTACCACCAATAGAATACTCACCACCAAACTTGAATGGATCATACTCCTTGAGTGTACCCTTATTCTGAGCCTGCAAAGCCTTATCCAAGTCATTGACAATGAAGCCAAGAGTATCAGTAATCTTCTTGATTTTTTCAGGATTGACAACTTCATCAAGCATATCCTCAGAGATAGTATATCCTAAGACTCTGCAAGTACCTAATATGTTATCAATAGCATTCTTTGTCATTGTATCATCAGGAGTCCTACCTTCCTTGATAGCCTTGTCAATTTCTCTCAACTCAGTCAGAGCCTTATGAAGATTGAACTCAGAGTTCTTTCCTATAGTCTGGTCAGAACCAAGAAGCTTAGAGTTTATCTTACCATTATTACCAAAGAGAGGGTGTTCACCAATCTTGAATAAGGCAGAGATGGACTTCATAGCCTCTGAGAGTGCAGGATGGCTATTTACAGTCATGCTATAGTACTTGCCATCTTCAAGCAATACAATAGAATAGAGCTGGAAATGCTTAGAGAATACTCCATAGAACTGGCTTTGGAAATCAGTCTCCTTACCACTCTTATCAGAAAGTCTTTCTATAAGCTGTGATAACCAAGGATTCTGCTTCTGTTTATCAGACAATCTCTTAATCATATCATCAAGAGATAATGCTCCCTGTGTCCATCTCAAGATACTATTGACAGACTCTCTAGGATTTACTCTTTCTGCAATTCCCCACTTACTATATACCTTGTTACCTTCAGCATCTAAGAGATAGCACTCATGGAGACCTAATCTTACCAAGGCAGACATAGAGTTAAGAACATCAATGGTTCTAGATTCAACCTGCCAATGTTCCTGCTCATCCTTTTCTCCTTCTTCTGCTGCTATATCCTGATCATTGGAATAGTCATTGAAGTTATCGAAATCTACCTTAGAGTCCTCTGTGGTAGTAAAGTTACCTCTGCTATAGTCCTTGGTAATACCAAAGCCTTCATTCATAGCAAAGATGTCTGCTGCCAGATACATAATAGCATCCCAGTTTCTATAGATAATAAGAGATTGACTTGCAATATCCATATCATCAGGACGGGTAATCTCTATGTTAAATAAGTCTCTCGCTCTAGTAATCAGATTATTGATATTTACTGCTTCCACAATCTGCTTTCTAGATGCTGTCTGAAAATCAACATCTGTGTTGAGTGTTGGGTATATCTTTTCAGCAATACCTTCTTCCTTCTGTAGCTCAGTAATATAGTCTGAAATTACATCAGCTACCAACTCTGCAGTATGACGAATCTCTGAGGCAGATAATGGAATTTCTAATTCCTCTAAATCTTCATCACCATTAAGTAGAGTATCAATCTGTTTGTTGAGCTTATCATACTCATCAAGATTTTTCTCTACAAACTTCTTCTGAGAATCCTTAGATTCCTGAAGATACTCTTTTTCACTTGTTGCTTGAAGCACTGTGTCCATTTGATTGATAATGTTTTGATTTTCCTCAAATGAGTTCTCCATAGATAACTGTGCATCCAATTCCTTTAAATAAGGTATCTTCCAGGCAGCATCTACAGGTGTCTCATCATAGAGTTCATTAAAGTATTCATAACCTGGAAGAGAAACTTTCTGTGTCTGTCCTTCTGGGAAAGAAGGATTGGTTACTTCTGTTTCTGATTCCTTTAATTGTTGTAATTGATACTGCTGAGCAGCATCATAAGAGTCTTTATCAAAGTGCTTAGGCTCTGCTACTTCATGGTTAACCATAAATACAACCTGAGGATTGTCATGATTCTTAGCAATATCATCATGGTCATATTCCATATTGTAATCCATAGTTGCAGCGGTATGGAAACCTAATGTCTTAGAATAGATTTCCTGCAATGGCTGTTTATCACTAGCATAAGCATCCAAATGTGTTGCTCCTTCCTCTCTTACCATATCTTTAATAGCATAGAAGAAACCACCATTTTCTTTAGGATTCAAAGAGAACACACTTACAAGATTTCCATCTGGTTCTATAGCAAAGCCTGCAAGACCATCAGAAGTGATAAAGCATTTTGCATCACTATAGTCATCGTGCAAATCTATCAACTCTCCATTTTTGAGATAAGTTCTTACGATCTCAAAGATGTCATGGAAAAGTTGAGGATCTACATCTCCTATATTGAAGGTGCTTACCTTACCATTTTTCTTGGTATAGGTTAAGCTAGTCCTGAGATTATACCTGCCACCATTCCTTGCGGTGTCCAGTTGTCTTCCCAGTAATCCCCCGAGTCTTCTTTTATCATCTTCAGATAGTCTTTCACGCATTCTGGATATTTGCTCCTGAGAAAGCTTTCTGCTTGCTTCTTGAACTCTTCTAAACTCATCTGTTGTTTTGTATTCTTCTGTTCCATTTTCTTTTGAATATTTATTTTCAGAACGTGAATTGCTTGAATTTATTGTGTTATCTTTGATATTTTTATCAAGATGTAAAGGAGAACCTTCCTTCTTAACATTATTACTAATGATAGTAACAGTATCTGTAGCTCTAGATACACCAACATATTCAAGCTGCTGCTTGATATTAGCTGCCTGGTCTGGCTGGGTATTCTCTACTTCTACATCATTAAGGTCTCCTAAATTAACTTCTTCAGAACTTTTTAACTCTGCATTAGCTGCATCATTTATGGACTCCTCTCCAAGGTCAACCATTTCCATAGCATTGGCTGCATTATTACCACTCATAGAAGCCCTAGATACATCTACATCATCCATCAGTACATGGGTAAAAGTAGAACCTTGGGACTTATGAATGGTAAGAGCATAACCAAAGTCAATGGTCTTAGCCTGTAAAAGGTTATGGCTATTATCTTCAATGTTATCATTGACAAAGAGGAAAGAATCAATAGCATTAATCTTAGCATAGACTTCTGCCTTAGCTTCTCTACCATAGGCTCTTCTAGCTTCATTCCATAACTTCTTCTTCTCATTTGCAAGAATCATAGCACTCTGTCTATTCTGAGCATTATTCTTAATGTCCATGAAGTTGAATGTATCTATATTGCCCAATGAATCTTCAAGAGTAATAGGAACAGCCTGCATTACTACAGGAGTACCATTGTCTAATCTGGTCTGTACTGTAGTAGGTCTACCTACCTGAGTTACTTTATAGGATTCAGAGTTGATGAATCTATAACTCTTGGATCTCCATTCATATCCCCAGTTAGCATAACCTGTCATAGGTTCACCTACATGTGGAATAGGAGAGTCATAACCTAAGAGTTCTCTTACCTGATTATTATAAGCAGTTACAGCCTTGTTGGTATAAGCAAGGATTCTAAAGTAATTAGGATTCTGCTTCAAGCCTTTAACATACTTATCAATAACTTCATTGATAGCATCTTGATGCTGGGGAGCAATATAAGCAACACCTTCACCTTTACTATTAAATGATGATATCTTAGACAAAGGTTCTCCATTGCGGATAGCTGTAGCTTCCTTAAGGATAGCATTGTCATCTGTTCTCTCTACTTGAGTAAGACGTATGACTTTACCTTCACCATTCCTGAAGACCTTAGAGATTTTATCTTCATTGACAGGAGCCAGCTGGGCTTCATCACCTACATAGATAATCTTCAGACGATGTTCTTTGGCAATATCATTGAGGATTTTATAATTCTCTTCATTAATCATAGAAGCTTCATCAATAATAATGGTAGTACCTGGCATAATATCTACATCTTTCAAGACATTTACCAGATTTCTTGCGTTATATGCTTTACTTGAATCTACTTCTACGTTGATACCAAACACCTTATTTAATGTTGATGCCTTAAAGCCAGCTTTAGATACTCTGTCATTAAGTACTGCTGCTGCCTTATTGGTAGTAGCACAGAACATCACAGGTCTATTCTGTTTCTGTCCTTTCTTGGCAATCATTTCCATAAGGGAAGTCTTGCCAGTACCAGCATAACCACTAAGAGTCATAGATGTCTCATTAGACTTCATAAATCTGTCCATTTCATTAAGAGCATCTATCTGCTGAGCATTAGGCTTAAATGGTGCTTTGACTGTAGTACCGTCAGCAAATGTAAAATCTTGGGGTTCAGCTTTCCCACTGTGCTTATTACCCTCAGGTATATTGTTTACCAAATCATAATCAGCACTTTCCTGCTCAATAAGAGCTAACTCATCCTTAAGTTCTTTACCTGAAAGACTACTGATGAAATCCTTAAGAGTAGATTGAGAAGTCCTCTGTGCTTCTTCACTCTTAAACATAGCAAAGCAATCTATAACAGCCAAAGTTCCATCTGGTTGCTTTATAACATTCTCTGGTCTAATATCTGTGACAACATAATTATCCTTAGAGTACTCTGCATTTACTCCTTGACCTTTAGTATGAACAAAGCCTTGACTAAGCATATAGTCTTCTATTTCCTTTTGATTAGCAATAGTTTCTCCACTTTCTATCCAAGGCTGCTTTACTATAATACTCATACCATTATCAGATACACCAACCTTAAGTACCCCCATTGCCGTAGAAGGAAAAGCGGTGTTATGTATAAGTATTCTATCAAGTAACTTTTCAGGAGTAGCATAGTGGTTAAGGCTAATGCTTTTAATAGCTACATTACGTCCATTATCATTAGCTATCCAAACTGTAGTCTCTGAACCTGATTGACTTTCGCCATATTCTTCTTCAAAGTAATCATTAGGCTCAACAATAATATTGTCAGTCTTCCTTGCCCAACTGATTAACTCTTTTTGTTGTTTTGAAGACTCTTCATGTACTCTTTCTCTAATGCTCTTGCCTGCATCTGTCTTTCCTTGGAAGCCTTCATTATCTTTTGAACTTCCTCCTTTGACAATGGAGTAGGCATCTTTGAAGAGTTGACCTGCTGATTTGATTGATTGCTCATATTGTGTATTGTTTTTATTTTCTAAACGTTGATTATCTTTATTTATTGTATTATCTGCAACTTCTTTAGTAACTTTATCCTTAAGCTTGTCATCAGATAATGTTCTGAAGTCCCATTCCTTCTCATTATATCCCTTTCTCAAAGGATTCTTGATACCATTATATCTCATATAGGTATCAATATCAAAGGCATCAAGAGCTTTCTCCAAAGCATTCATTGACCTCTGATAGTATGTATTAGAAGTATGAAGACCAAGGAGTGTCTTGAAGGCATCGAGTACTCTAGACCAGAAAGACTTCTTAGCTTTATTCAGTTCATCTATCTGCTGGATTCTCTTTCTAAAGACAGGATTACCAAGCTCTGCAACAAACTCAAATACATCAACAACACCCCTTTCACCATTTAAGATAGGATTAGTCTTCAGGTCTTGATACAAGGAATTCATTTCTGTTCTGAACTTCTCCAAGTCTTCGCTTCTCTTCCAATTCTTAGTCTGATTAGAAAGTGCATACATAGAGAGAGCATGTAGTACTTCATGGAGAATAATAGGAGCCTTCATACTATTCATCATATCTCTTTCAAGGAAAGATTTCTTATAGGTAATAGTATTGTTGTTGGTATATTTACCGATAGTTCCAAAAGGAAGAGTTTCTCCAAAGGTTACTTCAAGACCTAAATCTTTAGCAATACCAAAGACCTTATCAGCTAATACCTTTGAGGTTCTATCCTCATTGAATCTCTGATATAACTCCTGTACCTTATCAAGAGTATAAGTCTGTCTCTCTTTAATACCAAGATTCAGTTTCTTGACATCCTTGATAGAACCCATATTATCAAGTTCCTCAAAGAAGTTATCTTTGTCATAGTTAACAGTCTCCACAGGTCTCTTAACAGAAAGAACATAGTTTCCCTTAGCATTTCTGTAATGAACAATAGCTGACTGAGGGAAGAAGTTTGATGCTTCCTTCCTAGCTACCTGAAGTTCTCTAAGAGATTTAAACTCCTGTGGAGCATTATATCTCATCTCCCATAGTTTCCTTACAGACTTGCCAGACTCCTGATAATGAGTGTTGCCAAGTTGAGCCTGAATATAAATATCTGTAGGAAAGAGAGTTTCATTTCCTGCTTCTAACCAATACTTGTGAGTAATAAGCTCAAGGGTATTGCTATCTACATTATTCCTTGCAGATAGATTCTTAAACTCCTTACTACTTCTATTTACGCATCCCATAAATTATTTATTATTTAATTTTGAGGCAAAGATAAGTAAATTCCTAAAGAGAAGGTCTTACTTAATCAATATCTTTATATTATTTAACGGGTTTCTTTGTTTAAGCCAAGGAGAGTAGGGTAATACTCTCCTCAGCCTAGTATTATATCTTGTTGTCAATCCAATCAACAGCCTTTCTTAACATCTTCTGAAGAGTCTGTCTTTCAGAATCTCTCATTTTAGTATCTTCTATTGCAGCATAGGAATCACATTCCATTGCCAATGAGGAGAGTTTATTCCTCACTCCTACAATCCATTTTGTTCTTTTCATATATTTTGTTATTTATAAATGTCCACAACAGAGAAAGAAATGAGTGTCTTTTGGTAAATCCTCAAAGAATCTATTAAAATCTTCATCATTTAGCTCTGTGATTCTATGATTGGAAGTATTGTCTCTGATGTCAAAGCAATCATTAAACATCCTTCCTTGAACAATCTCATTATATAACTCTTGATCTTCTTTGGTAAATTCATAATCCTCTGAATTATACTTCTTTATTCCTTTACCTAGAAGTTCATTCTTACTTAAAGGACAGAGGTAATCATAAGCAAATGCCATTTCTGCTAGAGTCTCACTTGAAGAGTTTGGGCAGTCAGCATATATCTGCGTTAGATTAGCTTCTGTTCCTACCATTAATACATTATAATGTGCCATAAGCTTAATCAATGTTACAACATACTTCTTCTATCTCTTCATAGAAATCAATATCATCTATCATCTCTTCTATAAAGCATACTTCTCCTTGGGTATATTGAAGGTTAGAGATATATTGCTTTAGTTCAATAATCTCTGGAATATAGTCAGGATTGTCTTTGGCATACTTCTCATACTCCATAAGTCTATCTTTAGAGCTACTTATATCTCTGCTTAAATCAGTGATAACATCTTGTATCTTATCTTTAGTTAGAGTAGTATAAGGATGCTCCTTATTACCATTACATGCAGGATGTATATTCTCATTGAAGTATTGATATATTTCAGAATTGCGAGAGAATGCTGCTACAATGATATGTTTCTTTTCTTCTTCCTCAGATTTTCTCTTTGGAACAATGTAAATTGATAAATAACTACTCATATTACAAGTCCTTTCCTAATTCTTTAATTATCAAATCATGAGCCATAGAAGCTACCTGTTGAGCGTTAGGGTGTGGAAGTCCTGTAGTACCTCTATATCTGAGGTCAAAGAAATGCTCCCAGTCATCTTCAAAAGCAGTATATACTACCTCTGTTGCTGTAGCTAATGGTAATACTTCTCTTGCTTGCTGAGGTTGCCATCCGTCTTTGATGAGTTTGAGATATGTAGCTTCTGCTGTAAGAAGATGTATCATAAAATCATATTCAACACTATCATTAGTATAGAAATCATCATAACAATCTTTTCCAGTATAAGTACCTTCTTTAAAATTTAACCAAGAAGGTATTACAAAAGTAACTTCTCCTCCAAATTTTTTTTTGGAATAATTACAATAACGAGTGCTTTGCTCTGCTATACTTGATGTTCTCATATTGTTATGTATAGGCTCTTTATCCTATACTCTCCTCTTTTCAAAGGAGTATCGGACTATATCTTCATCCTTATTTACTAAGGAGTTCGGCACTCTTGTCAGTATTATATTTTTGCAATGCTTGTTTTAGAATCATCTTATCAATAATACTTACTCCTTCTTCTGATGTATATATTACATTTGATCCTATTTCTATTTTATATATCATATTATTTTCTTTTTGCAAATTTCAACTGTTAGTCTCTGAACCTTCCAACTTTTTTAAAGGTTGGCTTGGCTGCTGATTAGCATGGTTTAATACTTTTCTACAAAATTCATATAATTGCTCCATAGTCATTATATGTTTACTTACATTAGCTTGTTTTGTTACTATCTGGATATTCCCTTTTTCATAAGGTTTTGTAGAATCAATTCTATCAACGGAAGCTTTCCTTACATCAGGTAGCTTATCTCCTGTAATAGCACAGCATTGCTCTTGCTTATTAAATATCTCTTGAAGATATTGAGGGGATATGGTTACTGGTATACTTCTTAAAGCGGCTTCTCTACAGACATGGTTAAATAGAGTAATAAAAGGTTGATTTTGCCTTCTATTCTTTATTTTTTGAGAGTGAATAGAACTTTCTACTTTAGCCCTGTATTTACAGGAATCACAAGTCTTTATGTTATACATTAATTGGTCTTTTCTCACATATTGAGTATGACCACATTTTAAGCATTCTGAGTTAAAGAGCCAGAATCCTTTTTCTTTGTGTTTTCCTTCAATGATTTTCCAATTTTTATACACATCTCCTATCTGAGGATCTTTATATAATCTATGTAATTCTCCTCTGCAAAATTGACAATGTTGTTTTGGTCTGTTTTTGATTTCACTTAAAGCTAAATCTTGCTCTTTGTTACATATTTTACATTTAACATGTACAAAACTATGTTCTCCTAAGATATAGGGTTCAGATAAAACTTCAAAACAACCAAAACTACCTCCAATTTTACAAGTTAGCATTTTTCTTCCCATAATTCTATATATTTATATAATTTAAAT
>ERZ1034917.447-NODE-447-length-37796-cov-20.609894_pt1 | contig 37796 bp, 40 predicted proteins | sample MGYA00520605_ERZ1034917 | MGnify/ENA primary metagenome ERZ1034917 (study PRJEB33766, sample SAMN09781784) | gut metagenome | biome: gut microbiome | host: Homo sapiens | place: Madagascar | study: EMG produced TPA metagenomics assembly of the PRJNA485056 data... | reverse complement strand
ACGCCCAAATAAAGGAGAAGGACGCCCAAATAAAGGAGAAGGACGCCCAAATAAAGGAGAAGGACGCCCAAATAAAACAACTATTAGACATCCTCGCAAGTAAATGATAAACTCTAAAAAAGTAACGTTATGGCCGAAAATTATGAAATCCCGACACCTCCGATTCCTTCAGACACCGCAAGACCCGGTGACATACAGGAAAAGGGCGAACCGTTGCCTACAACGCTGTGACAAGGCAGATGAAAAGCACTGCGCCGGCTCCGATGATTGAAAAGATGGAGATAATGGCGGCGCGGTAGGTTCTGACATGCCGCATGTGTATCGTATTGTTGGCGTCGATGTCCGTCTGCCTGTTCTGGAGCATATGGATGAGAAACATCTTCTCCTGATCTTCCGGACGAAGTTTCTTCATGTAGTCGCACATCGGCCGGCTCAGAGAATACCGCGGCGCGTGCCCTGGAATGTAGAATATGTTTCTGTAGTGCATACTGCCGGCAAGAATCCCGGCCGGCACGAAGAGCGCCGCGAAAGCATAGACCGCCATGATGAGTGCGACCGACCATCCACCGGGATAGAGCGCGACAATCGCGCCGGCAAGGGAGATCAGCGCCGCGACAATCCATCCGAGCAGAGTTCCGCTCATCCTCTTGAGCCGGTTGTTGCTTTCATACTGTGAGCTAACTTCCTTGCTGGCGTCCTCGTAAGCTCTTCTGATGACCGCCACGTCCACCGCCTTCCTGAATTCCACATCCGAGAAGAAAACCTCAGCCTCCGGAAGTTGTTTTTTACCTGTTTCCATAGCCAAAATGTTAATGATTTTATGCAAAAATACAAAGAAAATATGTTTACATTTAATTACTTAAAATACATTGAATAATATGACAACGATAAACATACGTAACCTTGTAGGCCGGGACATACTAAATAGGATTTCAGCCCATGACATTCTTTCGGCAGCATCGGCTTGCGGCGATTCAAAGGTTTCGCTCGATTTTGATGGCGTCCAGTTCACCACGAGGAGCTTCATGGATGAGTTCTACAATGAGATTAAGAAGGCATCGTCAGGCGGCGTCTCTGTTTCCGTTATCAATATGTCCGATGACTTGAAACAGATGTATGCAGCTGTGTCGAGGACCCAGAAAGGCGCAACAACAGAGATAACTATGAAGCCCTACTACAAGCCGAAGTCCATCTCCGAAATGGAGGGTTTCTTCGCTCAAATGTCCATATGACATCTGGAGACGGCTCAAAACAAGGCGGACAAGCCCCGGGGTTTTAGGGACGCGTCCGCCTTTTTTGTGCAAAAACATTTATGTTACATCTCTGTAAGGCCCTATCTGTCCGAGAATTAAACCCTCTTGTACCGGGACAAAAACGGGACAAAAATGCCCCAAAATCGGATTTCCCGAAGAATTAAGTAATTGATTATGAGTAAGATAGAAATCAAGAAAACCAGTCGGGGGTTCCTCTTATCTCAACTAAATTCCCGTAACTCTCGGGTCGACAATGAATTACAAAAATCTGTCACAAAAAACGGGACAGAAACGGGACAGCTTTCGCACCCCACCGGCAGTTTATATTCGATTCTGCTGGAGTTGTGCGAAAGAAAAAAAATGTCTTTCTTCAAACCCATCGCCTATAAAGAATACATACCTGCGCAACTCCACGAAGGCGAGCAGTGGTATATCTTTTTTTATGTCGAAAATCCGGCAACAGGAAAACTTAAACGTATCAAAATCAAATTTAACAGAGTCAAGTCTGTCCGGGAAAGGCGCAGAGCTGCGCTGATGCTCGTTGCAGCATTAAACGAGCGTCTGTCGTTGGGGTGGAACCCGCTTGTGGAAAAGATAGCGCCACGTGCTTCTGTCAAGTTCAAGGATGCTGTAAACAATTTTATAAAGGTGAAGGAGAAAGAAGTGGAAGCGAACACGTTGCGCTCCTACAATACTTTCGCGAAGAAGCTTCTTGTCTGGGCTGAAGGCAAGGGATTCAGGGAGAGTTCCCCCGTCGCGGCATTCACGAAAGCATCTGCCTTTGATTTTATGGAAGATTTGGAAAGGGATAACAATTTCGTGGCGTTCACATACAACAATCATCTCCGTTTCTATTCCACGCTTTTTCACTGGATGGTTCAGAAAGGCTATCTTCCCGACAACCCTTTTGAGGACATAAAACCAAAGAAAAAAAGCCTCCGCAAGAAAAAGAGACGCGTTTTGTCCGATGACGAACTTCAGACATTATGGAACTTTCTTGAGAGGGAAAATATAGGGTATATGCGACTGTGCCTCCTATGCTATTGCTGTTTTATGCGTCCTAAGGAAATTATGCTGCTCAGATGTTCGGACCTTGATTTGAAGACGCAGACGGTCAAGGTAAGGGGAGAGATAGCAAAAAACGACAATGATTCTGTGAGAACGATTCCTGACGCTATGATGAGATATTTCACAGGCATTGACCTTTCGCACCCGAAATGGTATCTTTTCTCCGGAAAGAATTTTATGCCGGGAAAGGAGTGCACTTGGGTGCAACGGGTTTCGGATTATTGGAGGGGAGTGGTCCGCCCGGCAACGGGATTCGGTAAGGATGTTCAGTTTTATAGTCTGAAGGATACGGGCATCACCAACATGGCAGCTGCCGGTGTTCCGGTGTCTTTCATTCAGCAGCAGGCCGACCACAGCAGCCTCGCAATGACTTCCATCTACTGCCAGCGCAGCGGCAAGGCGACGGAAGAGCTCAAAGGCGTGGACATTCTCAATGTTTCGGAATGAAGAAAGCACGCTTCCCCTTCGAGGGGATAGAGGGGTCTAATACAAAAAGCGGCACCCGAAAGGATGCCGCCCTCGCGTTACAATGCTTTTATGTCATTAAAAATCAAGAAACGCGAATATTTATTAGTCTCTGACCGATGTCATTGAGCGCATAGTTCAATGTCTCAATTTCGCCCTCTGAGAACTTTGCAGGTTTGCCGTTTACGGCTAGGCCATTTATTCTCTGGTAGAGCCATGCGCGGGATTTCTTGAAATAGGTTTTTGCAATATAAGACAACGATATTGCAGGAAGCATCTCCTCCAACTGTTTCCGCACGAGAATCTCGTCAACTTTTTTGTGAGTTTCCTGAAGCTGTAGTTTCACAATATCGGCAACAGCGACGGCATCCTCTTCACAAATCCGATGAATTTCAGCATCCACCGCCTGACGTTCAGCCTCCGTGTCGGCATTTACAAACCTTTCTTTCAAGGCATCCATCTGTTCTTTCGTAATCATATCATCGAGTTTTTAACCCCGCCTTTCAGCGGGGGATTTTTACATAAACTTTAACTTTTCAACAAGTTTATCAATCTCATCTCCCAAACAACTCAGAACTCTTTCCACTTCATTGCGACCTTTCAACTCGTTGTAAATTTGAAGGTAATAGAGCAGTTCCTTTTCTGTATCCCTGCGTTCTTTTGTTTTCTTTTTCATTTCTTGATTTTTAATGACAATACAAAGTTAATAATCTTTTGATTATTTGCAAAATTTTTCGACAACTATTTTCGTCTTTTTTGTAATTATTGTCAACAAGATAAGTCAATGGGTATGAGAACATTTCTCCGAGGCGCGGGATAATTGAAACACTACACTCTAAACCGCAGCCAGACGGAGGCGGCGAGGATGAGGGTGACGAGGACGGCCCAGGCGAGGACGTACCAGACCCATTTCGGAATGTAAGGCTTGGGCACCTCGACGGGGACGGGGATTTCCCTGGTGACTCGGATGACTTCCTGCTTTTCGGGGATTTTTGCCGGGACTGAAAGGGCGGTGCGTTTGTTCTCGATGCTGTGGCGGAGGTGGCCGCCGGTGATTGTGGCGGTGGATGTGGCAAGGGAAGTCTCGACTGTGGATGTCGTGTCGGGCGTGGAGATAATGACAGATTCGACCGGAAGGGGCGCGGAGATGATGGTATCGCGGACTGTCAGGGTGCGAGTGACGGTGGTTGTGTCGTGAACTGCGACTGTGACGATTCGCGGGCTGCATGATACGACCATGATCGCGATGAGGATGAGAAAATGCCTGAAGATTCTTTTCATAGTGAGATTTGTGCGCTTTGCATTGTAAACTGTAGTATATTGAATTTTAGAGAAAAGGATTCGCATTCTTCCCCGTATATCTTTTGTTGTAAAGAATCTGCCTGCGCTGTTCGCCTTTGAGCCTGTGGCTGAAATGGACGAACGAGGGATAGAGTATCATCTGATCGAAGGGCAGATCCAGTTCGACGGCTTTCTGCGCGAGTTGCCTCACGACCTCGATGTCTCCGTGGCCATTTCTTCCGAACGGACACACGTCTGCGGCCTCGCCCTTGGTGTGTTGGGAAGTCGGAACGCCTCCGACGGCTTTGTTTACTTCCGGACACCTGTAGCCGCTGTTGATTGCGAGCGGTTCGCCCCAGGTATCACGGAGCGGCTGAAGGACTTCATCAACGAGTGCCTTGATGCTGTCACGGACCTCCGTCGAAGTGATTGTGTTCCGTACCTGCATTCCAGGTACATCCGTTTTTTCAAATTCTTTGTAGTCAAAGTTTTTGCTAATTGTTCCCATATCTGTTTCAATTTATTTGTCATACAAAAAACGGCAACCCCGAAATACCGGAATTGCCGCGCCCATAAAATTTGTGTCAAAATATAAGTTTATGGAATTTCTTTATTCTCTTTTTCGATGAGTTTCTTCTGCTTGTTCTCCACAGACTTGATGCTTTCCGCAGTAGGCAAATTTTCCGGCATAGTGCCACCGAGTTCCCTTATGGTTTGTCTAACCTTTGCACCTACCTTATAATGAGTTTCATTTGCCCTTGACCTTCCATGTATATTTTCCCGCCTCAATTTCTCTTCCGTCTGGGTAGCACGGAAAAGATTTGCGGCAAGTTCTGTACTGCCCATGTGGTCAAGTATCTTCTGACTTTTCTTGAGACCTTTTTTCTTGTGAATATCTTGCGCAGTAAGACCTCCGTACAGTCCCATATATCCATAATTCTGAAAAATGGCATAGTCGCGAGGCTCGACGACTCCAGCTGCCCTGGCAGCGTCCGCAAGCTGCGAGTTGTGTTTGTACAATTCGTTGCGCAGAAACAGACGACGTTCTTCTTCTGTTGTAAGGCTCTCATATTCGCGCATCTGCTGAATTTCCGCATATCGGGTCTGAATCGCGAAATATGTCTGCGCCTGAGCTATTTCGGGCTTTTGAGAATCTCCGTTCTGGGCAACGAGATAACAGGCGTATCGTGTGAGGCAAACATCATCAACCGTTTTTTCTGCGATGCCCGTCCTTACAATTTTGCTGACATCAGCAAAATTGCGTAGAACATCGCCAGTAGCCGATTTGCACGCCTCCTTGGCCTTTTCTATCGCATTCTGAAAGTTCCTCCATTGCGTATATCCCAGATGGGGATATATCTCACGCGCGGACCAATATTCAACGCCTGATTTGGTGGTATGCTTCAGCTGCTCGAACAGAGCTGCTGTTTCCTTTGTTAATTGATTTTCCATAGCCGTTGTATTTTGACCCCGCAAAGGTAAATAATATTCGGCAATTCCAGTATGTCAAAGAGCTGTAAGAATCTGGCAAATCAGACTCTATTCAATCTTCACCTGTTCGATAATGTTCGTTACGTCTTCGGTGACGGAGACCTTGGTGCCCATCGGAGGCTGGCGGTTGCCGCAGCCGACTTTCCAGCAGCGAACGATGGTAAGCCTCGCCACGTTGGAACTGAGCTTGTCGTTGCGATCGCGCAGGACGGCGATTTCCTTGTAGAGTGAGTCAATTTTGTTGTCCTTGGTCACGAGACGCGCGTCATACTCAACCTTCGAGTTTCTGAACTCCTCGCGCTGCTCCAGAAGTTCCTGTTTCACCTCCTTCACGAGTTCCTGCCACTGGTCGATGGTCTTGCTGACGTTGTCGAGCACGGAGGATGTCTTCTTGTCACCAAGGAGGTAGATTGTAGTGAACGCCCCGCTCGTTATGAGCGTCATTATTATGTTCGTCCAGTCCATAACATTATCCCTTTAGAGCGTTTACTTCGGTCTGAAGCGCGGAAACAGTCTGTCTAAGTGCGGAAACCTGCAAGACGAGGGCGTTGAGCTGGCTCATAATGACCACATCATCAGGTGCCGTGGCTGCGGCCGCCCTAAGCCGTCCGTCAGGTAGGCGTCGCGCGATGGAGTTTCCGGAAGCCTCGGTGTTGAGCGGAACTTCAGCCACGCCCGTTCCTCCTGCCGGATGGACGAGTGCTTTTGTATCATCCTCATTCTTAGCCGCAATAGTATTTGCAAAAGGAGTAAGGCTATAGCCATTTACTGAGAGGCTATCGGTGTCTGAGAAGAAACCATAGGTAACTTCCTTATCTGATATGTACTCATTGGTACGTCGGCGAAAGTTCGTATAGTTAGAGCACTCTATAAGCTCTTTCCTAAAGCAACCCATTGTTATGCCTGTACCAGAAGCATTGACAACGGCTAACGCGTCACATGAAATCATGTTTGTACAATGGAAGAATCCCTCACCAACACTGCCTTCTCCAATCCGGCACATATAGAGATATTCGCAGTAACTGAACCCTCGGGTCAGGGCCTCTGAATGATTGCTTGTAATCTCCGCCTTGCAGTTGATAAGTCTCTGACAGTTGAAGAATCCTCTGCCGTACTTGCTTCCCGAAAAATGAACATCAATATTTACATTCTCCACACCGGCAAATGTTTCAAGAACATTGCTCACAGCATCCGCGTTCGTGGTCCAGATGCCTTCAATTACAAGATTCTTGATAATGCAGTGGCTATGTCCCTTTATCGCCGTAATCCCTGTCCTTGCAAGCGCTCCGATGGTTATGGCCGCGCCGTTGAAATCAATCTCATATATGTTCGAGTTGATTGTAATCGGTGAGGAGAGTGTCACGTTCCCACCCTTGTAGATGAGACGCTTGCCGAGGTTAGTCGAGAGCTTCGTAACATCGGTGAACGCCACGTACGCTGTTTTGTCGTTCACCTCGTTGATTGCGCCCGTGACGGTCTTGCTCGTCGTCTTGAGTGCTGCATCTGTCTTCGGCTGCTTGTTGGTGCTCAAGGCATCGGTGACGGTCGTTGTCGCGAGTATCTTCTTGGACAGGGCACCAGTGGTGGCATTCATCGTCAGAGTGTAGAGGTTACCCTCGGGAGTGACCGCATAGCCGTTGAAGGACGATGCCGCGTTTGGATTGTATCCGATGAAGCCCTTGGAACCGCTGTTGTAGAGTATCGGAATCTCGTAGCCATTTGTAGTGTCAACGCCATACGCCGCAAGTTTTGCCGCGTATGCCTTTAGTTCAGCAAGCTGAGTTGCATCGGTCGCTCCTGACTTGTTGTCGTTGACTTGAACCGGCTTGAATGTGTCAAGGAGAGCTCCGATGACCTGCTGCACCGCTTTGCTGGCGGCAGGGTTCTTTCCGTCGTAACCACCGACTCCGAGAAGGTAGGCATCGCCGTTCTGCATCACTTCAAATGCGTTCTTCCTGTCCGAAGCGGATGTGCCGATACCTATTGAGTGCAGGGTGTTACCTGCGCTGCCGAATGAACCATCTGCCTTGTTCGACTTATTGAACTTGCCCTCGGCGTGTTCTGCCGTGTTGCTCGTCACCGTATCAACACCTTCCGCGTGGGAGTGCTGTCCGTTCGCCCATCCGCGCAAACCCTCTGCATGGGCATTCAGCCCTACCGCGTGGGTATTCTGGCCCTCGGCATGAGTATGGTCGCCGATTGCATAAGTGCCAAGCCCTTCCGCGTGAGATACATCACCAGTTGCCTTTGAACCTCTACCCTCCGCATGGGAGGCATAAAATGCTTCTGTTTCTCTGCCTTCGGCATGGGAATATTGTCCAGCAGCGTAGGTATCCCTTCCTTCCGCATGGGAACCTCTCTGTGTCGCTTTCGTATTGACGCCTTCGGAATGAGCACCGTCCCCTAGATCCATATCACCCACGGCAGGATTAGAATAAACCATTATGGTTTTTGCATCATCACCTGTATCTTCCGCTATCGATGTGAATGGAAGAGATTTTACCTTTATTGTCGTTGCTCCTATGGCAGCAGTTTCTGCGACCTCAGAACATTTGTCATAATGCTTGTCGTTGATTATGGAAAGTAATGCACCGGCCCCTATGCTTGCCGTCAGAGCCTTTTCGAGAGTGATTGTCTTTGTCGTGAAATTTATCGCCTTCCATCTGACGCCCTTTGTGCCGGCAATGGTTCCGTTGCCGGTTGCAATCGAGTTTCTGCTTATCACCTGGCAGGAGTTCTGTTGTAAGCTATAATCGGCCGCGCCTTTGGCGACGCTGTCAACGATGCCGGCTATGTTATTAGCAAGCTTCTGTTTCGTCACAGCGCCATCGGCTATTTTCTTATCAATTACAGCACCGTTTGCAATTTTTCTTGTGGATACTGACGCGTCAGGAATGGTGCGCAGGGCTCCGATGTTGGCGCAGGCCTGCGCCTTCTGAGCATCCGTAAGGCTCTGGGCGATGTCGTAACGGATGGCGCCGGGGCAGATAACACCGAGCACCGTGCCCACAGACACATCGAGTGAATCATCTGACTTACCGGGCCAGAGCGTTACGCCAAGTCGTATAGGCGTCACTTCGATGCGTTCCTGCTCCGGGAAATCCGGGTCGGGGGTAATTTCCGCAATCTCACAGAAGAGCTCTCCTTTGCCGAGACAGATTCTCGACAGCGGAACCGACGCCGTGAGAGTCATCCCGTCCTCGGAGAGGGAGCAGCCGGTCATCTGGTCTCCATCGCGTTCGGCAACAAATACATTGAGCCTTTCCTCCGTGAGAAACCTAAGCTGAACGTGTCCCGGAACCGCTACTTGATTGTTCGTGTCACCGTCCTGCCTGAAGAAACGATGTACGGACGAGAAGTCGCTTTTGAAGTTCTGATATTTCATATCTTGTATTGTTTTAATTCTTTCCTTATGGGAACCATCGACGGGTCGTTGTGTTTGTCGGCATAGTGCCATTTGAATGAGAATGCGTTGATTTCGCCTTCTGTGCTTTCGGAATCCACTTCGTCGATAATGATTCTCCGCGAGACGCCGTCAATGACCGCATAGCGTCTTGCCGATGAGAAGAACTCCTGCCAGAACCTGACCTCCTCCTTGCTTTCCAGCCATCCGGTGAAAGTCTCGTGGATGAGGTGGCTGTCATTGGTAAGCTCGCACTCGATGCCTCCGTTTGTGAAAGATGTCGGCTCTGTGGTGAGCTCTGTTTTTCTGTTTCCCGTGGCGTAGATTGTTTCCAAAACTCCGAAACTGCCGTAGAATTGAAATATTTCTGCCTTTCCACGGTGGACGATATATCTGAGAGTTTCTCCGCGTTCCTCGCTCCCTGCCCCAAGTTCAAAAACAACATTAATGTCGAAACCAAGAATGTTCAGGTCCGGAAAGCCTGCATCACCCGCAAGTTTTTCCATCATGGACAGACTTATCCTTTGGGACATAATACCGATAAGATCCCAAGTTTGGTTTGAGCTCAGTTGCAAACGGAGCGGCGACAAAATGTCTGAAAAAACTGTGGCTTCGAGGCGGGCATTTGAGGATTCTTTCAGTACTGCACATATTCTCTCCTCTGTATTGCCGTCTATGATGTATTGTTGTGGTCGGGCAGAGATGAATTGCCTTCCATTATACACCGGAAGAATCCGGTCTCCCGGTATCCTTGCACCGAACATGACCCAGGATTGCCACGACTTGCTTTCCTGTTCGGATTGAATCTCCAGTTTCACTAATCCGCCAATATAGACGGGAGATTGCGACATTTCATCCGGAAGAGGTAACGCACAGAGAATGTCTTTTAGTGGGATGATTACGCGATTGCCTGTTGCCAGCAGGCTGAATGTATGAGAAACATTACTGAGGGCGAAATATACAGAGATGCTCACATCCACACGGGAGTTTTGAGTGAGAGAGAGGATGGGAATCTCTCCCGCATTCCCCGCGAAGAGGAACGGGAACTGGTCCTGATATGATGTGTCTATTGTCATATTGCAAAACTACTCACTTGTTTGAGGGCAAAAAAGGACACTATGCCGAGATGAAATCCGCGCTGCATTCTATTGCTTCGGAACTTGCCCGAAGCGTCACCGAGAGTTTCTTCACAAAGAAATCGCGACCGTGCAGCCGAACTTTGTTGTACATCCGGAAGTTCAGAAGGTCGAATTCATTCAGGTTCACATCGCAACTGATAACCTGGCGGTCGGTGGCTAGCCACTGCGCGTAGGACTTGTGGAAATGCTCATAGAGCCAATCCGGCTTCAGCGACACCGGCATCGGTCTGCCGTGGCTGCCGCTACCGACCGGCACCTTGACTCGAATATCCTCCAAATTGTTAATAGCGTTCAAACTCGGGAATGATAAAGGAACAACAGAAGCGAGGACATATCCGTTGCATGAAATCTGTCCTTTGTAAATCAGTCCTATGTAAAGGTCTGTGCCCCTTTCCGCTTCTCCGTTCTGCGGTTCAATCAACCCGGCCATCGAAAAGCGCTGCACCAATCCCTCTATGACTCTATTGGAATCACTTACTGTCGCGCGGTCGTAGTGCGAGAGAATAGACGGGATGCTTTTGATGAGTTTGAATTTGCAGCTGTTGTCAACGGAGTCACTCCCATCGACAATATTCTCCTGCTTCACATTTCCACAAAACACGACATCTGTAGATGCCACAAGTGTTTTCTTGACAACATCTGAAGAACCGTTATTCCGAATCTTGCTTTTAGTGACCACGCTGATTGCGGAAACATAACTTCCCGCTTTCGCGACTTTAGCAGTATGCACTTCCCTGGTGTATAAATTGCTGTCTGATGTAGCATCTACTGATGGGTATATTGACGCCTCTAAGGAATTTGTTTCGACGACTTCTGCTGTGTCGTCGAAACTGTCCTCTCCGGAATTGGCGAATCCGAAGATATAACCCGAAGCTTCTTCCGTGTCGCTCGTGAAACTGTCGGATATTCTTTCTGTCCAGTCTTCGGATGCAGCTTCCCCTAATATTGTATTGATGGGCATCATCTTGAACTTTCCCTGACCGTCTTCAAATATGGCCGAGCAGAACATCTTTGACAATTCCGCGGCAAACTCCGCGAAACTGTAGTCGGGAAGACAGGCGGCACAATCAATCGGAACCGGAACTTTAGTCTTCTGAACGAATCCGTTCTCAATATTATACTGTCCGATGACGGAAACTAATGGAAACAACCTTGTTAGGAATCCTGACACAGAGAACTTGTCGCCTATGATTTTTGAAACGGAAACGGCAGGAGTGAGCCGGCTTCTTTCCGCTTCCGGTATCACGTTCCGGAAATTGTGATATTTCACGTTTTTCTCCACCAACGGCAACTTCTTGTTGTATTCCTCATCAAGAGCTATGTCATCACAATTCTTGACATAATAGCCTGTATAGTCCTTGTTCACCAACAGAGGCCAGCTGATTCCTTCATTCGGTTCTGCAAACGCATCGTATATTTCATCACCAATCATTGGTCCCCAAATATCCAGCTCCCATATCTTTTTTCCCCAATTTGTTTCCAAATCCACTCCGGAAAAGCTATAGTTGAGACGTCCGTCCTCGATGCCTTCGTAGATGAGTGTGCCGGAGAGGAAAGGGATGCCGTTGAGCACGAGGGAGGCTGCGAGTTTCTTGACAGCAGGCTCCAGCTTCAGTGCCGGGAGATACTGGAGAACGCGGCAATTGACCTCCGATGGCAGCAGCGCTATGGATGTGGAGAACGGGACGGGGATGCGGTCGTCCTCGAACATCGGGTTGTTGTACTCAATGGCGAATTCGGCGTCCGGAGCAAGGTCGAGCGATATGCCGTCTTCTGTGATAATCTTTATCATCCTAACTGTCCTCTTCTTTTAAGTTTGTTGTACTTATCCTCTGTTTCTTTGATTCCGCCCTTGCCGAGCATCGAGACCGTGGCGGTTATCGGTTCGTCGAGTTTTCTTGTCAGCCTCTCGATGGCACAGGTGAGAGCTGCGTCGGTTGCCGTGCCTTCGTGGCCGTCGGAAGATGTCGTCACAATCTTTGAGTTTCCGTCGTTGATGAATCCGCCGGAAACACGCCCTGGCATCGCTGTGGCCGGATAGACCGCGTTGAAATTCAGACTGCGGAGTTTTCCGTTGCGCCGTGCGGTCTCCATTGTCGAGATTATCGGCAAAAGGCTCGGATTCTCAAGAGCCTCGTGCGGAATCACATATTCGGAGCCGTTCTCGCCCACTATGACGGTCGGTGAGGAGACGAATCCCCGTGCATCAGGATTGAGCCTGGCATTGAATGATTTGCCGTCCTGCCTGCGCTTGACACCGATATAGCCACCCTCTTCCGCTCCGGATGTCACGGGCTGCGAGGCGATGATGGCGATTTCGGCTGCTCCCATTGCTGCGGCGATTGCAGCTGCGGCAATTCCCCAAGGAGTTGCTCCGAGCTGCGCAATGGTTGAAGTTACACTCAGCGCGGTATTGATGATTGCCTGAGTGAGGTTCAGGGCTTTGTCGCGCTTTGCCTGCTTGAGTGCGAGTTCCTCCTGGTAGGCGTCATATTCCGCATCCATCTGCTCCACTTGCGCATTGTACTGTGACTCTGTGATGAGACCTGCGTTCAGACGTTTTTCGAGGCTGCTCTTGCGGCTGTCCTGGTTCTTCTTGTACTGCTTGAGCTGCGCGTCCTCTTTCTTCTTTGTCAGGTCCATAAACTTCGAAGCGAGACTGAAGGCTTCCTGTGCGGCGCCTCCGATGCCGGCGACAACAGTCTGCAAGTCTTCCGCTCCGAACTTGCCCTCCTTGAGGTTGGCAAAGAATGTGTCCCAGTCGTCTTGAGACACGCCGAACAGGCTGCCTTTGCCTGTGCCCTCCGTAAGAGAATGACTCTCTTTTTTCGGACTGTCAGAAGGCTCTTGTGAAGACTCCTGTGCCGTGCCCACCGCCGCGTTCTTGCGCTTTATGATGTCGGCGAGCTGCTGCATCACCTTGTTGTATTCGCTGTCATCGAGACTTACGGACATCCCCTCAATTTGACCGCTGTCCGCAACTTTCTGAAGCATAGCCTCCAGATTCTGAAGATACTCGACATCGAAATTGGCGAGTTCTGCCGTGTGCTTCCGCTTCAAGGCGGCCTTTTCCTCCTCCGTGCCCTTGAATGCGAGAAGTTCCGCGGCCTGCGAGTTCTCCATCTGAGTGCGTCTGAGCTTGTGCTCGTCCTCAAGACGTTTTACCTCGCGGTTGAAAGCAGCGAGCTTTATTTTGTCGAGGTTGTTCTGATGTTTAGTCTCGGCAAGTTCAAGCAATTCAGCATTGTCTCCTGCCTTGGCGCGTTCCTTCTCGTAGCGCAGGTCTTCTTCCATAATGGCTTTCTGAGTCAGGTCTTTCTCGTTGTCGATGACGAGCTGCGTTTTCATCTCCGCATCCTGCTCAATCCTTTTCAAGGTTTCCTGAAACAACTTCTCGGACTCCTCGTTAATCTCCTGAAAAACCTGTTCAAGACCTTTCTGAAGGGCAAGAGCACTCTTTTCTGCCGCAGTTTCGCCGGTGGAGCTTCCAGAACTGCCTTTCCCACCTGTGCCGGTATTGCCATTCGCGCCATCGACAAGGCTTCCGAGCGGAGCCGGATTGCCTGACGGGCCGTTGCCCAATTCTCCGAACAAGCCGTTTACTGTGGCGCGGAGTTCATTCCCTTTGTCAATGGCGGTCTGAAACTCATACTTCAGCGAAATGAGCCCCCAATCCTTTATATTGCCAAGAGAGTAAAAGTCCCAAGTGGGCAGTTCTTTACCTACGCTATCCTCTATGTCTTTTTTAAGCCCCTCGATGTCGTTTGTGTCGTATGCTGTAGCTACTTTTGTTGTTATCGAACTTATGGCTTCTGCCGGCATATTCTGCCCATTTATCTTTTTGTAGGAATCGATAATCGCATCCACGGCTCCTTTAATGGCGTCGGTACGGTGTTTTGAGATGTCCATCTCGGCATTTTCACGAGCCTGAAGCTTGATTTTCTGTTCCAATTGGGTATTGACGTTCTTCAGTGCTGTCTCAAGTTCTTCGTTGGAGGATTTCTCTGTGAGGAGGTTTGGGAGGTAGTCACCGTAGAGTTCATTGATTTTGTCAATTACCCTCTTGCGCTCGTCGCTACCCTCGGCCGCTTTGGTCGCGGCGTCTTTCAGTTCTTCGAGCGATTTGCGTTCCTTGTCGATTTCCGCCTGCGCCTTGACGAATGAGGATGTCGTGTCAACTGTCCGTTTGTTGAGTTCCCTGAGTTCCTTGGTGGCTTCGCGGGATCTGGAGACAAGAAAACTGATGCCTTGAGCAAGAGCTGCGATGCCGGCAATGACCAGCCCGACAGGGTTCGCAATCAGTGCTTTGCCAAATGCCTTTGCAGCAGCTCCTGCTGTCTTGTAGCCTCCGGCGAGAATCTTCAGGCTTACGGCATGGAGTGAGTTCCCCTTTGAGGATGCTTCGAGAACCGCGACCTCTTTCAGCAGTGCTGCGCGAAACTCGGCGCTGAAGAGGTATGCTATTTTCTTTTTCGCTGCGAGGAAAGCCAAAGATGCAGCGACTGTTCCCAATGCGTATACATATTTCCCGGCAAAAGTAATAAGTTGCGATATGACGTTTAGGAGAATATTTGAACCATTTATTGCAAGGTTAGCAGCCGGCATCAGTTTCTGGCCGATTTCGACACTTGTCTCTGTGATGCGCTTCTTCAGTTTTTCCTGTATGGCCGTGGCGGACTCATTCTTGGTATTGAACTCGTTCGTCAGCGATGTTCCTTCCTGGAAGGCCTCATTCGCAAGTTTCTGCTGCTCTTTGAGCATGTCCACGTTGTTGGCCAGAGCTCCGAGCACGGTGGTCGCCCTCTGACCGTTCAGATGCATCTCCGACATGGCGTCCACGATGTCGAACAGCCCCTGGTCGCCCTTCATCCCCTCAAGAACTTTGATGAGTGCCTGGTTCACGTCTTTCTCAAGCAGGTCGCGGAACTCTGCGAACGGCATTTGTGCAATCTGGGCGAAAGTCTCGGTCTTCTTGAACATGGCCGTGATGGTCTGGCCGATGGCGGTTGCGGCGGTTTCGGCAGCCTGGGCGTTGGCGTCGAGGGTGGATGCGAGACCGAGAATCTTGTCTATGGATATGCTGGCGTTCGGAGCGATACCGGCAAGGCGGTTGGTGAAGTCCACGATGTAGCCCTCGTTCGCAGTCGATGCGGCTCCGAGCTCGTTGATGGCAGAGCCGACGGAAAGCATGGCGCGTTCGAGCCCCATCTGGCCTTTGAGTTGGAAGATGTCGACCAGCTTACCAATCTGGCCGATGGCTGCTTCGGCGTCTCCTCCAAGGTCTTCTTTCAGTGCGACGTTGATTTTGTCGGCAGCCGATACGAACTGAAGCAGGTCTTCCTTGCCGCTGATTCCGAGTTTTCCGCCCACTCTGGCGAGGGCAAGAAGTTCATTCTGGGCGGTTCTGGTGTCGAACTTCCGGAGTTCCGCGCTCAGTTCCTCAATCTCGTCGCGGCTGAGCCCGGTGGTCTTCATCGCATCGACAAGCGCTTCATCGTATTCAAGCCAAGACTGTCTGGCTTGCTCAATCTGTCCGCTGAACTGACCGTAAAGCTGCAACAGGTTGTTGGCCAGAACGGACACTCCTCTCCAGCTGTCCCAAACGTCAACCACGACTTGCTTTGTACTTCTAAGCTGTTTCGACAGTTCATCGAACCGCCGTTGGCTTATAAGCAGCTCACTGTTGAGCGCTGTCCAGTTGTCTGTACCCGGAACAGCCTTGGCAAGGGCGGCGCGGGTCGCAGTGATATGGCTTTTGAGTTCAGCCATCGTTTTCCTGTTGATGTCGAGTTGCCGCTGTAGTTCGGCATACTTTGACTTGGCATCAGCGAGTTTTTTGCTTGTTTCGGCGATTGTCGCGGAGTTGTCTCTTTCGGTTTTCTTGAGTTTAGCCAGTGCGCCCTCAAGATTGGATACTTCTTTCTGGGTGTCGAGAATTGCCTTGCGTCCGGCATCGCCGTTGACGATGATATTCAGCCGCAGGTCTTCACTTTTGATCTTTGCCATTGTATCATAACTTTATGATACAAAAATAGCTGCCCGAAAGCAGCTATAAAAGGACAATGTCAGTCAAAATCCCACGGACGTTCCTCTCGTTTCTTGTTCTGTCTATTTTCTAACGCTGTTGCCACTACGGCTGTAATTACGCCGCCAATTATGCAAATCCAACCTTCCGGGGGCATTTCAACGAGGCAACCTATAAGGAATCCTACTACGCAGAAAACTATAATCAAAACAAAGCCAGCGGAACCGACTTTCATTATAGAACTTGCTATTCTGAAGAGAAAGTTTAACATAACGTGGTCATTTTCAAAAAGTCCCTGCAAAAATCACTCCACCCTGAAGATTATCCGGTGATCGAGGTCCTTGTGGAGAATGGCGGAAAGGGCCTCGTCCAGTTCGTGAAAGCCGAGCGTCGCCCGGTTGAAGTCTTTCGTGAGTTTCTCGTGGAGTCCTCTGTCGGTGTCATAGAGGGCAACCTGCCATTTCGTGAGTTCCGCCGAGAGTTGATAAAGGCTCAGACGTGCATTGAGGATGAGTTCGTCCGCCTTGATTTCGTTGCCAGTGTCGAGCCGTGGCTGCTTTCCATTAGTGTAACGCATAACTAATTGAAATAAAAAAGCCCCGCTGTTGAAGGTCTGCGTTACAATACTTAAGCCTTGCGGCAAATATCAGTCACGGCTTTCGCCAATGACGACCATACAGAGAGGCTAAATGTCTCTATAATATGTCAGCAATCTATATTTACGGGGAAAATCTCTGCCGCAAAACAGAATTGCCATAAGTATTTGTAACGCACGACAAAGGTGAGGACTATTTTTGAAAAAAGCAAGAAATTTCCACAAATCATGGATTTATCTCATGGAACGGGTCAAAGAACAGGATGTAAATCCTGCCGTATTGTCCCAACATGAAATAGATGCGCGGTGAACGGCGTCCTTTTGCCCTGTCGGCTCCTTTGTCGTCTGTGTATAGCGCGAAATGATAGATCAGCGGATTCGCCTCCAGGCATCCGGGACATAGCTTTTCAAGTGCCTTGGCAAGCCTTCCTCTGACATCGGTGCGGTAGAAATGGTGCTCGTGCGGATTCTCCAGCCAGTCGTCGATTGTTGAATTGGATATTTCCTTCATCATGGAGAAATACGCCTGCGTGTCTTTCAGAGTGAACTCCTGACGGAAGTGATAATCGGTTTTCGAGAGGTCAAGATGTGCATAACTAATGACGACCGGTAACTTGTGCGACATTGCCAGTTCCACATTCTTCATCTTTGTCGAGATGGATTGCGGTGAATTGAGGACCGTGAGGTCTTCCTCTTCGAGATCTATGGACATCATTCCTTGCTTCTGTTCCGGTCGTACCTGTCCTTGTAGTACCTGTACATGGTGTCCAGCGACATCTCGGCGTCCGATTTCTCGTATGGGCGGAGTCCTTCACGCATTTCACACCACGGGTCTTCGCAGTGTGTGGCAAAAATCAGCTGGTTCTGGGTCTTTGCTCCATAGAGCTTGATTACGGAGTCGATGAGCTGAATCTGATCGTCCGAGAAGGCAAGTTCCTCCGCGATTTTTCCTGCCACTTCCGGGATTTTGTCGATGTCGTCCACTCCGAAATGGATTGGACTCAGATGGTCGCACATCCCCGGGACGCAGTTTTTGTATTCGCGGTATATCTGGGGATATACGGGACCGTTGACCCATGCGTGGGGCGCTTCCGCGACAAGCGTGTTTTCCCTTCCGAAGAAAACCATGTGCCAGGACTGTATGTAGTAGAGGATTTTCTGAAGTTTGAGCGGACTGACCGAAATTCCGCGCTGAAGCATTGTAAGCCCGACATACTTGGCGAGAAGGCTGATGCTTACGTTGTTTACAATTCCCATATTTTCCATGTCCATGAAGATATCCGCAATGTCTGTAAAGATGTCCACGATAGGTGACTATCGCGTGCAAAAGTAGAAACATTACAATTCAAAAACAAGAAAATACCGTATTTTATTGAAATCTTTTTCAAGTCATGCCCGCTCATTTTCAATCTGTTGGCGGATGGCAGCGGCGACTTCGTCGGTGAACTCGTACATCAGGCGTTCGGCGATGCGGGAGTAGGCACCGAAGACATAGCGGTTGTGGATTCTGCGGCGGCGGGATACGACCTTTGAGCCGTAGTGGAGCCGGCGGAGGTCGAGGAAACGCTCGTAGGCGACGTGCTGAAATGTCATCTTGCCGTCAAACGAGTCTGAGGCGGACGCGACGGAGACGGAACGCGACCGTTCAAGTGTTCCGGTGCGCGTTTCAAGCTTGGAGAGTATGGCGGTGCCCTGACGGCGGAGCATCGATTCTCCCTCTTCTTCCAGGATGTTGCGTATGAATCGTGCCTTCACCGACATAGTTTCTACTCGAATGTGAGTTCAACGCTATAACCGAGCCAGCCGCCGAAAATAGAGGCTTCAGGGACAATCTCGACGGACGCGAGCGACATCCCCGAAAGAAGCCCGCAGTTGCCGGAGGTGGAATCGGCGGCCACCCGCTCGACAATCTGTGAGGCAATGTTGAGAAGCTCGCCATACTGTTTCCCCTCGCGCTCCGGAGTGCCTGCCGGGCCGAGCCCCTTGGCAACGACGAAGAACGCCGTCGAGAGCACGGAACTGTAGGAATCCGAGTCGCCCTGCTGACGGCATTCCGGACGCGCCGCAAGCACCTGGACGCCCGAAAGATGTTGGAGCTTCGAGGTGGCGTCCGACTGCGCCGTCGTCACGATGGGGCTGATGCCAGGAAGGGAAAAGTCCTCGATGTACTTTGTGAGGCTAATGAGTCTTTGAAATCGCTTCATATCGTTTCTGTTCCTTGAAATTGTGCCACATTATGCCGAGAATGGAGAATAGCGGTTCTTCATCCACGCGCTCGATGTTGCCTATCGTCTGGTCCTTGGCAATCTGCACCACAAGGTCGTTCCACCCGAAACCGTATCCTCCTTTCTCGTCTCCGTCGCCAGCAAACAGACGGCCGAGCTCCACCGTCTCGCCGTTGATGACTATGTCCTGCGTCTGAAGAAACTTGAGGCAGGATGCGAACCAGAGTAATATGAGGTTCTTCTGCCATGGTTCAATCCGCGCCACAAGCATTGTTTCCCTCTCGATGTTCGAGGAATCTACCGCGATTACGCGCCGTCCGGCCCTATTCGGCTGAGAGCACCGCCGTCTGTAGAGAAAGACAATGCACTCGTCAAGGTCGGCTACCCTGCCGGAATGCAGAAAGGCATTCATCGCCACGGCAGCGTGCCTGAACTCCCCGAAAGTGAGGTCCTGTAGCAAATCAGACGGGCCATAGAGCCGGAAACGTCCGCTCTTCACCATAGACAGCGGGTTTGTCACGGAGTCGAAGGTCAGCCTGCACTGGAGCGTCTCCGGCTCCACGTCGAGAAGGAATCCTAAACATCTGTCACAAAGCATAGCAAGATTTTCGTCAAGCCGTGTCGTCTCATCGCCCGCAAGGCTCTCCACAAGCGCCGTCCTCAGTGAAAAGCGCAGCCCCAGAAGATGACTGAGCACTCTGACGTTGAACTCCAGCGGAGAACCGCCGCGCAGGATGCACTCGCCATAAGTCCGGAACACAAACTGCACCTGTTCTGGAGTCATCTCATCCCATGACGATGGCAACGAAACTCGTTCCCCGGTCTCATATATCCCAATCTCCGTCATACCACTGTTGCAAATTTGTTCGCAGGGTCGTTCTTTGGTAGCAGGCAGGCTTCGCCGGCCGTTCCTGCAAGCTTCTTCAGGTCGTCCTTCACCTGTGCAATCTGAGCGGTCGTCTTCTCGATGAACCAGTCGATTTCTTTCGTCTCCGCAGCGCGGCTTTCCCGATTGCCCTGGTACGAAGGGCTGAAACGCCTTGCAACGGAAAGAGGGAGGATGTCAAGAGACCACCTTCGAGCTGCTGTCACAAGAGCCGTGAGGACGGAAAGGAGCGCAGCCCTGCTACGAAGGCGCATCGCCGTTTCATCAGACTCTGCCACCTCCGGATAGATGCGTTTCCAGACTTCTTCACCGACAAAAGGCTCCACGGCGTTCTCCTGCGCCTCGACGATGAGCGGGACAAAGAGGTGGAATGCGTAGCTGCTGCCGTCCACAGGGTAGAATCTCTCGAATTCATTGAGGTTTCTGACGATGCAGCGCCCGACAAGGTCGCGCACCGGTGAACTTAGCCAACTTGCCGTCTGCTTTTTCTCCAGAAAGCGGAAAAGAGAGTCAAGAGCCCTGTAGTAGCGGTCAAGCATAGCCCTGTCATCCCGGTCAATCATCCACTCGAACGGCATCTTCTCATTGTCATCCATCTTCACCTTTCGCCCCGTCCCCTCGTGGCTCACACCCGAAAGCTGCGCATAGCGTGCAATCGCACGAAAAGCCACCGGAAGCCGCACCGCATCCACAAAATCGGGGTCTGCGCCTGCAAGATAGGCCTCTTCAGCGGCGTCAACCACCTCTGAGCCGACAATCGAGCCGAGTTCCTGCGCGGCGAAATCAATCTCGGTGCGTATGAGATAGAAGGGTGTGGATGCGAACCACTGACCCGTCAGGGAGTTCAGTTCTTCTGAACCATTCTGTACTTTGTCAAACAGCATAACTATTGATTTTTAACTCGTTTGTCAGTCGGAACCGCCTCTTCCGCCTGAATCGTCTGGTGATAGAAAGCCAGCTTGAGGTTCCGACCGGGGAAATTGAATGCAATTGCCTGGTTAATCGGCTCAAGAATGCAATTTGAGGCAATCTCCGTGTCTGAAAGAAGATAGAGTTTGAAGGCATACAGCAACTCAGAACCCGAAGCCAGCTTGCCGTTCACCATCACGTTGCTCAAAGACGGATGCAGTCCCATTCCGGAGGTGATGGCCGATGCGGAAGCCTCTGAAATCTTGAGCTGCGAATCCACAAAATCCTTTATCTTCTGGTCAATCGCCTCAATCTTCCACGACACAGCCCCGCTGCCGTTCTCAGACGGAATATCCACCGTGTAGAAAAACTTTCCGGCGTTCTCCTTGCCCGAAAGCACCTCCGTAAGCTGCGTAAGAAGCTCCGAAGTGAGTCGACTTATTTCTTTTTCCACCCGTGCGTCATCCCAGTCCGGATGAATGTTCTTCAGAGTATCGCGTTTGGTGTCCCAATACTCGTTAGGGGCGTGGATGTGGTACGCAAGATTTATCCCGTTGTCCGTCACATATTTAAAGATTGTCGGAATCTCCGAACCTCTGACAATCCAGCGAAGCGCTCCCCAATACTGTGGCACAGAGTAGAAGTCGCGTGCGAATGAATATGTATGGTTGTATGATGCCGAAGCGCCATATTTTCCTGGATTACGCCTGTCATAGACGGGATATACCCGCACCCCTGTCCTCACACAAGCGTTCTCGAAATCTCCGACGATGATGTGGCGCACATCTCTGATGTCCCGGCTGTCCGTCCATTCCAGACGGGCGTTCTTCGCAGGGATGTGCTCAAGGCAGGAAATCCTCGGATTGCGCCCGATGCGATGACCGCGTTCAAGATACTTCGCATCGAAGAATCCCTTCAGGTGCAGGTAGTCTGTCATGCAGCCTTTGATGTAGGAGACATAGTCCCAACTTTCCAGCCAGTCCATGATTTCCCTATCTTCCTTCCACTGCCGCTCAATCTTGCCGCCCTCGAAGGAAAGCTGTGAAAGATAGAGCCCTTGACCGAACAGGAGTCCCATCTGGCGTTCGAGTATGCCGGGACCGAGGTTGTTCGAGTCGAGGATGTCGCGCAGGCGCGTAGGCAGTTGGTTGTCAATGCCGTAGGGTATCACCCTGTAGCCTTGAATCGTGTGCGGGAGATACTCCCAGTTGCGGTCCTGCGCCTGCCAGAAAAGCGAGTCGAGGCTACTGTCCCTTCTGTTCGAGAGGGTGAAGCACCGCCCGTCCTCAAGGTGCAGCGCATAGGAATGGTCCGAAATCTTCTTAACCGTATTCTTCATCTCAATGTAACTTTTTCTCCGTTGAAGGTCATCAGAAGCGGCTGGTAGAAACGGCGGTTCTCCATCGTGTCGAGATTGATGTATGCCTCGACCATATCCGCGTGAAGATGATGCTCCCTACATTCTCTTTTGCGGAGCCGAGCATGCGGAACATAGACAACGCCCTCGCTCGTTCCTGCCGAAAGATTGCAGGACATGAACGAGAAGCTAAAAGTCTTTCCCTCGGAAGAGAGTCGTCTCATTTTGTCTATCGCTTCATAAACATCCATAGTGCAAAACTACTCCCTCGCGCCCGTTCGTCAAAGGACACGAAATGAGAGGCCGCGGCCGGTGCGCAGATTGCCCACATACGCCATCGAAACGGACAGTCTCATATTCCGTACATCCGAAAAATTACAAGATTTCGGTAATATTTTTAAGGTATATATGTATATGTCAATGCCTTGCCACGTCCGTTCCGGAGAAAATGCTTTTTTCGCGGACAAAAAAGCCCGGCCGCGCTCATTTTCGTTTGCGGTCGCAAACGAGTAAAAAGGTGATATATGACGCGCTGACCCCGCGCCGGGCTACTTGAATTGAGGGTCGAGGTTGGATTTCGCGGCGGAAGAACGCATCGAGGCGAGCTTGCGCCTCTCCTTTGTCATAAGCAGATACTTGAACGAATCCGACGGGTTGGTGGAACGGGTAGGCAGTTCGGCCACAGGCAGGCGTTCGCTCGATTTGTCCTTAAACACAACTCCGGACTTCACCTTGGTGCGCGCAAGTTCGAGCGACATCTTCAGATTCTTTGCGGCATAGGCGTCAATGCGAAGCCAGGGCAGGCGCGGGTTGCGCTCCGACATCAGCTCCTGCATGAAGGCATACTCCTCCGGTTGGCCGATGTTGCCTTGACGTATGGACATCAGGTGCACCGTCCATCCGGTCCTGTTGCCACCGTCCCACTCTACGGCACGCTTGAACTTGGAGACCTGATCCTCGCCCACGGACTTGTAGGCGTTGCCGGAACGATCGTAGTATAGATAGAGCACGCGGTTCTGCATGGCCGCGAAGTAGGTGCGGAACTTCACTCCGAGATCCTCGGTGTATTCCGGAGCCAAAGTGTAGAGAAACTTGAGCACTCTGATAATCTCATGTCCCTGTTCACTCCCATCTTGCCCGATTGTCATTGAGCACATATTGCCGAAATCCACGCCGGCCTGCAATGGCTTGGTGCGGTTCAGATGGCGGAGCACACGGCAGTCCTCGACCTCGCGCATATCGAGACGGTCGTATGCGTCCTCATCTATGCCGTCGTAGTAGAAGTGCCGTGCGGAGAGCGCGGTGTAGAAGCGGTCGCCGCTTTCGAGTCGCGGCTTGAGTGAAAGGATGGCAGTGTTAAGGTCAGGCAACTTCGCGGCAATGGCATCGGAGAACCATTCCTCCGTGAGGATGTCCGCGTTCACATAGCTCGATGCGCGTATGTAGAAAGTCGATGCCTCAGGACGGCTGCGAAGTTCCGTCCACCGCGCCTTCCAGAGTTCAGCTGTGCGGAGTCTGTTCCGGCAGTCATTGAGGTCATCAGGCGACTTTGTCTTGAGCCATTTGTCCTTGGCAGCCACATATTCATGCAGTGCCTCGTTATACACGAGCCCAGCCTTTATCACTGTGAGTATCGCAGTCTTGTCCACATTGTCCGCCTCCTTGTGCATCCAGTCATATTCCCCGATGTGGGAGACGTCCGCCATATCGGATGTAAAGCACACGCCTCGATAGAACACACTCCTTCCATATTCCTGCCTATAGCCACGTACAGCCTTGAGGAGGTTGGCGATTTTATCTTCACGGAAATATTTCGCCTCGTCCCCGAACACGAAGACGTATGACGCGCCCGCGAGAGTCGACGGGCGGTCGAGCGAGCCGAAGCGGATGTTCAGCCCTGTGAAGAAGATGATGGTGCGCTTGTAGGAAACGAGCCTGTTGAATGGATTCCAGAAATGGGGCTTGAGCCAGTCCGGAAGGTTCTTTGTCTCGGCGTCGGTAAACTCCGGCGGCTGCTTCTCTATGACATAGTGCTCGCCTTCTCTGAATCCCTTACGCTCAAGTCCCTCCAATACGGAAGGCAGGACATTCGCCGTAAGGTTGCTGAATGTGTCGGCAACCCAGCAACAGGGTGCGCCCGGCATATCGAACATTATGTCGATGAGCCTTTCAACCTGGATGTCGGTGGTCTTCGCGGAGCCTCGCCCCAGCTCGCAATAGGTCTTCCGTGCTCCGACAAGGGCGACCAATTGCGCGAACTTGTTCTGATACTGCACCGACGCGCTTTCCGTCCGCTCGACGTTAACTTTCTTCCTGTGCGACATTGTCCATCAATTTTACTATGTCAAGGTCATCGATGCCCGCATCAACCCTCAGGCGTTTCTTCACCGCTTCCGGAGCGACTATGCCGTCAATCTGACGCGCCAGCTCATCCCTGTTCGCCCTCGGAAGCCCTATGACTTCAGGAGAAAGCGAGAGCACGCGGAACTGCTTGCTGTAGTTCTCGGCAGGCAGCTGCTGCGGGTCATCCTGGTCGAGTCTGAGCACCTTTGCCTTGCTTGAGAGGATTCCGGCGGCAATTTCAAAATCCTTCGTTGTCCTGGCATTCTGCATAGCGAGGGCATAGAGGGTGTCGTACTGGTCTGCCATCTTCGCCCGCATCGCCTCCTTGGAAACCTTGCGGTTTGCGAAAAACATCTCTATGGATTCGGCGTACATATTGGAAGCCTGTTCATAGGAGAAGGAGAATGGTTTGGAGGTGAGGAATTTTATCGTGCGACGTTTTCCCCACTGGCCGTCGAGGGAATATATCATCGTGAGTAGGTCTATATACACCTGCTCCTTCTGTGAAAGATTGCCCTTGCTCCCACCGGCTATATAGTCCTGAATCCGCTCGAACGCTCCCTGGTCTTCCGGCCCGCCAAACAGGTCGAGCTTCGAAAGGCTGAAGCTCTTGTCGCGCACAACCTCATTGAATTGCTTCACTGCTTCCGGGGTTCCGCTGGCTGCGGCACGCGCCACGGCGATCTCGATGTCGGCACGTTTCTTCAGCCGTCCGTGTTCGATGGCTTCACGCACCTCTTCAGGCACGGACTTCTCGTCTATGCCCTCACTGATGAATATTTCGTTGTCCGGCCAGCCGAGGGCGGCAAGGTAGGCAATCCTGTCAAGGCTGTCGTCTTTCTCTTCGTTGTTCATAGTCGTCGATCATTCGTTTGACTTCCGCGAGCATCCGGCGCTTTGCCGCGATGCGCTCTTCCCTCAATGGGCGGAGATGTGGTTTGTCTCCCTTTTTAATTTCGTTGCCGGCTCTCCAGATTGCCTCCTCCAGATTCTCCTTTTTCCGGACGAGTTCCATGATCGGCATCGCGCGAAGCTCCGCTGTCTGTCTGGACTCTTTGAAAATCGGATGCTCTCCGAGCACAGAGTGATGTTCCTTATAATGAGTAAATTCGGAGAAGATTTTCCGATTGTTGGAATAATTTTCCAGCACTTTTTTCGCTGTTTCGTAACATTGTTCCGGGGTGGTGCATAGGAAGAGTTCCTCATGTGCTCTCATTGACTCCTCCCATGCCGTTATTTTGTCGGCCGCCAGAATCTTCAGTTCCTGCGGGCAATCCGGCTCCGAGAGGAATGGCCAGTTTTCGCGGAACTTCACTTTCGGCACAGGCTGCAAGGCGCTGACGGCGATTGACCTTTTTGACGAAAACGGCAGGAGCGATGCCTTCAGGAGATAGGTGAACCGTTTCGGGGCTTTGCGGACGAGGGCGTCGAGGTGGCGGTTTGGGGCATATATACTCAAAAGCCGAAGTCCTTCCTGAACCTCGGCTCCTGAATCAATCCATCTGTCAATCTCGTTCAACATCCCTCGTTCATTTCCTCTTTGAGAAGGAATTTCTCAGCGAGCGCAGCAATGGCGGCGAAGCCTTCCGGCGATGCTGCCACGAAGAACTTTCGCAGGAAAGCCTCTATGACCACATTTTCGCAAGGGTTGGCTCGGAGTACAGGCGTGATGAAGTTTCCGAACGAGAACGACACCTCCATCAGGAGTTTCCCGGCATTGTACCGCTTCAAGAACGCCTCGGCCGTATCGGTCTCGGAATCGTCGGCCGCAAGCCACGCAACGAGCCTTTCTTTGTCGAAAGTCATCGGCACGCGGCTGACCGCCTGCCTTTCCCCGTTCCGTGTCACATAGGCATAGTTTCCTTTCAGAAGTTCGTCCGTGATTTCCGTACACGGGATGATGTTCGCAGGAAGAATAGTGAACTGGTCGGCAATCCTATTGTCGGCAAGGCATTCCGCCAGAACTTCCGGCAGCTGTGCCCCAGTGTCAGTGACAACGAGATGCCGTCCTTTGTGGAATCTGTCCCAGAGGCGCGTCATCAAGGTCTCGGTTCCAGGATAGGCACACACGACCACATCGTACTTTTTCTCAACTGGCGCTTCTGGCGCAGCTGTTTCAATGCCGGAAGCCTGAGCCTCAGCTGTCTTCTGAGGCTCAGTTTCCATAGTTTGTGATGCTATCTTTGTCATTCTTCAGATGATTAGGCAGTTTCGGTCACTGCGGTTGCAGCGCCCGCTAATGCGGGTAGCTCGCCCTCGTAGTCGGCCGGGAGGAACTTGCCGGCGATGTCCTGTTTCCAGGTAAGCTTGCGCTTGTTGGCCTCGCTGCTGTCGGTCCTCTCAACCGTGAGGAACAGAGGGTTGCACTTGTTTCCGAACGCCTGTACGCGTCCTGCCGCTGAGCCGTCGCACTCCTTTACGAGGATGACGACACCCTTATTCATAAAGGCCTCGACGAAGTTCTTGATGTCCTTCTCGTTGCCAGGGTGCTCGAACTCAACGCCCTGTTTCACGCCACGGGCATCGGCGTCGCCGGAATACTCTTCTGATGCCGCGATGGTCTTCGGCGTCCCATAGACGCATACGGCCTTCGCTCCCTCCTTGAGAGTGTAGTTGCCCTTCACGGTTACGTCACCGAGTGCTCTCGTAGGTTCGGTCTCGATGTCCTCGACATCCATGATTATGATGTCGGAAGACTTTGGAGACGGGCATCCAGCGCCGTCTCCATTCTTTGGAATACTTACTTTTGTATACATAGTCCTGATTGTTTTTCAGTGATTACGCGCCTTCCTGTCCGGATTGTCCGGAATCTCCGGCCGCCTTCTGTTCAGAGTCCTGGCTTGCCGGCTTGACCCCGTTCATCCACGGACCGTCCTCAGTGAGGTCTATGCCCTCGGAAAGGATGCTCTCTGAAGGAGTGTATCCGGTCGGAACGGCCGCGAACACAGCTTCGGCAATCTTGAAGCCAACCGACAGAGAGTATTCTCCGAACACCTTCACATCGTAGTTGCTCTCCTCGATGCGGTTGATGCAGCTCTCCGCCTTGGAGTAGTCAACCAGCTCGACGAAGTTCTCTTTCGGAGTGGCGAAGAGAATCGGCGAGTTGTACATAGATTCAAGAGCCACAAGGTGGAAGTTGGTGAAACGGATGGTGTCACCGTTCTCGATGCCGGTGTACTTGCCGTTTACGGCAAAGTCTGCCCTCTTGTAGCGGGTGCGGAACTGCTCTGAGCAAAAAACGACTGCGGTCTTCGCGAAGAGTCCGGAGATGTTGTCAACGAAGCTGTCAACATACTTCAAGAGCTCCTCGTCAGAAAGCTTCCTGTAGTCCTTTGCTGTGCGGAGGTAGTTGATTTTGCAGTTTTCGTCCGTAAGGCCATCGACGAGGATGGTCTCGTAGCCGTCCATGGAATCCTTAGCTGCTGAACCGGTCGTACCATCAGTGAGCCCAGCAAGCGAGACTTCCTTGAACTTTCCCTTTCCAATCATCGAGAGGGTGATGTCGTCGAGGGTCTTCGGAAGGATGTGCTCCTCGATGATATACTTGGTGATAGGCATCTCGGCCTGAGTCTTGCCCTGCTCGTAGAGGTTGAGCAACCATGACTTGATGATGTCCGTCGGACGAATCAAGACGTTGATTTTGTGACGGCGGTAAGGGATGCGAATCGGAGTGAATTTCGCCGTGCCTTTAGGAGTCCACTTAGGAGTGAACTGCTGTGAGACTTCGGTGAAGATGGCAGCAGAGGCGATGAAGTCACGATCGGATTGGATACGCGTCATGTGCTTTGAGTCGTTGAAGCCCATATAGAGCCTCTTTGCGAGGAGGTCGAGCTTTGCCTTTGGCGGCATCACAATCTTGAACTCAGTGTTCAGATCCGCAACGTCAAGTGTGCTGCTGTCGAGGGCTGCGAAAGCCATCGGGTTTGTGGATGCGAGCGCCTGTGCGACAATCTTGTTGTGCGCTGCGCTCATGTTCAGGACGAACTGCCTTGTGGCTTCGCCTGCCGAAAGCGGCTTTGACGGAGTCTGTGCCTGTGGCTGCGGTTCCGGTTCACGGGAAAGTTCCAGGACATCGCCCTGAAGTTTTTTCACCTGAGCGGAGAGGGCTGCTGTAGCCTCGGCTGTCTTGGCAGCAACGGCCGCGTCGAAGAGGTCGAAGGCGTCTTCGTCTTCGAGAGTGACGGACTCCAGCTTTTCGAGGAAAGCCTGTCCGTAGTTCTCAAGAACCTTAGCGCGCTCCTCAGCGGAAAGTTCAACCTTTCCATCCTTGACAGCAAGCTCCGGTTTTCCGAGAAGACGGGCAACGATTTTGCCCATCTTTGAGTTTGAGAGTGCTTTTTTGTTCATTGTACTTGGTATAAGAGGTTTGTAAGTATTTTCGTCAGATTTCAGCCAGAGCGAACGCGGCTTCTACGCTTTCCTTGAGAGTCTTGCGAGCATCGGCGAACCCGAGCTTCAGAGCCTCGTCGCAGAGGAATGTCGCTCCGGTCAAGACGCCCTCTGCCTCTGTGTCGAGCATCGGACGGCCTCTCTTGACCGCTTCCTGAAACTGTGAGACGATTGGAGACATGCTGTCCTGGATGAGGCTGTAGTCTCCTTCGAGTGCCTTTCTGTAGTCGAGGTTCTTATCTGGGGACTCGCGTGCATAGACCGGAACAACCTTCACCCCGGTCTGCGGGTCTTTCTCCGGAGGTAGCGACAGTGTGCACAGCACCCCGATGGAACCTATTTCAGACATAGGGTTGTCGAGATAGATGAGATCACACTGTGATGCCACCCAGAGAGCGGCACTGCAACAGAGGTCGCAGTGAGCGATGACAGGTTTGTGGGCTGCCTTAGCATAACGTATAGCCTCGACGAGCGGCGGAACAGCATTGGCCGCACCGCCTCCGCTGTCAATGTCAAGGACTATGGCGACGATGTCCTGGCGGTCGGCACAGTTCCTTATGAATGAGGCAAGAGCCATAGCCCCGTCGGAGCTACAGGTCTCGTATTTGGTCATTGTACCATGAAGCGGCAGAACCGCCACCTTTTTCTCGACCGTCGCCTGTGCACCATCGCCAATCTCGGAACCGTCCGAAAGCATGAATGACGGACGCGTCATTTCCTCGACATCGGCAAGAGGCGTGCGTGAAAGCAGCGCAAACACCGCAGGAAGATATGACTCCGCATCAGCCAGAAGCCATTTCCCACGGATTATCTCCGCAGCCAAATGTGATGTGTTTATCTGTTTTCCCATTGTCCGTATTTTTACGCTACAAAGGAAAACAAAAGCGCTGTCCCGAAAAAGGACAGCGCCCCTCACGCCCCTCAGCGACGGATTTTGCTATTTCATATTTGATTCTTTCCTCTCATTGATATATTTCAGAGTTTCTTCAAGTGTAATCCTAAACGACTCTTCCGCCTCTTCATCCGTTCTCCCATATCCGGCAACATCAAGACTTGGGCAATAGACGATTTTGCAGCCAGAGTCTTCAAACCGAACAACAAGCCCGTCTTGCTCCAATATCTTTGAAATTCTATCCCGGATTTGAAAAATATCATATTTCATCTTGACAACATCGTCAAGCAAATCATCAAGCAAATCATCAAGCAAATCATCAAGGTTGTCCGCCTTAAATCTCTTTATATAGACAGCCCTTGTTATCTTATGTATACACCATAAAAGCGCCAACAATATAGCAAATGCAAGTGATACCAATATAGCACTAATCATATTCTCAATCTCAAAGAATCAACACTAACTGATATCATGAATGAGGGATTCCTTCAGGATTTGTTCAATGTGCTCTCCATTTATCACGAGATCATTCCAAATTCTGGACTCATCCTCGAAAGTCATTATGACATCGCCGTCGGCATGGTGTTCCGGATAGATGCAGTCGACATTTTCGTATACCCATTTCCCATCCCAGTCCGGATTCTTCCTTAGACGCCGCAACTCGAACGGGTATGTCTCCATATCGAGCGTATACCAGTTCATGTCTCTTGTCCAGAAGAAAAGGATACTGAAACCGACTTCTTCCACATAATAGTTGAATACTTTTCTCGGATCATCGGACATGGCGTCGCTATAGTCGCGCTCCTGCCAGCCGAGTTCGCTTTTATATAGAGCATGATCGCCGTTATTTCCGATTCTCCAGAAGTTCGGTATCAGGATTTTGTCATTTTCGTTCATTGTTCCACTTCATTGCTTGTTTATAAAGTCTCATATCCCTTTCATCCAAAGGAAACATATTTTTCTTGTCGTGTGGCTTCCGACCGACCACTTCACCATTTTTCCAGTAGTGGACATGCGGTTTATTCTTATCTATCTCAAAATCAACACTTTTTCGCAACCGATGATTTCTGAAATAGTAAATCTTCTCTATCCGGTTCCTTTCCTTGGAAAATGAGTAATAGGTGGTGTTTGGCGTGTTTGAATATACTGTTGTGCTATTTGTAGTACCCTTATCCCACTGTACAATCTTAATCCGTCCGAGCGTCCCGATAGTAGAATACTCCCGATCTTCTACCGGTATGCCACGTCCTCCGGACTTCAAGAAGCTACCACGTCCGCCCATATTGCATTTGTTTAAATATATACTTTCCTCCACCTCTGCGCAACAATTCCTCTACAAGAGGATCGAGCCTTTTTCCAAATACAATTATGTTCGACGGAGAGAGACATCTGCACATCTCTATAAACCCGTTCCGAAACAATCTGCGCGAATTGTCGCTCGCCATAGCTCCTGTTGTCGAAACCACAACCGTGCTATACATTGGCAGAGCCTCGAAGCTGAAACGATACGACAGTTCATTGCTCCACGATGCGGCAGGCAGCACATTCACCCCGTTTTTCTGCATCCATGCCGTAAGCAGGCGATTCCTATAGATATTGTAAATCTGCAAAGGGTATGGCATATCGGCATACATGCTGAAATCGGGCGATGTAACACATTTGAATCTCTTCAAAAAGTCGAGGTATCTTTCAGGACTGTTCCAAAGCCTTTCAAACTGATAATCATCTATGAAAAAATGAACTCCACAATCATAGTCTTTAGATGTCAAGGCGCAGTTGAATGGTATGAAATGTTCAGGGACCTCACCGGTGTAAGGCTTCACCTTGGGCAAATCGTAACGACAACTGAATCTCATCCCTCGTATCAGGTGCATATTTAGCATCCTGGCTTTTCGTATTTCAGAGAGCTTCGGCACTTCGGGCAAAACCATTGGGTTACTGTGTGTAGCCGGATGCAAAGATAGAGTTTTTTCCATATATGCAAACGATTTACAGTCGCGAAACGGTTTTGTAGGTGGCGGAGAGCTGGAGAACGTCGAGATTGTCCTCCAGCTCGAAGTGCAGGGGGATGTCTTCCGTGCCGAGGAAATAATCTACGGCGCAACAGCTTTGATCCGCACAGACAACGCGGGCAATGCAGCCATCACGCAGCGTCTCCCTGACGGCGGGCGAAAGACCCTTGCAGCGCAATGCGAGTTTATAGGTCAAAGAGCGTCCGTTCTCGCTGACAGTCTCCTTGCTTTCCAGCGTGCCGGATGCGGGTATCATCGGCAGCCTTGACATCTTCAGAAGGTCGAACCCGCTTGTTGCCGGGCTCACCAGAACTTCGTTGATTATTCGTATCATCTTTCAATCCTTTAAGGTTTATGCTTTCATCGAGATAGTAGCAGCGTCGGAGCAGGCGCTGCGTCAAAGATTTCATCTGTCGCTGGCTCGTCCTGTAAACCCGTTTGTAGAGAGTGTCGCTGTAATCCACTTCCACCAGGTTGCGGGAGATGATGAACGCCTCGACAATCTCCTTGCGTCCGTAGCCGAGACTCTCGCCCTTGCGGTAATAGCCGGCAAAGTCGAGGTCGAATGTCGCGGAAAACGCCATCATCAGAGCCACGGTGTCCGCCTGTGAATAATAGATGAATTTGTTCACCACATTCCTGGTCGCAGGATTCAGCGGCAAATCGAGAGTCGCGACGAGTTCTCCGACCGGTTCCGCCACCGGGCGCCACGACTCCCGGACGCGGGCGCACAGGAGTTCTCCTATGGGTTCACGTGTGCTGACCTTATAGACATCCTCTCCTGGAATCCTCGGAAAGAGGAAACCGAGGTAGTCGAGTCTCAGTTTAGTGTCAAATTTGAGTTTTATCAACATGGTAATTCGCCTTTCAAACGTCTAACACTCACAAAGTTAAGTATATTTAACCGCTTTTACAACAACTTTGTTACTTAATCCATACATCCTTTCCCTCCCGAATCATCCGACAGAGGATGCGGTAGTTGCTGTCCCGGACATAGTCGCTGTACCAGTCCCCTTTGTCCGGTCCGAGTTCCACTCTATAGAGGACGCAGCGCCCCCGGTAGAGGTCTTTCATCTCCGCCTTGACCATTCCTGGAGGAAGTTCCCTGTAATGCCAGAGCGGCATCGAACGGCCGTAAACATCGGCATTGAACTCCAACCTCTCCGGAACGGCCGTTTTTGTCTTGGATTGTGTGCTTTTTTCAGTCATAATTATGTCGAAAAACAGGTGTTTTTTCTCTTCAAAAATTTCTGAGAGTTTTGAGGTCGCAAATTTTCTGACGCTTTGACGCCGTGACGCAAAATCCTTGTAACTCTCTGATATTCAGTGGAGGTCTTGGCGTCAACTTTGTTTTTTATCAAGTTGACGCCAAAAAGCGCCAAAATGGTCTAAATCGCTGATATTCAAGCGCGTCAACTTTGTTTTCATACTCCTGCACATACCCCCGAAATGTCCCGAAATCGGCGTCAGCAAAAACCATTTTGACCCAAGTTGACGCCGCAAGTTGACGCCGCTTAACTCTCTTATTTTCATTTACTTATACTCTTTTTTACTCTTAAGGCGTCAAAAGGTCAAAGAAATATATACCTTGAACTCGTCAGCAAAAATTCTCCTCCTCCAAAAAGAAGGGTCCGCGAAAGGCGACCCCCCTGTCAAAGTGCTTTTTTTGACGCGCTTGTGAACTGTTTTTGCACAAGAGCATCGATGGCTGTTATATAAATGGCGGCTGCTCCCTGTCAGGTTGCCCGACTTCCGCCGATGTCCCGATTACCCCCGGCCCCAAAGTCTCGCACTCAGGCGGAGCGTCGATAATTGACGCCGCGTCAAGCTTCTCCTCATTATCCTTTCTCGTATCGATGTAGAAGAAATAGAGGTCTTTGCCGTCGGCTTTGCGGCGGATGTCGTTGCGCTGCCTCTCGGTCTCGGAAAGAAGAAGCTCAGGCGGATTGAACACCCAGCCCTTATAAGCACAGTACATTATGAGTTTTTTCTTGAACGTCTGCATCTTGATGCTGTCTTGAATCTTCCTGTTCAGAGTGGACTTGTAGGCGTCAAATGCCTCGTCCTTATTCACAATCACATCGAGTCGCTCCGCTGTGAACCAGTCTTCGGCCCACCAGATGAATTCGTCGGTGATGGCTCTCTGCAGGTTGCGCTGCTCGATTTGCTTCATCGGCGGCTGAATCCTTACGCGGAGCTTGTGCCAGACAGAGATACAGTTGAACATAAAGTTGTAAAACCCGTTCATCTCATCCAGGGAGTAGTCCTGGATGAGGTTCTTGTGAAACTCCGTGTATGGAGAGCGCTCCTTCAGGCCACGCATCGGATCGTCGGAGTGGTAGTAGTCCGTGAACGCTGTGAACCAGGTACGACGGCGGAGCGATGCATCGAATTTTTTGATTGCGTGGTTGGAGGTGAAAGCCACTTTGGGGCTATCCTTGAATTCCAGTATGAAAGCATCCTTATTCTTCGGGTTCACCACCATCTTTCCTGTAATCATAGGCATAAAGCGGTGCAGGTCGATGCTGTCGTTCAAGTCGTCGAAATAGACCGTGTCGGTGATTCCGCTGCGCACTCCGGCAAGCATAAAGTCCGTCTTTGACGGATTGATTTCCTGGCCGTTGATGAACAGCTGCTTGCGAAGCTGCTCCGTACTTGTCATAAACAGAGACTTTCCCGTACCTCCCAGGTGGGTGCCTTCTTCAGACTGCTCCGTCTCCATAGCATAAATCGCGTAAGGCTGGCCGGCTACCTTGTGCTTGCTCATAATGTAGCCAAGTGCCATAACCTTCGAGATGAAGTGAAGGTCCGTTTCCGCCTGTTCCTCCGGTGTCAGACTGATGCCCAGTTCCTCCTTTCTCCAATAGTTGCGCCCTGTGTTATAGACAAAGCGCATAAATGTGTTGTCGTTGCGGAAAATCTTCAGCCGATACTTCTTAAGCTCATCCAGAGCGTCAACTTGCTTTTTGGTTTGAACATAGTCGGGGGTGTCGGGGGAGAGGATGGAAAGACGGTTCAGCAGAGTGGCATATTCCTCGGAATACTCGATGTCGAAGAAGGGCTGCTCCACCCGGAAGTCTCTCTCGATGATTTTGCTGCGATAGACATTGTACGGACAATCCGACGGTTTCAGGAGTTTCGCGCCCGTGGCCGTGACCTTCACCGGTCCGTTGTTGAAGAAGAATGTGTCGGAATGCTCGTCGAATGCGTTGAAGTCCGGCACAATCACCGAGAGTTTCTCCAGCGAACTCCGGCTGATTTGCGGAGAACGGTGGATGGTGTTTGCGAGTGTCTGGTTGTAATAGTTCGCGTGGGTGCGGAGATACTCTAAAAGATAGGCTGAACAGTGTGCTGAAATGCTGTCGTCGCCGATAATTGTCACCACATTGTCTTTCACCTGACAAAAGGCGAAGTCCGTGCAGTCCGGATTCGTGGCGATGCGGAAATATCCCGAAGCTTCGAGAAAAGAATACAGCTGTTCGTTGTTTATGTCGTATCCGCCGAATCCTCCCGTCTTGGTCTTCTTCTCCTGCCAGAACTTCAGCCCACCGGAGAGTTTGACCAGCTCTTTGAAAAGAGAGACGGGGTTCTGGTTCTCCGGTCTGCGGAAATGCACGAAAAAATCCTTCGCGTCCTTGCAAGGCTTGCCTTTACGGTCTTTGAAGCGTTTGAGTTCCTCCGGGAGGCGGATGATGTTGATGTCGAGATAGCGCAGCGCAATCCGGTACATATTGGCTATCCCCGTGTCGTCGATATCGTAGAGGATATATATCTTTTTGGCAATCTTCTGAAGCAACGAGAACTCATACTCCGTCAGTTCCGCGGTCTCGGAGTTTAGCCAGCATACGTGATACCCTGCCGAATGGACGTTCAGGGCGTCGGAGGGTCCGGAGCAGATGATGAGTTCTTTCCAGGTCATATCGACGGCGGGGCCCAATTCCTCTCCGTCAACCGGTTCCGCCTCGACGATTCCGTGATAGACTCCGTTCTTTGCGTCAGCGTATGCCTTTATGAAATCCTTTTCTCCGAAGAAATAGTCCTCAGGCTTTTCGCCAACATACATAAAACGGATGTCTCCGAGTGGCTGATAGAGTTTGCCCCATTTGCCATAGTCGTAATAATAGATGGGGTAATTGTCCGTCGAGGAAATGAGCCAGCTTTCCCCCTTGGCGTTCTTTGCCGTGATGTAGGAATCCACAGGTTTCAGGCAGAGGTCGGCGCAGATTTCGGGCGTAATCTTGTAGCCGAGAAGATAAAGCTCCCTGTCGGTGAATTTGCCGCCTTTCCTAAGGTTTACAGACATTTTCTCCTGCCCCCTGACCTTCTTCATATCCGGCATTGGTTTCACCTCTGAGGCGGCCGCGTCTCCCTCGATAAGATGGGGAGCGTATTTCCGAGCAATCCAGTTTATCGCCGCCGGATAGTCCAGCCCCTCTTCTCTCATTACGAGCTGAATGGCCGTGTAGGCTTTGGTGTCGTTTCCTCCCTTATCCTGGATGAACCAGACGCCCTCTTTCCGGAACACGGTGCAGGAAGGGCTCTTGTCGTCCTCCCGAATCCTGAAGTTGCGCCCGCGCCCCGAAAAGCACGAAGCGCTCTGAGGATAATATCCCGCGATGACAGCCTTTCCGCCCTCCGTCGCCTCAAAGATCTGTTCCTTGCGTATCATTATGTATATTGTTTCAAAGTAATTTTCCAATTAAAATGGTGGCATCCTCACCGTAATGTTCCAGTATGCAATCGAACAGGGAATGCCCTTTTTCTTCATAATCGCCCCATTCCTGATGCATCCGTTCATCGAGTTTGACTATATCGATGCACACTTTCAATGTCCAGATTGAAACTATAGGGTCATAAAAGTCACCGAGTGGCAATCCGAACAATCGACCGAATTCGCGGCTCGCCTCGTTCTTTTCAGTAAGTTTATAACCTGTCACCATCTCTTCTTCAGCAATTTCTTTTGAGCATGAGCACGATAAAGAAGATTGAGGTCATCGTTGCAATCAATCGCGGCATAGACCTCATCATAGGAGTTCAATGGAAATTTCTCTGCTATTTCCGGGATAGTCATATCAGCTAAAATGTACGATTGTAACTTCTTGACATCAATATTGTTGGTGGGCTGTTTTATGCCTAATCGCTCGCGAACTCTAACGCGCTGCACAGCTTCTGCCCTTGTCATATTAGCTTTGGCTTCCTCCAAACTTTTGGGCCCGGCGCCATTTTTAGTTCTGGGTTCCCATACATCCCAACGTACAAGCGCCCGATGAAGAGTGTTCCTGTCAATCTTTATCAATCTCGCGATTTCATTCCCCGAAACACCATTTTTATAATGGTCGATAATCAACTCCTTGTATTTTGCCAACGGAGCATAATCAAAAGTCGTCTTCTTGCGCGGAGGCCTTCCCATTAGTACGCCCATCTTTTTTCTGAGTCTCAATCCTTCCAGCGTCCTTTGTTTAATCATCTGACGCTCGATTTCAGCCGAAAGTCCAAACGCAAATGCCAAAACCTTGCTCTGAATGTCATCGCCCAGTACAAACCTGTCTTTCACAGTATAGATGACAACCTCCTTTGTCATACAGAAATGCAGAACGTCCATTACCATATAAAGGTCACGGCCGAGTCGTGAAATCTCGCTGCATATAACAATGTCGCCTTTCTGGAGTTTCTTCAGCATCGGTCCGAGCTTTCTTTTGTCGGGGTCCGTTCCACCGCTTATGCCCTCGTCTGAAATATATTTCTCGATTTCCCAGCCTTTGGCCTTCGCGAACCCGTCCACTCCCTGTTTCTGTGAATTTACATCCTGGGCGTCAGAAGACACCCTTAAATATCCGTATATCATAATATGTAATTGAAAATCAACGAAAAATCTTGAAAATAATTGCAAAATATCTTGAAATATATTTGGATAAATCAAGTATAATACGTATCTTTGTAATGCAGTTCAGAAGAAGTGACACTGCGAAAGAGGAATCCTGAAACGCTTGAAAGGGAGTAAGGAAAAAACCCACCAAATTTTTTGAAAGATGAGCCTCAAAATCACATTCAAAATTTGGAAGT
>ERZ1034917.444-NODE-444-length-37898-cov-132.444151_pt1 | contig 37898 bp, 59 predicted proteins | sample MGYA00520605_ERZ1034917 | MGnify/ENA primary metagenome ERZ1034917 (study PRJEB33766, sample SAMN09781784) | gut metagenome | biome: gut microbiome | host: Homo sapiens | place: Madagascar | study: EMG produced TPA metagenomics assembly of the PRJNA485056 data... | reverse complement strand
GCACCACTTCAATATCGGGTTATTGTTGTATACGACCTTTTTCTCTGCCAGCGCAGCGCCCATTTCCTTCATGGGTTGCGACCATGTATACGCTCCCTGCGCCACCTGTTCGAGCACGTTCGCCGGGTGCTGCTTGCCCATGTAGGTAAAGCCGTGCTCGTCCATGTCCTGCAGCCAGTATCCGGCCAGCGCTCTGTCGTAGCCTATCCACATCGGTATGATTTCGTATTCGTCGCGCATTTTGCAAAACCAGTTCGTCACCTCACGGAAGTCGACGGTCTTGCCCGGGCATATCGTCAGCAATCCGCGCTCGCCCCATACGCGGTATGGCGCTTCTCTCACCTTGCCGTCGCGCTCAAGCTCTTCGACTTTGCTCTCCGGCACGAAATAGTGTTGCAGGACGTAGACGTGTTCGTCCGCTTCTGTTTTTCGCATGATCAGCGTCGCGCACGTCAGGTCTATCGTGGAGGACAGATCGCATCCGCCGATCGCATAGCATCCGCGCAGTTCTTCGATGTCCACTGCCGCGTCGTTGTCGATCTCGTCGTAGGTCAACCAGCTTTCGTCCTCCGCCGATATGCGGTCGAAATCCTTGCACAGCAGGTTTGGCAGGCGGCGTTTGTTCGCGCGTGCCTTTTCGACCTTTTCGCGCAGCTTCGTCGCGTCCTTGATCGTGCCCAGTCCCGGGTTGGCTTTCTGCCATGTCTTTTCGTCCCAGATTTCCGCGTCGCTGTCCAGCTCGTAAATTACGGCCAGCAGTCGGTCGTTTCCGAAGCCGTCGGTTCCCGCCAGCATATTCGCCGCTTCGCCGTAAAGCTCGTCGTATAAGCCGTTTCGCACCGTGCCAGCCGTCGTCGTGTATACGTTCATCGGCTGATCGCGCGCCGTCTCGCCGTCGACGATAACGTTGTACAAGTCCATATCAGGCCACGCGTGAATTTCGTCCATCATAGCCCCGTGGACGTTCAGGCCGTCGAGCGTCTCGCTGTCTGCGCCCAGCGGCTTAAACACGCAGCCGTCGTATGCGCCCACGCCGTCCATCTCGGCCACAAGCGGCTTGATGCGCTTTATCAGCGCCGGAGACTTCTTGACCATGCGTTTTGCTTCAAGCCACACGATTTTCGCCTGGTCTTTTTTTGTGGCCGCCGCGTATATCTCCGCGCCCGCTTCGCCGTCCGCAATCATCAGATACAAGGCAATTGCCGATGCCAGCGTGCTCTTCCCGTTTTTCCGGGCGACGATCAGCAGCACGTCCTGGAATCGCCGGAATCCCGTCTCTACGTCAATAAATCCGAACGCCGCCGCCACGAAGGCGCGCTGCCACAGCTCCAGCACGACGGGCTTTCCGCCCCAGCGTCCCTTGCTGTGCTTGCAATATCTTTCGATAAATGTGATCGCGTGATTGGCGCGGTCTTCGTCGTATTCCCACGGGTCGCGCGGCTGCTCGATGTCTTTGACAAGCGCCGCATACATCGCCTTCAGTTTTGCGCAGGCGGCGATCTCGCCGCTTTGTATCAGGCGGTTGTATTCGATGATCGGATTATCGCATCGCGGTAAACTCCTCGAAGCCGTCACTGACATCACCTCGTCCCGGCTGCTTTGATACCACGTCAATGATCTGCTTAACGGTCGCGTTGTAGTTTTTGATCATCGTGTTGTAAATGTCGACCTCTGTGCTTTTCTTCCGACCGCTTTGGTTCTCTCCGTTCTGGTAGGTGTCGACCACGCCATTGACGCTGATCGCCGTGCGCAGATTTTGCAGCGTAACGCGCATAAACGCAGCCTCTTCGACCAGACTCTTCACGATGTCCTTTTGATTCTCGTCGATTTCGCCGAGAGTTTTGAGCATCTTTTTCGCCAGTGTCGCCACGCGTTTGTCGGCACTTTCAATTTTTTGACTGCCCATTCTACACCCCGCCTCCATTTTTCCCGTGCGTTCTCTGGGGGACACCCTCTCCGGTGCGTTTACCCCTCTAAAATCCATCTCCACCCCGGGGGGGATCGATCTAAAACGAGGGGATATGTCAATCTATCTTGTGAATATCACCGTTTGGATCGAAGTACACGCCCTTGTCTATGCTGTCATGGATTGCAAGATGACACGACCGGCATAGCATCTCGAGGTTGGTCACGCTGAGTGTGTACATTGGATCGTCTATATTGTCCGGAGTCAGCGGCTTGCGATGATGCACAATCTCGCCCGGTGCGCCGCACCGCTCACACAGACCGTGAACCATGGTCGCATACAAACGGCGTTGCCTACGCCACGCCTCCGAGTTGTAAAACAATCTCGAAAAGTCTTTTGACATATCTATCACCCTATGCCCTAAGTCTACAGCATAAAAAGTGGGACGCGTCCCAAATTGGGCGCGCCCCTTGAATTATCTCAGCAGCTCGTCGGCCACGCGCATACTCAGGCGGTAGCGTGCTCGGTAGTAGCTGCTTCGTGACATATTGCTTTCTATGGCCGCGCGTTCTGCGCTGTGACGCTGCGCATACTCCAGTTTGTAAACGATCTGTTCGTCGGAGGATGACTTGGCAAGCGCGCGCTCTGCCGCAGCCAGCATTGCCGCGCGATACGCGTCATCCTGTGCGCCGCGTCCGCTTGCGTACTCGATCAGCGCCAGCTCTGCCGCCGCCAGCATTGCGCGCCGTCTGCTTGCCATCATCATCCCTCCTTGTCACATATCCTCGAACACCACCGGCACCGCCGCGCGCAGCTTGTCACGCAGTTCCAGCGCCAGCGCCCGAATCTGCGGATGCGCCGCCTCGCTCGTGCGAAGGCGCAGGAAGTGCCGCCACTCGCGCAGATTGGCCGTCATGATCAGCTCTGTCTTTAAGCACGTCGGCAAGACCGCCCTCGCCATCTGCGGCGACACGCCCGCACCAATCATATACTGATACAGCGTCTCGGCATATCCGCAGCTCGCATAGATCATCGCCCTGTTCGTGCTGTCGCCAACCGGCTCTATGACTTTGATTTCGCCGCCGAATTTGTCATGGGTGTAATTGTTATAGCGTGTCGATTCTTGGCAATTATGTACCACAATCCCATTCGCGACAAAATTGTGGTGCGGCTCTGCCATTGACACATCATACACAGGCTCGATCCCAGCATGGTCAATGCTAACAATTTTATCGCGGAAAACGCCTATCGTTCCTGCTTTATGCCACAGTTTGTGACACTTACGGCAAAGCACTTTTACATTGCTGGCCGTATTATTCCTCGGATTTTTGTCGATGTGATGTATTTCGAGCAGAGTGTCACGCCCGCAGTTTTCGCACCGTTCCTTCTCGAATGTTTTCCCCGCATCTCGATATGCACCACTTATTGATAACGACAAACGGTCAGGCTTGTAATGGGGATTTTTGCAGCCTTTCTTTTCTTCGCCAATTTTCCTTTTTGCCTCCTCCGAAAACATACCTTTTCGGCCATAGCCATGATGCCTATTCGGTCTATCAGACAATGGTTTCCTTATCCCATATTTGCAAAAGGCCTTATAAAGCGTTGCCTCCGAACATCCGATCATTGCGGCTGTTTCTCTTCGTGTGTGATTCTCGTCTAAGTAATACCACTTTATCCAATCAGGGTTGGCAAGCAGTTCCGCTCCATTTGCCAAAATCTCGTCGCCGATAGACAAGTCACGAAGTTGCATATACCCGTTTGGAGTCGCAATTTTATGATCATCTGTACACTTCAATTCCCTCCCGCTCTCCGTTCTTACGCAGAATACCGCTTTCTCGCCCATATAGTGGATCGATATTATATTGTTTTTGACAATCGTTCTTGTCTCGTCATCCATACTGCGCGCAGCTATGAGCTTCAAGCGTCCTTTCCTTTGCTCGTCGAATTGCCAGTCAAACAATTCTTTTACCGTCCAGCTTTTTTGATTCATGCTGCGTATGACAGTGTCGCCCGTGACGCAGTACGACGCAATCCTGTGTCTGACAATCTCGTGCGATACGCCCCTGTCGCATACAAACCGCACAGTGATAGACGCATGCTCCAGCACGCTTTCATGCCCGCTTTTGATGATCCGGCGGACAAACTTCTCGGCACTCTCGTCCGTGATCTTGTCCTCGCTCTTGTAGCAGACCCGCCCGCACATCTCGATGTGCTTCAGCATCGCCTTCCCGTCGATGGGCAGACCACTGCAGCCCATGATCTCAACCGATTGCTTAATAACCCTCATCGTCCATCACCTCACTGCCATGGCAGATCATCGTCCTGCACCTGCACAAAGCCGGCGCTCTCAGGCGCCGCGTCAGCGCCCGCCGCCCGCCTCGGAAGGAACTCGACCTCATCGGCCACGACCTCGGTCACATAGCGCTTCCCGCCGTCCTTGGCCACATACGATCTGGTCTGCAGCCGCCCGGCCACCGCGACCTTGTCGCCCTTGTGCAGGTACTTGCAGACCATCTCCGCCGTCGCCTGCCAGCAGACCACAGACACAAAGTCGCAGCCCGCGTCCTTCCCGCGCCGGTTGACCCCCAGCCTGACCTCCGTGTTGTACGTCCCGCTCGCCGTCTGCCGCAGCTCGGGATCAGCCGCCAGATTTCCGATCAGCATCACCTTGTTCATGTTCTTCCACGCCCTTTCTCACGCCTCTTTATCTCGTCCTTCGCACGCTTGCGCATCCGCTTTTTGCAGCTGGACATCGCGATCCCCTCGCGGATCAGCGCCTGCTTGCGCTTTTCGCGCTTCTCTTCCAGCTCCTCGCGATATGCCGCGTATCGCATGCAGATCGCATGGCAGCCCTCCGCCCGGATGGCGCAGCCTTTGCACGGCGACATCGTGCTGCTGGCATTTGGCAGGATCATGTGTCGTCACCGTCCATCTTCGCCCATCGCATCTTACTTTCTTCCGGCCAGTCCGGCACGCGCCCAGACCTTTTTCCAGTCCATCGCTTCCCGCCAGATTTTCCTTCGCACTTCCAACCAGCGGCGCGGAGGGATGTTCCTGGTTCGCTTGCCAGTGTATATGTAATAATACGCTTATAGCCTAGCGCCTTTGCCGCCCTCCATGCGGTCGCGTACAGCATGGAACAGGCGTTTTTCGTGCCGTCTGTGCAAAGGCGATTGACTTCGAGGGTATGTCCATCGTCGAGGTATCTGCTAACCGGTCGGCCAACCATGGCCACGCCGCACAGTCGGTCATCATCCCAGCAAGATATGCTATACTTGTGCCCAACCGGTCTGCTGTGATGCCTATGATGCTCGTCTACATACTCAGCCGCGGTTTTATAGTCGATCGGCTCTATGTGTAACACTGCATTCATCTCCCACCGTCCATCTTCGCACCGCAGTTTGAGCAGTAGTTTGTTTCCAGTCCGATTCTTTTATAGCCGCATTCGGAACATTTGCATTGAGGCACATCTTTGCTCGTTTCCCTAAGATCAATCCACATGCCCCACCGTATCGTTTCAGCATTTACATCTGGCAATGCTTGTATAATTCTTCGTACTGCATCTAATGTCGGTCGTATTTCACTGTCTTTTATGCCATTTCTCCGCGCCATTCGTTCGTGTGCGTCAATTGCTATAAGTGCCACCTCGCGGCTTATCAGATCGCCCATTGTCATTTCGCCTCCTTCGGTTTAATCCCCAGCTTCTCGGCAATGTCAGCAGGAATCGGCCTGTCTCTGCACTTATCGCAGTCATTCTCGTTGTCGCAGCTCTCCCCGCCGCCAAATATCACCGGGCATATCCGCTTGCCATCATCATATGCGTCCGGGAAGTTCTTCCTGTACCACTCGTTCCACGTCGGATACACCGGCTCTGGATGCTCCGCCGCCCAGTGCATGATCTCTCGTTCCGCGTCCGCATAGTCTACATATTCCGCATCCGCAACTACCATACAGCCATTTTTATTTATCGGGCATCTAACGCAGCAGCTTATATTTTGCTGTTCCTTGCACATCCTTCTCGCTTGCCGCATAACCTCAGTAAACTCAGCCATTGTTCTCCCTCCTTCACATCACAAATATCTCGCCCATCTTCGCCCCGCACAGCGGGCACACCTTACGTTCCCTGCCCTGTGCCACGACCAGCCCGCACGCCGTGCAGGCCAGCAGTCCGCACCTGACAGGTTCCCAGACCGCCGATCTGTCTCCATAATGACGCTCCTCGACCACCTCAAAGGCCTCGTTTTCAGCGCTGTTGCTCGGCATCCTCGCACCTCCTCGCCCAATCATACCCCTCAACTTTCCAACTGTCCGGGATTTCCGAATACTTGATGTGCGCCTTGCCGCTCGGCCTCCAGCCATCGATCTCCATCGTGTCCGCCGTCTCCGGCGCACATTTGGCGGCCAGCGCATAGTCCCACGCCCGGATCGGAATGCGCATCACGTCGCCGCAGCCGAAGCGCACCAGCACAAAGGCCAGACCGCCCAGCACCATCACCTCGTCAAGATAGAGGCGCTGATGCTCCTGCAGCCTGCTCAGGTCGATCTTGTCCTCGCGGCAGTCCTTAGCGTCGAAGGCCACCATCATGCCGCCCTTCAGCACTCCCACATAGTCCACCGTGCTCCGCCCGATGATCCGCGCCCACTGCCCGGCCTTCACGATCTGCGTCGGGCAGTAGTTCTTCTCAATCCTGCCGATGTTCAGCGCCCTGTAAATCTCGTGCATCTCGCCCAGCGCGTGCTCAAAGGCCATGCCTCTGTTCCTGTGCCCGTCCATCGCGCCGGCCTTCGCGCCGGGGAACAGGGCAGTTTGCTTAACCATCGTCCTCGCCCTCCATAAAGTCGGTCAGTGCGTGCAGCTCCTCGGGCGTGTATGTGCGCTGGTCGTATTGCATGCTCGTCGGCTGCGTCATCGGTCTGACGCTCGCGATCACGTTGCGCGTGTACCAGCCGCTGAACCAGCTCTTCCAGTCGCGTATGACGCTCCCGTTAGAGTCCAGCCATCCTCGCGCCGCCTGCTGGCCGATAAAGCTGCGCGCCGTCGCTTCGTCCACGCGCTCGTACCCGGCATCTTTCCCGTACTCCACAATCTCCTCAACAGTCGGAATCTCTCTCTCTCCGTCTCCCTTCCCCTGAGAGGGGTTAGGGGAGAGAGAGTTATGGTTATAGTTATCGTTATGGTTATCGTTATGGTTATAGTTACCATCCAATGCACTGCATTGCACTGCATTGCATCGCGCTAAAGTGCTATCATCTGCATTGCTTTGCTTTGCATCGCCATTCCAACGCTTGCGCGCAGCCTCCTTGCGGCGTTCGACGCGCTTGTTGTACTCGTCAATGTCGTGCGCGAGCTTGTCGGCCATAAGGTCATAGATCACGGCCATGTATCCTTCGGGCTCTAACCGCTCGCCGGTCATAGAATAGTGCATCAGCGCGTCGATCACCACGCGGAAGTCGTGATCACTCAAGCGGCTGAGTGCCGCGTACTGTTCGTGATATAGCAACATTCCCGGTCTGTCAGCCACTTGTACTCACTCCATCCTCACGCCTGCGCCTCGCTGATTTCCAGCAGCGGCGTAACCTCGCCCATCAGCGCCTTGATTTCTTCGTCATTCACGCGCCCCGTGCAGTTAAACATGATCTGGCTGTAATCAACGCCGTTGGCGTTCGTCGCCTTCATGATCGACAGCCGCGTCGTCACCTGCCACGGCTGCAAGCCATTGGGTACCAGCACGCCCGCCACGTACTTGATGTAGTTGTCCTTGCTCATCGTCGGCACCTTGACCTCCGCCGGCATGGCCTCGCCTTCGAGCATGACCATCAGCCGCACGCTGTCCCGGCACGCTTTGCCGCGCCCGCCGTCCCGGCTGCCCATGCGATTCCTCGGGCAGGTCTTGCACACGTGCTCCAGCCCGTCCAGATCCCAGCCGCTTATGCCGTCATCAGACCGGCAGGAAGGCGCTTTGTCGCCGCCCTCGCCAAAACCCTTCTCCCAGTACGCCTTGTGAAATTCGGCTGACAGTATCACGCACTCGAACGCGTTGACCGGCGGCATATCGCCGGTGTCGTCGCTGAACGAGAAGTACCGACCGCCCGCCGCAGGCACAGTGATCCGCGTCAGCGGCAGCTCCTCCGCACCGCGCAGCGCCTCCAGCGTCCTGCGCATGATCTCCACAGTCTCCGCCAGCTTAAACTTGCTCTCGCTGATCTCACCCATAGCGCTCGTCAAACGTCCCATCGCTTATTCCTCCTCCGTTTTCAGTGCAAACCGGCGCGTGTGCGTCGTTTCCTTCAGCTCATCCAAGTCGATGCCAGGAAATTTCTCCCGGATTTTGCGCTCGCTCAGGCGCTTCACGTCCACGCCCTTCCACGTCGCCGTCGCGCCCGTCCCGCGCAGCACCTCGGCCTCCTGCATCCGCGCCTTGACCATGTTCTCGGTCTCGGTGATCTGTGCGTCTATCGCCCTGCGATCGCGTCTGAGGCCTTGCAGGCGGCCAAGGAGCGCGTCTGCGGCCTCGTCCGCATCAATGGCCACCTCCGGCGCAGAAGCCGCCCAGACGGCTCCCAGCGCCTTTGTAGTGGATTCCAGCCCGTCGGGCAGCGGCTGCCGCTCAGTCAGGACGTACTCGTGCCAAAAGCTGTCCTCGGCCTGTATCAGCGCGCCTATGTCGTCCTCAACGTCCTCGCGCTTGATTTCGAACGTCAGCAAGTCCGTCCCGTACACCAGCACGGCCAGATACCACATGTCCCAGCCGGTCACGGCCAGATAGTGCAGGCACTGGCAGTAGTACTCCAGCGGAAAGTCGCCGTTCTTGTAGCGCTTCATGTGGATGTCACGCGAAGTTTTGCACTCCAGCCCCGCGCGCTCGCCGATGATGCGCCGGTCAATGTTGGCCACCATCCACGGCCACGCGTCGCTGCGCAGCATACCGTACTCGCGCCGCACGCGCAGCCCGGTTTTCTCGGTAAAGCGCCGCGCCACGTAGTCCTCGAAGTCGCGCCCCTGCCGGAGCGCCTCGTTGTCCTCCACCGGCTCGGTCTTGCCCAGCTTGTCCGCCCACACGCCATAAGCGCCCCTGTAGGGATTCACGCCCATGATCGCGCCCGCGTCGCTCCCGCCGATGCCGCTCTTGCGGTTCTCCAGCCACTGATCGTGCGTCAGCTCGCGCACGTCGGCATACACTGTGTAGCTCACAAAAGCGCCTCCTTCTCATACTCGCGGTTCATGGCCGCCCGGTTTGCCGCCTCGATTTTGTCGATCTGCTCGTCCACGGCGCGCGCCTCGGCCTTCAGCGCATCCGCGTCCAGCCACTCCGGGTCATACTTCTTCGTCAGATAGCGCACGTCGTCCAGCGTATCAGCCAGCTCGTACAGCTCGTCCAGGCACATATTGACAACATCAATCATCTGTGCTACAATCCTCCTTGATCACTTGGGTTTGCCCTTGCCATTGTTCGCAGCAGTGGCAGGGGCATTTTTTATTCCAGCGTGTCGATCATCTCGCCGTCTACCAGCCGATACACCGGCAGGCCGCGATGCTCCGCGTAGTGCTTTTCCAGCCGCGCCCCGGCGCTGTGCTCCCAGCCGTCCAGCAGGCAGATCATGTCCGCCGCGTTGATCATCTGCAGGCAGATCGGCATATAGTCGTCAGCGTGCAGCCCAATCGGCAGCTTCGCCGGATTGATCACGACATATTTGCGCTTCGCCGCCAGCGCCGCCTCCGCCGCGTGGAAGGCCGGGCGGTTAAACTGCTCGATGTTGGCCATCGGGCCCGCAAGGTATACGATGTTACCACGCTTCTTCATCGTCCGATCTCCTTCTTTTTTTGTGTCCGGCGGACAGTCACAAAGACGCTTCCATCGGGGACTACCGTCGGCGTGATGGTCAGTTTGTCCCCGCAGGGCAATACCATCATCACCTTGCCGCACAGCTCGCGATAAGCCGCCCGCACAAGCGTAAGTACCAGCTCGACTGTGCGCTTGTCCGTCTCTTCAAAGCCCAGCGCCACAGCGTCCTCGCCCAGTACGTCCTCAACCTGCCCGTCCAACGCGTTGAACGCGCGCATGCTCTGCGCCTCAGGGCACTTGCAGCGCTCCGTGATCCAGTTATCCGCAGCCTCGCCGGTCAGATTGTCGCTGCACTTCAGCGTCTGCATCTGCCCGCAAAAACGGCAGGCACCCTCGACCATGTAATCAGCCATCTCATTAACCTCCTACAACCATAATCGCCAGCGCCACCATCAGCGCCGCCACGCCAGCCCCGGCCATAAACAGCGCCACGCCGCGAACCATAGTCATCCAGCGCAAATCCTGCTGCTTCTCGGCCTCGATCTCCCGCTTATACCGCGCCATGCGCGCCGCGCGCTCCCGCTTTCTCCGTGCCTCGTGCGCCGCGATTTCGGCCTTCAGCCGCGCGTTCTCTTCGCGCCGCCTCTTGATCTCGCCCATCATGGCGCATTCGCGGATGATCCTGTCCTCCGCCGTCTCCTGCGGCCTCGTCGTCAATGCCGTCTCCATACTTACCACCTTCCCATTCCATCATAATCTGCACTATTATCGTCGCTCATGTAGTGCAAACTCCCCGTGCGGAACGCGATCCCGCTGTACTCCTCGACAGCCGTCCCGCGCCTGCCGTACATCCCGCCGTTCCGCGCCAGGCTGCACAGCGTCCCGGCAGCGATCTTGCGATACACGCCCAGCACGTCGCCGGTCAGCCCCGGCCAGTCGGCCATGATCTGCGCGTCGGATTCGCCGCCGCGCGCCGCCTCAAGGATTCGCTCATATCGATGCGTCCCGAAGCACGTCGGCTCGTCCTTGGGCGGAGCAGGGTACTTCCTGCGCAGCTCGTTCGCGTCTGCGCCCAGCGCGGCGGCCAGCGCATCAATGTGCGCCATGATGTACTTGTATGCGTCGCGCTTGAGCGCATTGCGCATCGTGTGCTGGTTCAGATTGCACATATCCGCCAGCTTCCTGTAGCTCAGTCCCTTCTCGAAGCGCAAACGCTCCAGCTCATAGGCCAGCCTCATCGCGCTCCGCCTCCATCCGCTTCAGCTGCGTCTCGCGCCACCCATGTCGCCCCGCCCGTGCGGGGCATTTTGGTCATACGCTGAAGCGGCTTCGCCCGCAGCTGCTCTGCTTCGCCGCCCGCGCCCTGTGATCGGCCTGTGCCGGCGCTTCGATGTATTCGGCCATCGAGCGCACATCCACCATCGTCCCGGCGCACGCCCACCGCAGCCGCCCGTCATCCAGCATCCGCTGCACCGTCTGGCGCGACCGCCCCATGATCCTCGCTGCCGCCGCAACGGTCACGCACTCGCCGTAGCGCTTAATCATATCCTCCATGCGCGTCATGCTCTGTCGCCTCCCGCATACCTGTTGATGAAGTACACCTGACCCTTGCCGGTCACCTTGACCGTGCGCGTCAGCCGGACGCTGCCGTCCGGATTGTTGATCGTCCGCTCGGAGATGTGGAAGAGCTGCATCTCCATGGCGCGCTGTGTCGGCATATTGTAGCTCGCGCCGGTCTTGCCCAGATAGCCTTCTTCGCGCAGCCTTGCGAACAGCCGCTTCTGTCCGATGTCCGTGCCGTTCTGCTTGATCAGCTTGGCCAGATCGCCCACGAGGATGCTGTTCTCGGCCTGCTCCACGGCCTTGGCAAACAGCACCTTGGGCGCGTCCTCGGCCACCTTGCTCTCCAGCGCTCTGCGCGCCTCGCGCTCGTCCTTAAGCTCCGTTGCCAAGCGGATCAGCACGTCGGGGTTGAGCAGGGCTTCCTCGACCTTCTCGGCGGTCAGGTAGCCGCCGTGCTTGCGGATGGCGGGCAGAACCTCGCTCGTCACCCAGCGCTTGAACTTCTTCGCGTTTGGCAGCTTGCTGCCCAGCACGAGAGAATAGAGGCCGGATTCGTTGATCAGCGCCGTTTTCACCAGATTCCCAATTTGGGAATCCGATACAGGAAGCATTTCAAACTGCTTATCTTCGTCATCGACGTGAACCATCACAGCCTTGCTCGCATTGCTGTACCCAAGCCGCTCGGCCACATCCTTGCCCACCAGCCAGCTTTCGCCGTCGATCTCCACGCCCCGCAGCGTTCCAAACTCGCAATTCTCAAAGACCTTAAGCTCGTTCATCTTTTATCCTCCTTCTCAACCTCGTCCAGCCCCTTGATGATCATCTCCCTGATGATCCGGCTGAAGCTCATCCTGCAATACTCGTCCTGCTTGCGCAGATTGACGATGCGCTCTTCCATGTCCCTCGGAATCAACATATTGACGCGCCACATATCAGTCATCTCTCTCACCTCCTGTCGCTGTTTAACACCCGCTTCGAGCGGCCTATCGCCTGCGGCCATAGCCATCACCCCTTTGCAATCATGCCGTCTTGCGCTTGTTGGCTTCCAGCCCATACGCAAATCCAAGCGCCATTTTCTGGACATCCTCCGGCATCTTGGCCAGCGCTTCCAGCGCCAGATTCGTCGGTTCCGTCCGGCTCTGCGGCTCGACCGGCTTGATCTCTTTCTTGCGCCTCATTGTGTCACTTCCTTTCTCTTGTTTCCCTCCATCTGCGCGTGCTATAATGAGCGGGGAAGGAGGTGAGATAATGCAGAATCCAGAACTTACGAAAGATGCGAAAGTACTGCTTGGCAGGCTGTACAATGCGTATCGGGCGCGGCGTGACGCTGGCAGTGATCTGCCGTTGACACTCTTCGGCAATGTCTACGAAACATTTATGCCTGAAGTCTCCGTCGCCGCCGCGACCGAAGCGTTCAAGTCGCTCGCTGATGCCGGTTTCGTGCGCAATGACTATGAATCCGATGATATTGCAACATCTACTTTGCTCCCTCGGGGCATAGCCTACGTCGAAAACAGCACATCGCAGACGATTAAGGACGTTGTCAGCACCGTGCAGACGATCAAGGACGTTGTCAATACTTTGACACAGCTGCGATAAGCTCGTGCATTTCGCGGTGCGCCTCGTCTCCATCATAGGGCAGCGCAACTTCCCAGGCATCGCTGACCAGATCTTCGAGGCGCGGGAACCACTGTCTTATGACGGTGGTTTTTTGATGCGTGTACGGGTCAACAAGCGTAAACACGCATCCCTCGCGGGTGTTCGTGGCGAAGAGCTGGCCGCTCCCGTGCGGATACTTGTCGCTGCGGTAGATGCTCGTGTGCGTCTTGGCCGCGATCTTCGCCGCTTCGCTGATGGTCATTGTTTTCACCTCCTAGTCCTTCTTCTCAACGATCAGCAGATTGTGCTGGATGTCCCACAGCAGGACGTTCAGCTCCTTGATCTTCTTCTCGATCTCCTGCACCATCGCGTCGATCTCCGGATTGACCTTGACCTCCATCATCATGTTTTCACCTCCTTTTCAGTGGCGTTCTCTTGACTATGCCATTATTATATAGGGCTTTGTCCGGTTTGTCAATAGGTTTCAGCTCTTTTTTTCAAATTTTTCTTGACATAGCCCTATGGATGCGTTATAATATCAACGTAAAGAAAAGAGGTGAATCGGAGTGACCATCGGTGAACGTATAGGCAAGGTAATAGAACACGAAGGAATCAAAAAGGTCGTATTTGCCGACAAGCTAAAAATAGATCAGTCATATGTGACGCAGCTTATAAACGGACGTCGCGCCCCTAGTGACAGACTGCTGGACGACATCAGTGAGAAGTTTAGTGTATCGCGTAATTGGCTCGACACAGGCGAAGGCGAAATGTACATAAAAAGCGCGTCGCAGACGCTTGACGCGATCACGGCGCGCTATAACGGCAGCCCGACGTTCCGGGCGATGCTGGACGTGTACGCCCGATTGTCTGCGGAAGATCAGAACGCGGTCGAGCGGTACATCGCCCAACTTACCGAAGCCCTCGCAACCGGCCAGCCGGCGGAGAAGATTATTCCCGGCAACGCAAGCGGCGCTGAGATCAGCAATACACTCATGCCCGGTACAATATCGGATACGGAAACACATCATCAGGACGCTGAAGCAGCCAGATGATCTTGGCATCCGGCGCGGCAGACCTGTTGACAAGGGTCAGTCGCGCTGGTGTTATAATCAGCTTGATGACATCCGGGCGATCTGGAATGTCGACGATCTTGACAGTGTGTTTCATGGTATGTGCCTCCTTCTTTTTTATGACCCGACCATAGCACGCGAAGCAGGAAACATCAATATTCAAATTTGCTACCTGCTGTCACGCAGGTGGCATTTTTGATCATTGACATTCAAATCTGCGATTTCGTTACTGTCATATATGACAGGCAGACATTCAAATATGCGATTTTGGAGGGAAATTTCATGAAAAACTATCTCAATCGGCTCAAAAATGAGAAAAGCATGACAAACCAGCAAATCGCAAATTTGAGCGGCGTGTCATTGTCCACCGTCAACCGCATCATGGCCGGGAGCGCGAAAAATCCCAGCCATGAAGCCGTCGTGTCGATTTGCAGCGCGCTCGGCGGCGATCCGGCGGACATCCCAGCCGCGCATGAAACACATCTGGACGAGCGCGGCGAAACCTTTGTCCGCGTCCTCGAAGGCTATGAGCAGCAGTTTGACCGCGAACGCGAAGCCTACGACGCGCAGCTCCGCACCAAGGATCGCTGGATCAGAGCGCTGGCCGTCGCGCTCGGCGTGATCATCGCGACTATACTCGCGCTTCTGGTGGCCGACATGCTCAATCCGCACATCGGCTGGTTCAAACGTTGAAAGGAGAGACCGATGCCCAAAAAGCAAAAAAGCGGCCTGTACCGCACCAAAGTCAAGGTGGGTACAGACCAGACCGGCAAGCCCATTGTCAAATGGGTCTCCGGCAAGACGCAGAAGGAGCTGGAGGACGCAAAGCGCGAAGTCATCGCGCGCTATATCACCGGCACATCGCCCCGCGACGACGTGCTGTTCGGCGTATACTGCACTCAGTGGTATAATGCGCGCATTGTCACAACTGTCGCCGATTCCACGCGGGAAAGCTACCGGCATATGCTCAACAAGTATGTCCTGCCCGCATTTGGCGAACGCAACCTCCGCGCCATATCGTCCATGGACGTACAGCAGTGGATAAACGGCTTCGCCGGTATGTCAAACACGCAGACCACGCTGGCCGCAACGGTCATGCGCGGCGTATTCCGCACGGCGCTCTCGGATAATCTGATCGTCACAGACCCGACGACGCAGCTGCTGCTTCCGCGCGCATCAAAACAGGCAGAGCGCCGCGCATTGACGGACACTGAAACACAAGCCCTGCTGCCCCTGATGGACACGACGCGCGACGGGCAGTATCTCGCCGTGCTGTACTACCTCGGTTTGCGTCCCGGCGAAGCGCGCGGTCTGCAATGGGGTGATTTTGACTGGACGGCGCGCAGCGTCCACATTCAGCGCGATATTGACTACGCGGCCAAAGGTGCAGTCGGTGATCTTAAAACAGACGCGGCAAACCGCATCGTGCCCGTGCCCGACGAGCTGTATGATCTGCTCTATCCCACGCGCGGTCTGCCCACGGCGTTTTTGTTCGTCGGCGTAAAAAACTCGCAGCCGCTCTCAAAGACATCGGCCTACACGCTCTGGCTCTCGCTTATGGTGCGCGCCGGCTTGGCCGAAGAGCTTGATAACGACCGCCGCGCGAATGACCTGCGCGCACATTGGCGCTGTGACATCACGCCCTACTACTTGCGGCACAACTACATCACAAAGTGCTGGCAGGCCGGTCTTGACCCACTGATCGTCCAACGCATCGTCGGCCACAAGGATTACCGCACAACAGCGAACATCTACACGCACCTCAACGATGCGCATATTCTCCACGCGAAGGACAAGATCGAGAGCGTATTTGCGCCGGAAATGCAACTCGCCCGTGAAAACAAAGTTGCACAAAAGTTGCACGACTCGGAGACAATTCCTTATGAGCAAAAATAAAAAGCCCTGAAATCTCAATGATTTCAAGGCTTTTCACGCGCTCCCCAGGTAGGGCTCGAACCTACAACAACTCGGTTAACAGCCGAGGAAAACAATACACCGTTGACGAAAATAGTCAATGATCGCAAGAAATTGATACACCATGAGTATCGTGGAGTATCAAAACAAAGTTGCACAAAAGTTGCACAGCGGTTTAATAAACCAGACTCAAAAGTCTAGTAATATTAAACCGCTGCCTTTATTACTTGTATCCCTCGATCATCGCGCGCACTTCCGCGCTCTTGGCGATCAGATCCTCGTGGATCGCCTTCCAGACCGTGATCATGCCATCGGCATACTCCGGCTTGCGCTTGTAGTCGTCGCTAGCCTTGTATCGCTCGATCATCTGGGTGATCGTCTGATGCCCGTCGCGATTAAAATCCAGATGCGCGCAGGCCATCATCTTGTACCATGCCGCGGCCTCGGGATGTTCCTTGCGCAGCTCGTAGGCCGTTCGGATTTTGTCCCGCGCCTCGTCTATGTTCCCGGCAATATCACTTGCCATCTGCTTAATCAGTTTCATTGTGCCCTCCTCGCGATGCACTCGCGCAGTTCGCGCAGATCGGCTTCGTCAAACGCGAACGATCCCATCAGCGGTATGTCGATCTGAAGCCGCTGCTGCGCCTGCATCTGCGCAATCGCCGCATTGTACAGCGCGTCGATGTCAACGCGCCCGTTTTCGTCGATCAGCCCCATGGCCTTGACAATCTGATTTTTCCCGGCCTCGGCAATCAGTGCGTCCAGCCTGCCCGCGCCCAGCCCGTAGGCCATGCCCAGCACAAACTGGCGCTTGCTGTCCAGCCTCGGCATCATCTTGGCTTGCAGATAGTCGCCCAGCCCGGCCTTGATCTGCTCCACGGTTACCATGTCAGCACACCTCCAAATTCAGCGGCGGAGCGTCATGCGCCCCGCCGCCGTTTGCGCTTAGCCGTTGCAGCAGCCGCACTTGGGGATCGGGTTGTAAGTGGTCTGCGCAGTCGTCGCGGTGCCGGTCGTAACGTCAGCGACCTGCTTCGGGTAAAACGTCGCGTTGGTGTAGGTGACGATCGCATTGTCGCCGCAGCACCGGCGCTCGGCCTCGAGCTTGATGTCGTTCTTCAGTTCGGCCTTTGTCGCCGCCAGATCGGACGCGGCCAGAGCGAACGAATCAGCCGTGCGCTGATTGATGACGGCCTGAGCGCTGATTTGCGACTCAACCTCGCGCAGTCTGCCGTCGATGTACTTGTACGTCTCCAGCGCCTTCTGGTCGGTGTAGGTGTTCGCGTCGCGCAGCTTGACCTCAGTCTCCAGCTCGGCAATACGCGCCGCCTGCTTTGCCTCGTAGCGGTTCACCCAATGATTCTCCGAGCAGCAGCCTTCCTCCGCCGCAACGGCAGCCGCCGCGCGCGGATTCAGCAGGCCGTTCGCGCCCAGCAGACTCCCGCCAGCGACAGCCAGCCCGCCCAGCGCAGTTCCAATGATCGCATGATCTATCGTTTCCGATAGCGCTGACTATTTCTTAATCGCTTTCGCGATAACGCCCATTTCGTGCGGTGACAAGCTCCGCACTACTCCCCTTCCGAGGGATAGTCGATACAGGTTCCCTTGTTCAGGGCTTCCCACGAGATTGCCTTGCCTTGCGGTTTAGGTTTCCTCGTTAGCCAGATGTGGACGTTCACACGTCAATCTGGATAGCACATCCGACCCCGTTTGTCAAACGGAAAAGGCGTTTGCGGGCATCATTACATACCCAGGGCAGTCGTGCCCTTCCCAGCCGTGTATTCCATGATACTCACCTCGATCTTTTAATGTGGTGGCCACCATGGATATAATCGCACGACTTCGAATTCGCCGCGTGGAAGTACGCGGTCTTCGCGGGAAATAAAAAAAAGCGCGGCCGCTTTCGCGGTCGCGCTTGTGTTGTCAGGCATCACTTCCAGTAAATCCGGCGCAGTGCGCTATAGCTGGCGCGCGGCGTGACACTGGTATAGCAGCGCAGTGCCTTGCTCCAGTAATACGGGTACAGCGTGCGCTGCCCGTCGGATGACACCCCCCTGATGATCAAGCCGTTCTCCACGTAGTAGCTGATGCCGCCCTTCGTCTCGTGCCAGCCGTCCTTCATGATGCTCGTCTTTTCCATTTTTACTCTCCTTATCCAGCGGCCTTCCGGCGGCTTGTTGTGATGGTTCCCGGTCTTTCGCCCGGCCGGGAGGGCGGTGGTCTGAAGTGCCGAGCTTCACCCCCGCGATGGGAACGGGTATATGTATAGGGGGCGGATGCTCCGGGGAAGCGTGCCGTTCGATTCGCAGGTCACGCGCACATGGCAGACCTGCTGACCACACGGCAACTTGAAGTCAGGCTCATAGTTTTTGTAGCCCCTGTTCGCCGGACAGTTTTCGCACTTGCCGATGTTGTCCGGGTCGCCCATGAAGGCGATGTAACGGGCGTGTACTTCGGGATCAGTCATGGCCATATTATGTAACCTCCTTTTACCTGTATGGGCGGTCTATGCCCGTTCAGATGATGACAATATCCAGCCCCAGCTTTTTTGCTGCGGCGTAGGCAACAGCGACCAAGTCACCATCGACAGCCTCCACGGCGTCATACTCGGCCGCCATGCTGGCGCGGTCGCACAGTTCCCGGCACAAATCGGGCTCAAACCAGTTTGTCCGATTGATCGCGCGCTCGAGCTGCTTGTCGGTCAGCTCGTACAACTTGTCGTAGTTTATGCCCATGGCACTCTTCCTTTCTGGGCGGGTCTATGCCCGCCCTTAGCGGCGTGGTGTTCAGGTTGCTTCCCTCAACCTTGTAACTCTATTATATACCCTATCGGGTAATTTGTCAATAGGTTTTCAGGATTTTCTTCAAAAAAAATTGCGCACTGAGCCGTTACGAGATGATCCCCCGGATGATGTCATCGCTGCTGCATCCCAGCGCCGCCGCCAGCTTTGCCAGCGATTCAGCGCCCGGGGTTCTCGCGCCCGTCTCCCAGCGCGACACGTCCTTGGCATAGCAGCCAATCTGCGCCGCAAGCTCGCCTTGTGTCAGCCCCTTCTCACGGCGCATTTGCGCCAGAAAGCTGTCGTTCGTTTTCCTCGGTTTTTTTTCGTCCATCTTTATGCATCCCCCCTGACGTTTCCGATTTCGTTCCCGTATGCGCTCACGGATCGCTATCGGCGCACACGCTTCGCAGTATTTTTGCGCCGGGTTGATCACTGTATACACAGCGCCGCACCTTTCGCAAAAGTCCTTGCTCCCAAGCTCCCTCGTCAATCTTCTGCGCGATCTTTGCCGACACTTGCGCGCCAGCTCGCGCTTGTGCTCCGCGCGGCATTCAGGGCATCGTGTCGATCTGATATGCCCTCTAAATAACACGCCGCAGTCCACGCAGATGTGGTCACACACCGTCGCCCCGGCTAGGCGATAGCAAGCCACACTGCAATACTTCGCGTTGGTGCGGGGCAGTTGCGCCCCGCACACCAAGCATCGCCGGATGCCGCCATCAGTCATCGTACACGCTCGCGCTGCCCAAGCTGCTTTATGCAGTCGATCCTGCTCGCGATGACCTGATCGTCGCAATCGGCATGGCTGTTGATGTAGCTGGTCTGGACGGCGATCAGGTCTGCCAGCATGGCCGTAGGGATGTCCTCGATGTCGAGTCCCATGGGGCACAGCGGTCGGTCGGAGCCGGGCCTCGGCGAGCAGATAAATGCGGTCTTGCCATTGACCATATAGGCAAGGTTCCAGTGGCTACCGTCGGTGGTGGGCTGCTGGTGGATCAGCTTAAGCGCTTCGGCCAGCGATGCGGTCTCACAAATTGTGGTGACCGCAGCCGACTTTTCGGCGTAGCAGCTAACGCGGTACATCTTTTTCATGGTGTCCTCCTGTGCCACGACCGCTTTTCCGGCCTGCGGGCTGTGGCTTCCCGTGACGCCCTTGCGGGCGTTTCGGCTCGGAGCCACCGAGCCATCATCAGACGGGGGAGCAGGCGCGATCGTCGGCCTATCCTTTCATAGTGTGGTGGTTGCCAGCCAGCTCGCGCTATCCGTGACCCCCAGCGCGAGCTCGTATCCCAGAGCGCGCGCCGCCCTGCAGAGCGTGCATATAGCATGGCCCCTGACCTTAAACTCGGCGCGGCTCTCCTCCTCCAAGCCCGCGCGTCGGATGAGCTCATCGCAGAGGTCAGTGTCCCGGATGGCAATCGAGTTGATAGCGTCGACGAGTTCCCTGTCGGTCAGACTGCTGCGATCGATGGTCATGGCGGTGGTCTGTGTCATTGTGATATCCTCCTGATTCTCGTTCATGTTCTCGGTTGCTTTCCTCAACCTTGTAGCTATATTATATACCCTGTTGGGTAATTTGTCAATACCTTTTTTCGAATTTTCTAAAATTTTTTTGCATAAAAAAAGAACCCCGCTCCATCTGAAGCAGGGTTTGCATATAGCATCGAAATCGACGTTCATTTCGCCGCGATCATATCGCCGCGGATCCACGGCCACACGCGCATCATCCTCGGCACAATCGCCGTCCGCAGGCGCTCGGACACGGCGCTCCTGTCCATGCCCACAGCCGCTCCGATGTCGGCATAGTCCATCGCCCAGATCAGGCGCGACGCGGCGATCTGCACGTCCTTGGGGCTTAAGCGCGCCTCCAAGATCAGCCGCGCCATCATATAGGCGGGCACGCCGTCCAGCGCCGGAAACTCCCGATACACACCTGCCATTGTGCCCGCCCTCCCTTACTCGGTCTTGTCGGTCGCTTTGACGGCTTCGCCTTTTTCGTGCAGCTGCGCCAGTATTTCCTTCAACTTCTCGGGTACGGGCAGGCCGATCCTTGTCGCGTTTTCGATGACGCTTACGCCCTCATTGGATACATAAAAGCAGATGACCATGCCGCGAATCGCGCCGCTCGATCCCAATACCTTGGTGTCAAGGATATTCGCCACGCCCACCAGCGCAAGAATCAGTATCTTCTTAAACAAACCCTTGAATCCCACGGCGCTTGAGAGCTTCCTTTCGATGATTGCGCAGGCTACGCCGGTCACATAGTCGATCGCCATAAGCACAATAAGCGCAATCAGCAGGCCGTCCATGCCGCCCAGGAACATTCCCAGCACCCCTCCGACACACGTCAATGCCGTCTGTATCTTAGACCAGATCAGTTTCGCATCCATCATTTGTCCACCGCCTTCCTACCGATCCACGCGCTTTCCCCGGCAAATATCACGTTCAGCCAGCTGTCCGGTGTCCAGCCGTACTCGCCGCGCTCAAGCACATCGCCGCCATGCACATAGCCCAGCACAGCGCCGGTATACCTCGGCTCCATCCTGACGTGCCATGTGCCCGGCGCGATCGTCACGGTTTCGGGCTTCTCGCCGTCCTCATCTGCTTCGCCGCTCTCCGGCATGCGCTTGTCCAGTGCGGCGTAGGTGTTCTTTCCGGCGATGCCGTCCACGGTCAGGCCGTTGTCGCGCTGGAACGCCTTGAGCGCGCTCTCGGTCGCCTTGCCAAACTCGCCATCTGCGCCGTATTTGCCGCACGAATAGCCCAGCGCGATCAAATCGGCCTGCAAGGCGCGCACGTCAGAGCCGCTCATGCCGCGCCTGAGGTTTCTGTCGCCGTATTCTCCGGCTTTCTCCGGCTGCTCGGCGTAGTCAAAGTACTTGGTCATCCAGCCCCAGCGGTTCCACTTGCCGCTGTTCAAGCGCGTCTCGACCACACCGTAATATACGCCCTTGGCTTCCACGACGATCCAGTCGCCCGCGCGGTTGCTTGCGTCCACCGGCCTGACCAGAAAGCCGACGTGCTCGATGTATTTCGCGCCGCGCCGGAAGACAGCCGCGCCCTCGGTCTTGCGCGCGTCAGGAATCTTTCCCTCGCCCTTGATGCCGCACCAGTCGGCATAATTGTTTCTCGCGCGGACGTTGATCCAGCCCTGACCGGCGTTTTCGGTCACATAGCAGTCGGCCAGCCCCTGACAGTCAAATACGCGCGGCGCGTGCTCCCGCCAGTAGTTGGCCTTGGTCAGCGCCTTGCCGGTATACTGGCCGCTGAAGTACCACTCGGACAGCTTCTTCGGGTTCTGTCCCACGGCGCACATTATGTAGCCGCACTTGTCCTTCGCCTGCTGCGTCAGCCATTCCGAAAATTTCCACGGGTTCAGCATTTTATCACTCCTTTCGAATGTCCCGCAGCCCTGCCCCCTCTGCGGGTTGGGTTGATCAGACCCTCCATCATCCCAAATGTAACGGCGCACCGCCATGGGACGCTCTAACCAGATCATTAAGCCCTACTGATACGTCACCGTCAGCACCGGCGCGTTGCCGTCCGTGCCTTCAAAGTGCGCGTAGTTCCGACTGTAGTCCTTGCCGCTGGCATTGGCTGTCTCCTCGGTATACAGCACAAAGCCGCCGCCCGCCGCAATCGTCGCGATCGCGCTCACCGGCACATTAAACGTCTCCGTCACGCCGTTGCCGATCGTCCCGATCTCGCCCAGACTTACAAGGCTGTCGGTCGGCTTGCCGCTCTTGCCGGTCAGTGTGGTCGTCCACAGCTTCAGCGTTACGCTGCCGCTCCGGCCTCGACCGCTTATGCGCTTCAGCGTCAGTGTCGCGCTCTTGATCGTCTTGCCGCTCAGTCCGCCCGCACCAAACCACATACAGCCATAGTCCTTGCGCGTGCTCGTCTTGCCTTCAAAGCCCTGCCGGATAATATTGTCGCTGTTTATCCAGTGCCCGCTCGGGTAGTATGTGCCGGTCACGTTGGCCGTGTAGCTCGTCGTCGTGACAGCCGCCGGAGGCGTTACGCCGCTGCCGGTGTCGATGGCGATCGTCGACATGTCGCTCCAGTTGGAAATAACATTCTGTCCGACGTAATTGCCGCTCGGCCTTGAGCCGTTGCCGGTCACCACGCAGCCCTTCGCCCACAGATATGTGGTCGCCGTGCCCTTCAGATTGAGGAAATCCAGCCGTCCGCCCCAGTCTATGTTCAGCGCGTTTGCGGCATTGTATATGCCTGTGTTGTATGCCATGACGATTGACCCGCCGTAGTTAACAATGCCGTTGTACTCCGAGGACGTGTTGATCGTGCAGCTTCCAATCCGCACCCATGCGCTGTCATAAATCGCAACTGCGTCTTTCGCTGTGCTGTTGATTGTCACGCCGTCAAAGTTGATCTTCTTCGCATGGCAGTCGACAACGGTCACATTGCCGTTGATCGCATAGCCGCCAACGATCTCCAGCGCCGTGTTGTTGCCGTAAATGCCGCGCAGCGTCACGTCGCCGTACTGGTCACACGCCAGCGTGATTGTCTCACTGCCGTCCACCATGCCACCATTCAGCCGGTCAAGCTCGGCCTGTAATCCGCTCGGCGTGGTGATCGTGATGTTGCGCCCGGCCACGCGCTTGACAATCTCCGGGCAGGTCAGCGTTTCAAAGTTCCCCACTTTGGCACTCAGTCCGTTTTCGTCTGCGTGGAAGTCGCCGTTCTCGCCGCTGACGTTCACCTCGTAGGACGACGTGTTCATGCGGATATGGTCTTCGTCTATCAGGATGTTCGAGCCGATCTGCACTTTGTTGATCTCGTCCGGGTTCCGCGTCCATGCAGTCGCCTTGTCGCCCCCTTCGATCTTAAAGTCGGCGATAAACAACTTGTCTCCAGCAGTAAATGTGCCGTTTATGTGAAACGCCTTGTAGCTCGAATCCGCGTTATAAGTAAACGTGTGGTTGAACGTTTGCCAGCTCCATGTCAAATGCTGCGTTGTCAGCCCCCCGGCCTCCAAGCCCATGTCTACATCCAGCCCGGCAGCCTTGTCGGCAATGTACGCCTTGATCTGCCACGTGTACGTCTTGCCGTCTACCAGCGCCGGAGAGTACGACGGGAACCAGTAGATATTCGCGCCGCTGCCTCCTGCTGTAAAATCAACACGGATATAGCTCGCCGCGGAAAACGGTGCATCAGTAAACCGCGCATAGGCATACGCGCTGCCCGCCGCCGGCGCGCCAAACGCCACGGTCTTATCGGCGTTTAATGTATCGGTGTTCAAGGCAAGGTTCGTCCCGCCGATGGCCAGCGCCCCCACGGCCAGATTGATCTTCTCGCTCGCCCACAAATTGAGCTGCCCCTGAAGCGCCGTTATCGTCTCGGCCTTTATCAGCCAGCCGTTCAGCTCGCTGATCGTCGCCTCCGCCGCAAACAGGTCTGATACGTCAATGTTCGCTGCCTTGATCGCCCGTATCAGCGCCGTATCGGCAAATATCGCTTCGACGTTGAGTTCGCGTGCCGTGATGGTGTTCTCGATCAGCTTGCCGCCGCTGATCGTATTGTCGGCCACGTTGCCGCCCTCCACCTGCACGGTCTCGGCCTTGACGCTGCCGTCCGCGTCTACAGTGATGCGCTTAAAGCTCCCGTCCTTGGCCTTGACCATCAACTCGCCAACGGTCAGGCTCGTCATATTGGCCTCGGTCACGGCTAGCCGCGCAATGTACAGCTTGCCGCCCACGCCCTCGGTGATGATTGCCGTGTCGGCTGTCAGGTCGTATATCTTCGCCCAGTCGATCTTGGCCGTTCCGATGCTTGCATTCGCGATGTTTGCAATCGCCGCCGTCAGGTTCTTGATGGTCGCCCAGTCGATGTTGGCCTTATCTATGTTCGCTGTCGTGATCTGCGCAACGGCGATCGCCGCCAGATCGACGTATAGCTGATCGGTCGTGATCTGACCGGCGACAAGCTGGCGTATGTCTGCGCGTATCGCGGTCACGGCTTCGGCTGACAATGCGTCCACAACCAGCTGTGTCATCTTGCCCGTGCTGTCAATCGCCCCTTCGGCGATCTGATCGCTTTCAACACTGTTTTCGGCCATGTTGACGTTCATCACAGCGCCCACGCCCAGCTTGCGGCTTGCAAGCGTGCCGTTGCCAATCATCGACGGATTGATCTTGATGTCCGATAGCTGCGCCTGCTTATTGTCCAGCTCGATGCTCTCATATTCGTTCACAACGCAGTCCCAGACATAGGCAACGACCTTTGTCACAAGATCAAAGCCATAGTCTTCATGCCGGATGCGTACCGTGTCGCCGATGTACACGTTCGTATATGCTGCAAAATCCCGTCCGGCACTGGTGTTTTTAAGGTCGACGTATTCGACCGTTGCCGACACCTTAGGCAGATCGATCTTTGCATCGTACTCAGCCGCCGCACGCTTGGCCAGCTCGGTCTTTACCGCCGCTTCGTTTTTGTAGTCCTTGCCGATCTTTACATCCTTGTAGGCGTATTCTTTGATATACGGGTGCGCGTATTCAGCGACATGTTCGCTGTCCACGGGATCTCCGTAGATCGGGTTGTTCTTTTTGTCGTAGCCAACGGGTACGATCTGCGTCACAATGTCGCTTGTGTCCACGCCTATTTCCATGCCTGCCATGTTTTTACGGTATGCGATGCTCACGCCGCGGTCATAGCCGATATTGTTGTACCAGTACAGGTCGTAGTTGTCGCGCAGCACTTCGCCGCTCGCCTGATCGACAAGCCCCCCGTCCGACAGTAGCGCCGCCACAAGGCTTTTGCCCGCAATGTCCTCTTCGCACATTTTGTCGATGTCGCTGTGCAGCGTAAAATCGCTCGCCGTCATGGCCGCCGCGAACACCGCTGCCAGCGCATCCGCGCCCGTCTTGCCCTTGATCGCCGCCGACTTTACATAATTCCGGCGCATATCGTAGCTGATGTGCAGGGCTTCAATCTGTATGCTTTCCAGCGTCGATGTGATCTTGCTGATCCTAAAAAGCTGATCGCGCGTTTTTGCGGGCGTTGTGATATGCTGCGGCGCGTTGACACCTTGACTCTGTGTTTCGCTTCGTACGTATGTCAGATTCGCCGTGTACATATAGCCGCTCGCGCCGCCGTACAGTACAGCCACCTTGTACCACTGGCTGTTCGATTTGTCGATTACCGCGACTTCCGTGCCGGGCGCATAGGCCTTGATTGCCCGGCTGCTCGTCGTCGGCTTGACGCGCAGATACAATCGCTGACCGCCGGTCGTGACTTTGTATATCTCGCGCGTCACAGTCTGCGTACTTTCCACGTCGATCTGCGGGGTTTCGCGTATCGGTGCGGGTGCCTTGATAATCATCTCGTTCGCCGCGACCATCGTCCTCTGGTCGACGGCCAGCTCCATGTCCAGCTTGTATTCGCCGTTCATGCGCTCGGATATTTTTGCGCTGATGATATACGGGTCAAGCACCACAAGGCCATTCGTGGTATAATCCGTCGCCTTTTTGTCATACAGCGTTATCATATCGTTCGCCACCTCGGATTGATTTTAAGCGTCGTGACGCTGCCCGTATAGGACACCGCATTACTTCCGGGCGCAAGTACCGGGAAAGCGCCGGTCATGATGTCGTTCTTCAACGCATTCCCCTGATAGCACTCCTGTAGCTCTGTGTCCAGCGTAATCGTTCCGCTGATGCCGGTCAGCGTACACGTCGTGCCGCCCACCGTCAGGCTTATGTCGCCGCTGCCGGTTATTTCGATCAGTGGCTCTGCGTATGCCGTGTATTGATTGACAAGCGTATACGGCGAAGAAGTTATCGTGACCGTGTCGCTCGGCACATAGCGCAGCGGATTGCACGCAAATGCCACAGTCGTCTGCCAGCCGTCGTTAAACGTGCAGGGCGCAAAATGCGTTTCTCCTGTTACGCGCGCCGCCCAGTAGGCCGCATCCGTGCCGAAGGATAGATGCCCTTCGCCGCTCAGCCATCCGGCCACGCTGGACAGCGATGCAGTCGGCGGCACATAGATCGGCACATTCAGCGTGATCGGCATATATGACCCGTCTCCGCGCCACAGTTCGCCATTGCGCCCCGGAATCTCGACCGCTTCGCCGCGCTCCTCGGGCGCTGGTATGGCGGGCATGGCGGTGACGATGATCCCATACGCCTTGTTGCTGATGCCCTTAAAGGTCATAATGTTCTTCATAGTCCCTCCGCCACTGCCGCGCCCTTCTGCTCCTGCGCCAGAAACGCGCTGAATTTCCGCGCTTCCCGGCGGCTATACGCGCCCGTGTAGTTGATCGTGTTGTTGTACACCGTCTGACCGCCGCCCGAAGTCGCCGCCGGCGCTGCCGTGCCAACACTGCGCGGTACGGATTCCGTACTGCCCAGTCGGCTGTAGGCGGCTTCAACGCGATTCATGCGGTCATTCAAACCCAGAATCAGACCGTCTGCCGTATAATGGCCGATCTCCCGGAATTTCCTGCTCGGGCTGTTGATCTGCAATGCCTTCCTCGTTGCCTGTTCGACGATCGCCGCGATGCGCTGCGCCTTTGCCGTCAGCGCGCCTTCGCGGCTGCTCAGGCCGTTGATCAGACCATCGACAATGTTGACACCATAGGCGTAAAACTTTCTGCTTGGGCTGTTGATCTCAAGCGCCGTCGCAAAAATCTGCGAGCCGCCGTTGGCCATGCCTTCGATCGCGTCGGTAAATTCGCTGACCTTATCGGTCACGCCCTCCGCCGCGCCGGCAGGAACGTTCTTCGCGGCCTCGGTGACTGCATCCGCTGTTGCCTGTATAATGTCCGGCAAAGTGCTAATATCAGACTCGGCAAGTAGCCCATTTGCAGACATTGTCTTTGCGACAAGCTCCAGCTTTGACGTATCTAGGCTTGCCAGCTTTTCGTTGACTTGATCGATCGCGCCGCTTTGCCCAAATGCTTCGCCAAATCGGCTGGCGATATTTATCAGCCCTCTGTCCACGCCGTTCAGCTTGTCATACTCGCCATAAATCTGCGAGTATAGCTTGATCTGGTCTTCGGTCAATCCTGTCGTTTTTCCGGCTCCGGCGAGTATGCTATTATATGCCGCTGCTCTGTCCTTGTTATACTGCGCAAGCTGCGCATCCAGCTCGGCGATCTCGGCGGCCTCCTGCTTGGCCTTTTCTATCGGGTCGCCTTCCATGGTTGCGTACTTGCCATGTACTGCGTCTACCGCGCTCTGGTATGCTTGCGCGTTGCGGCTGTACTGCATCTCGACGTACTGCATCGCCGTCTTAAAGTCTTCGTCGCTGCCCACGCCCGCAGTCGCCTTTTCGTATGCCCATTCATAAGCCGCTTTCTGCGCGTTCGTGGCTTCGAGCACTTTCCCGCTCGTTTCTCCCAGCGCGTCCAGCAGCTCGCCCAGCTTGGCGATTTCGTCGTCGGTGATCGCGCGGTTACTGGACACCAGCGTGGCCACATAATCGGTCACGGCCTGCGCCTTCTCGGTCAATCCGCTTTTCAGCGTCTCGGTCTGCGTGTTCAGCTCGCTCAAATCGGCGTCATATTTTGCCTGATCGATCATTCCGCCCGCGAGCAGCTCGTCGAGCGCCGCTTTTTTGGTGTTGTAGTTGTCAGTGACCGAGTCAAACGCCGCGCCTATGGCGCTGTTGACCTTTGCCGCCATGGCCGCCCGTTCCTCGGGTGTTTCAGGGATGCCGTCGCTCAGCCACTTGACGATTTCGTCTTTGACCGTGCCCAGCTCCGTCTTTATTTCCAGCTTTGCGTTCGCGATGATCTGTATCGGGTCTTCCAGCGTCTTGCTGTCGATCTTGTAATCGTCAAGGTCGGATGTGTCGACCTTTAGATCGAGCTTTCCGTTGCGCTGCACGCGATACAGCGCATACAGCCCCGCCGCCAGCGCGGCCACCGAAGCGATCGCTATGCCGACCGGGCCAGTCACCGCACTGGACAGCAGCGCGCTGATCGATGTGATCGTCGTCTTGATCTGCGCGCCCGTCTTTATCAGCTTGCCCAGCACCGCCACGCCCTTGCTGATGCCCGCAATCCACAGCGCCGTCGACAGTATGTTTTTCATCTGCGCCGTGTCGAGGCTTTGTACCCACCGCGTAAACTCTCCCAGTTTGTCCGCAGCGAGCTGTATATACGGAGCCATTGACCTTCCCAGTTCGATGCCCGCGTTTTTGAGGTTGTTGAGCGACATCGCAAAGCGCTGCGCCGCCGAGCTTGTGCGCTGATCGAACATCGTTTCAAGCGTTCCCGCTGAGTCTCCAAGTGCCCCGAGAATGTTGTTGTACGCCTCCGCCGAGTTGCCGCCCAGCGCCATGACTGCCGACAGTCCTTCGACGCTTCCGAACAGCTTGGCCAGCGCGTCCGCGTCGCCCTTGGTCTTTTCCTGCACATCGGCCAGGAATCCCGTCAGTCCCTTGGCCTGCAGCGCCGCGCTGTTAAACTCCAGCCCCAGCGCCTTGGCCTGCTCCTGCGCCTCGGAAGTCGGCTTGAGAATCGCCGACAATACGCCCTTGAGGCCGGACATGACGCTGCTGGTCTGATAGCCGCTCTGCGTCAGCGCGCCGACAGTCGCGAGCACCTCGTCGATGCTGACGTTCAGCTGCGGCGCAAGGCCTGCCACCTGCCCTATGGTCTGCGACAGCTCGCCGATGCTCGTTTTGCCCAGCTGCTGCGTTTTCAGCAGCTTGTCAAATACGCGGTTCGCGTCCTCGCCCTGCAGCTTCCAGCCGTTGATGATGGACGTGGAGCCGTTTATAACCGTCGTAACATCCGACACGCCTGCCTTTGCGGCCTTCGCCGCGCGTGTGACCAGATCGGTCGCGTCTGCCGTATCGACGGCCGCCGAAATGGCCTGATACGTCGCCGAAGCTATATCCGTCGCCACCACGCCGGTTTCGTTGCTCGCCTTGATGATGCCGTCCGTAAGCTGATCGACGCTGATCCTGCTGTAATCGGCGATTGTGCTGATATTCGCGACCTCGTCCTCGAGGCTCATCCAGCTTTTTATCGACACTGTGCCCACAGCCGCCGCAAGTCCCGCAGACACTTTCGCGACTTTGTCGCCCATGCGCTCCAATGCCCCGCCGACGCTCTCGGCGTTGATGTTCAGCGACCTCAGCGCCGTGCCAAAGCGCGTAAAGCGCACAGTGCCGTCCTCGACGCTGCCGCCCAGATCGTTGATCTGGTTTTCCGTGCGCTGCAGCGCCGCAGACGCGTAGTTATAATCCGTCGCAAGTCTGCGCGCCGCCTCGCTGTTTTCGCCTTCGCTGGAGGACACTTTGCGATACTCTTCTGCGATGCGCTTCAGCTTTTTTTGCTGCTCGTCGTACTTTCGCTTTAATATGTCCTGCTTGCCGGTCAGCGCCGCCATGCTGTTCCCGTTTTGCGCAAATCGGGCGTTCAGCACGGCCATTTCGCTGTCCAAACCCTTGAGGGACGTGCCGATCTCTTTCAGCGCGTTTTTGTACTTATTTTCGCCGCCGATCGAAAGCGTCGTCTTAATGACATTGGCCGCCATCAGTCCTCGTCCTCCTCCACTTCTTCAAGCCCTGCGGCCTCGTCGTCTATCTGCTCGCCGGTGATCGCTTCTGCCCATGCAGCCAGCTCGGCCGGCGTTGTGCGCCAGAATCCGCGCAGATCATTTCCGCCCGTGACCCGCCTGTAAATCATCATCAGGCGCGGCCACGGGAAGATCAGTTTTTTGCGTCGCCCTCCGCCGCGTCGGCATCGGACGTGCTGCCGAAAAGCGCCACCAGACCGGCGCTGACCGTCTCCGTCCACCAGTCCATATCACAGGCCGGGAGTATATGGCGCGCGAAAGTGTCCCAGGACATCTTTTCTCCCGCCGAGCGCATAGCGCCGTAAGCAGCCGCCATGAGCGCCGACAGGCTTCCGCCGGTCAGTTCTGAGATAATACCATAAACATTTATCTGCTCTCCGTACTGGCGCTTGTACGTCTGCTCGGCCTCCGCCAGCGCCATCAGGTCAAATGTCATCCCGTAGTTTTTCCCGTTGGCTTCGAAGCGTACCGTCTCCGGCATCGCGTTTATAACCATCGCGCCTCGTCTCCTTTACTTAGACCTTTTACTATATCAAGTATGCCATGCCCAAAGTGGGACGCGTCCCAAATGCGCACAAAAAAAACGCGCCCATTAAATGACGCGTCGAAAATATTTTCGATTTTTTGAATTTGCCTATTGACAATGGTGCGACACCGTGATATAATATAGACATGAAAGGGGGTGAGGGACATGGGCAGGAGAGAAAATCGCCGCAACCAGTGCGCCGCCAAACTGGCACTGGCTACGGCGATCATCGGATTCGCCGCTGAGCTGATCGGCTTGATTAACAAGCTGATCGACTGGCTGAACCGATGAGGGAAGGGGCTTTAAGCCCCTTTCCTGATCTCATTATAACATCAGCCCGCGTCCATGTCAATGGAGTTGTTGTCTTTGATTTTACAGCTCGCGCGCACTATTGGCCTCGGTGTTCTCGTAGTTATGCTTGCGCGTATTTGCAAGGAGATGAAGAAGTAATGATCTTGCACAAGGTATCCCGCAAAGGCTATCGTATCACCGCGTACACCGTAACGATCGGCTCTGCCGAAGCCCGCAAGGCCGGATTTCTCAACGAGGACGGCTCTTCGAAGGAGCTGGAGAAACTCGTCGATGAAAAGGCCGGAACGATCACCATCCGCGTCGCGCGGACGGAAGAATAGGGAAAAGGGGTGTCCAATTCGGACACCCCTTTGATTATATCCCCTGCGTCAGCAGACGGAACACCTCTTTGCCTTTGGGCGTGACCATGGTCTGCTGGCAAGTAAAGCCGGTTTTCTCGTTGACGCTGTCTTTGACCTCAAACAGGCCGTCGTTCTTCGCCGCCGTCGGCAGCAGCCGTCCGTGCTTATCGCGGTAGATGTACTTTTTCTCGAGCAGGAAAGCGATGAACTTCCGCTCCTGCACTTTGAGCTGCTTGGCCGTGTTGCGGAAGTTGGTCAGCAGGTTGCGGTCGATCAGATCGTCGAAGTATTCGGCCTTGGGAGCCATGATCGCGTTCTCGACCTGCAGCTTGCTTTTCTCGGCCTCGGCTCGATGGAGCTGCGCTTCCCGCTGTTCCAGCTTGATCTTCATGACGTTCAGCGCCCGCGCAAGCAGCTCGTCGTCCGTCATGTCGTTCTCTCCGGCAATGTAGCCGCCCGTTTTGCGGATGGCGGGAATAACTTCGTGCGTTATCCAGCGCCGGAACGCCTTGGCTTCCGGCTTGCGGCTGCCCAGCACCAGCGCGTATAGACCAGGCTCATTCACGAAGGCCATGCTGGATTTTCCCGACGCGGCACCCTCATTTGAAATGATAGTGGTAATTTTCTCATCGTCATCGAGCCTTGCAAGCGCCTGAGACGGATTCCCGATCTCCAGCGCCTTACATACATCCGTAGCCGCAAACCACGGATCCCCGTCAATCTCAACGCCCCTCAGCGTGCCGAACTCGCTATTTTCAAAAATCTTGATTTCATTCATCGTCTGCCGCCATCCAGTCATAATATCTCATCGCCTGATCCATGCTTGCCCTCATCCTGTCGTATCTCTCGGTTCCGCGCGGCGCAAACCATATTATGTTCGCACCCTCGGCGTGTGCTGTGTTGACATAGATGCACCCTTGCTCGATGTCATAGAGTTTAAGCATTTGTTTCGCGTCCGGCTTATCTCCTGCGTTTCCGCTGAAAACTTTCATCCCCTGCATAGCTAAAAAAACCTCCTTCCAGCCCTTGAAAAGAGGTCAATCCATGTGGTATAATGGATTTACCGTAGATTGACCTCTTCGGTGTGTTTGGACGAACCGCGTTGCTTGCTGGCTGTTGCGGTTCGTCCTTTTTGTCACTTCCTGAGCTTTTCGTAAACCTCTCGAATCCCCTGCCGGATAACGTCTGCCTTTGTCATGCCTGTCATCTTGCAACACATCTCCAGTATCCGCACATCCTCGTCGGACATTCTTATCCGCGTTTCGTGCTTCTTCGGGTCATCGGTCGGCCTGCCCGTTCTTGGCGACATTTACACCACCTCTCTTCCGTGTCACCATATATAGTATAATATACGGTGACACGGAAGTCAAGGGCTTTCAGGAAATTTTTTTAGCTGCTTTTCTTGACGCTGCCGAAGAAAGTCGCCATTTCCGTCGCGTTCGCGCACAGCTTGCGCCTGCGCAGCTTGCCGGTATCCGGCGCGGGGATGCAGGCGAAGTTGAAAGTGTCGGTCGGCGTCTTTTCCTGATCCTCTGCCGTCTCGTAGCTTTCATCGCCCTGCGACGCGGTCGCGTAGTACATCCACGTACACAGGAACTTTCCGTCGGTCGTAGGCGCTGCCCAGCCGATCGCGACAGCCGGCGCAACGTCATCGGGGCTCTCGTCGTAGTCGCCGTCGGTTACGCTGTCCTGACCCGTAAACAGCTTGATCTGATCGGCAAGCGGAACCGATCTGCTCTCGTAGGTTACGTTCGCGCCCGTGACCTTGCGTTTGTTGCGGATCATCAGGTCGCTCTCGTAGACCTTATTTTCGCCGCTTTCGTAGGCCACGTTGACCGTGGCCGTGCCGCCCAGCACCTCGGGCGTGCCGTAGGTCAGCGCGCCGCCACTGCCCACGGTAATATAGGACACATAAAAGTCCTTTACGCCGCACCTGTAGCTTGTGCTCTTTGCCATTTATTCTCCCTCCAGACTATAGTTGTAGCGCTTGACTGCGCTGATCGTGTCGCGGTAGTAACCGCCGTCCAGTGTCTGCTCTCCGCGCATGGCCATCCAGCCTGCCGCGTTCAGCGCCGCGACCACATCGTCCATGACGGCTGGCTTGTATGTGTACTGATACACATACGCGTCTATGTAGATCGTCGACATGATCGGCACGTCGCTTTCAGTCGTGACCGACTCCCTTGCGATGCGGAAAACGATCATGTCGCCCTCGCCGGGCGTGCCGTTCATGGCCACATGGTGCGTCTCGGCGACCTTGCTCAGCGCCGCGAACACCTCATTTTCAGCCGTTTGCCATGTACTCATTCAGCATTTCCTCCCATCGGCGATTCACTTCGGCTTCGCTGTCTGCAATCGACTGCTTCACAAATGGTCGCCCAGGCATATTGCGTTTGCCGTAGTTTACAACAAAGCCGATCTGGGCGTTGCGCGCCGGTTTTTTGTGCCATTGATCCTCGCGTTCGCCATGCGGCCATACGTCTATGCGCGCCGACTCTGGCGTTTTTATGATATGACCCGCTTCTATGCTCTGCTTAAGCGTGCCGTTTCGCCGTCCGCGTTCCTTTGGCGTGTATCCGAGTATCGCGCTTTGCAAGTGCTCTCTCTGGCTTTTGATCAGTATCTCAGCGCCAGATTTGAGCATCTTCCGCATCAAATCGTCCATGCCCAGCAGCTTTTTGTCGTTTTCCTGCAGCACGAGCGTCACGCCGTCGACTTTAATCGAGGCCATAGTTTCCACGCTCCGATCTCAGCGTACAGCCCAGCTCCACCTTGTCGCCGTTTTTGTATGCGCGCGCCACGTCGTACTCGCGGCCTTGCCACTTGACAATCAGCTCGCCCTTGTACTCGTGCGCCCATACGTCAAACTTCGCCGCGAGATTCAGCCCGGCGTTCGACGCGTCGTAAAACTCGCGCATCCCGACCGAGTAGGCGCGTGCGTATACGTCGCGCGCTCTGTCGTAGATCGGAGCGCGGATCATGTTCCCGCGCTCCATGCGCTCGTCAGTCGGTATCAGCCTGATCTTATCATTCATCGCTGTAGCTGCTCCTTCGGATGGCGTCCGCGATCCCGGTCAGCGCGTTCGCATAGGCGTTGGCCTGCTCGGCGTCCGGCGAAAAATGGGCGCGGCAATATGTTTTGATGTAGTGCTCGGCTTGCTTGCTGCTCAGCGCGTCATCGGACGCGCCCTGCCGCTCCAGCTCTTCCGTCGCCTCGTCGATCAGGTCGCCGACTTCCGCGTCAAAGTCTTCGCTGCTTAAACGCAGCGCCATTTTGACCTTTGCTATCATTTTCGCCGTCGCCATATGTTACACTGCCTTTCCCGTATCAGCCCCCGGACACGGTCTTCTTGACGCGCAGGAAGCCGCGATGCACGGTGACGTTGCCGCCGATCATGACCTCGCCCAGCACCGCGATCATGCGCGTCTTGAACGCGTAATCCTCGGACACGCGGACGTTGTAATCGCTGAAAATGCCAAGCTCGTAGGTCGTCGGCACGCCGTAGATCATGTAATAGCCGCCCGGCGCGGCCGTGATCGCCGAGTTGGCCTTGAGGTTGCTGTTGATGCAGTAGCGCACAGCAAGGCCGCCGTCGCGGATAATGCCTGTGTTCGGGTTCGACGCGTCGGGCGTGATCTCGTACACCGCCTTCTTTTCGTTGGTGCCGCGCACGTCGCCGAAGGCGATCAAATCCTTTTTGCTCAGGAACAGCACGGCATTGCCGGCGATTTCCTCGTCACCGCCGTAGTTCATCGCGATCTTGCGCAGCGTGGTCGCGTCAATGGCGTTGATGACCAGGTCGTCATCCGTCTCAAGCGCCGGTGCATCGAGAACGCCGATAAACGTCGCGCTGGAGGCCGCGTCGCTGTTAATGATGTAGTCGGCCACCTTTTTGCGCAGGGCAACGCGCGCGCTGTCCAGCACGCGGCTATAGTAGTCGACGTTGGTCAGCTTCATGCACTCGCGGCTGATTTCGGTGTATGTGGTCAGCGTGACCGGCTTGATCGTCGCATACTTGAACGTCGGGTCGGCGTTCCCGGTAGGCGCAGTGTTCTCGGCGTTTTTGGCCGCCGTGCCCGTCGCGGTCTGATAGGGCACCTGATACTCGCTCATGCCGGCCAGATCGATCGCCTTGACCATGTCAATGATCGAGCTGACCTGCGCAAACGGGATGCCGTTGATCTGCGTCGCGTTGTTGGTCGGCTTGATCAGACCGGTCGTGCTGCCCAGCGTGATCGCGCGCTTTTCGCCGGTCAGGCTCAGGCGCATCTGGCCGGTCTTGCGCAGGTTCTCCGCGCGCTCTTCCAGCTCGTTGTGCTGCTCCGGCGCGCTCTGGCCGATGCCCGGCAGATTGTCAATCAGGCGCTGACGCGCCTCGATCTGCGTGCGCTCGGCGTTCAGCATATCCAGCTCGCTGTTGCGCTGCTGGAGCTCTTCGGCGGACATATCGGGATTCTTCTCGACCTCCGCACGGATTTCGGCCACTCTGGCCTGAATTTCGTCAATACGCTTCATGTTGCACTCTCCTCGTGTCAGTATTTGGTCTTTATCAGCACGCGCTCGCGCAACGCTGCGGCGGCCGCCGCTCCCCGCTGAATCTCCAGATTGCGTTCGCACTCCTCTGCTTCAGCGCGCCTCGCCGCGATGCTCGTGTCGTCGTACGCGGGAATATCCACCGCGCTAACGTCATATAGTCGCTTTATCTTGCGCACATTCCACTGCCTGTTTTCCCGGTCGTACGACTCTTCGGAAATCGTAAAGCGAAAGCTCATTTTGTCGATGTATCCGCCTCTGATCTCGTCGAACATCCTCCGGCCTTCTTCCGTGCCGTCGAGCCGTGCCCGGACAAACAGACCTTTGTCATCTATGGCAAGCGTCAGCGTGTCGTTTCGCGTCCGCGCCATGACGCGGCCGCCGTGATTGTAGTTAAATATCACGTCCGCCATCTGTGCGCCGTCCAGCGCGCCCCGGCAAATCTGCTCGCGGTATTCCACGCCGCCGTTCTCGAAGAGCACAGTCGGCGAATCGAAAACCAGCGCATAGCCCTCGACGTACATCTCGCCGCCGCTCTCTTCGTTCGTGCGGCACTGTATGTCAAACCGTCTCTCCGCTGCTCCCCGCTTCTTCGTCAAATCCATTTTCTTTGTCATCCTTCCCGGTTTGGTATATGTCCTGATTGTTCGCGTTCACGTAGTTCAGCGACACCTGGCGCTTTTCGCCGCCGTCGATCGGGCCATACCCAAGCAGCTCGCGCATTTCGTTGATCGTAAACATTCCCATTTCTTTCGTCGCGTTTATAAGCACGGTTTTTGTGGCCGTGCTCGCGTGCAGCAGCATCGGCGCGACGAATACGATGCGGTTGCCCTTGTCGCGTTCGGCCTGCGTAAAGCACGCCGCCGTAAACGCCTGACCCATCTGCATCAGTATCGGCTCGATGACCGACTCGTAAAACGCCTGATACTGGTTGTCGCTGTAGCTTGACATCAGCACTTCCTTGCTGATGCGCCAGTATGACAGCACGCGGTCGGTGATGTACTGCATCTGCGCCGCGTTCAGCGTGTATGCGCTCATCGCGAACGGCTGCACTTCTTCGGTGAAGTCGCACATGGCCACGCCGCCGTTCTGCGCCGCGTTTTCCAGTCCTTTCGCAAAATCGTTCGCGCCGGCATACTTGTCTTTCGGGCTAAGTACGGAGTTTTTGGTCTTATACAGCAGGCGCACCTTGTTCGATACGTCCATCGCCTTGCGCACTCCGTCATCCGCAGAATCGAGCGCGCCGAGTATGTTGTCGATCGCCCTGTTTCCTCCGCCGTATATGTCATCGGCGTTATAAAACTTTCTCAGCATGACGACCTGCTCGAGCGGCAGCTTGTACTCCATGCCGTCCGCGCCGGTAAAAACAACTGCATAGCTTCCGTCAGCTATCTGCGCCACTTCAAAACTTCGCCAGCCGACAGGGTAAATCGCCTTCGGTTGCCTGCCGTCCCACTTTATGTAGGCCATGGCCGTCGTCGCGGTTTCAAGCTGGCTGACCATGCGATATTTAAGATCAAAGCCCGTGATCATGTCGTTGGGCTGGTCGTTTATCAGCGTCGCAAAGCGGCTGTTCTTTACGATCTCGCGCTGGCCGTCCTTAATGCGTATGTGCATGGCCTCGCTCTTCGCGACGTGCGTCGCGATTGTGTCGACGATTGCGCGCACGAGATCATGCTCGTAGGCTTCTGCGGCTCGGCGGTTTCCCTGTTGCCCAAAGCCCAGCACGACACGCGGTTTCCAGCCGCCGAACCACTTGCCGAGCAGCGACGTTATATAGCCCATCGGTTACCACTCCAGTCTTGCCACATAGCCCATATACTCCTCGTATCGCCGCACATAAACGACCCATGCGTTCAGCATACTGACCGTTCCGTCAATGCGCTGGCTTTCTCTGATTTTCTTCGGCTCTATCGACTCGATGCCGTCCGCATTGCGCGACTTCTTGCGCGTATTCAGCAGGCACCACTTCAATATCGGGTTATTGTTGTATACGACCTTTTTCTCTGCCAGCGCA
>ERZ1034917.442-NODE-442-length-37969-cov-657.121485_pt1 | contig 37969 bp, 45 predicted proteins | sample MGYA00520605_ERZ1034917 | MGnify/ENA primary metagenome ERZ1034917 (study PRJEB33766, sample SAMN09781784) | gut metagenome | biome: gut microbiome | host: Homo sapiens | place: Madagascar | study: EMG produced TPA metagenomics assembly of the PRJNA485056 data... | reverse complement strand
TGCCGGAAATTGAGACTGAAAAAATTAGCATCAAAGATGCAAAAATTCTTCAGAACGTGGTGAAAAACTTTAACGAACCTGATAAACTGTATGCTACGCTTTTAAGAAAATATAACGTAAACAGTTTTAGAGAATTGACAATTAAGCAGCGAGTTGAAATTTTAGAAGGACTGAATGAATTATCGAAAAAGAAGGAGGAACAAAATGGAAATAAAATTCACAGTACCGGGACCACCAAAGGGCAAACAAAGACCACGAGTATGCAGGATTAATGGGCAAAGCGTGACCTATACGCCAAGGCAGACAATAGAATATGAAAATCTTATAAGGGCGAGTTATACAGCCATTTCTAAAGCAAAATTCGAGAGGAATTTACCGTTAGAAATCAGTATACTTGCCCTTTTCCCTATCCCGAAATATGCCAGTAAGAAAACAAAAGAATTAATGATAAATGGCTATATTTTTCCAACGAAAAAACCGGACGGGGATAATATCGTCAAAGCTATCTTGGACGCGTTAAATGGTGTTGCTTATCGAGATGATTCGCAGATTTGTAGGGTTTATTTTGAAAAAATGTACGCCGAAATTGCAGAAACAAAAGTTTTAATAAAAAATTATGAGGTGGGTTAAATTATGAAAACAACAAAAATTTATAATAACGAAAAAGAGGTTTACAGCGGCAATTGCTATGTTAATACGGTAATTTTCAGAGGTAGAATTTACGATGAATTAAAAAAAGTTGGTAAAGATGGAATAAAATTTTCACTGCAATTAAGCAATGGAAAAGACTCGAAAACGGGTGAATGGAACAAACCAACATTTGCTGATTGCACTGCGTTTGGAGAGATTGCAAAGCGTATTTTAAAAGAGTACAAGGCAAAAGATGAGATTTGGCTTATTGCAAAATATTACTCAAAACAGCAAGATGGCAAATATTATAAGGGTTTCATTGTTCGTGAAATTATCACTGAACAAGAAATACAACAGGCCGGAGAAACTGTATTTGATAACGATTTGCCATTTTAGGAGGGAGTTTTATGATACTAAATGTTAAAAATTCATATTATGCTGTGATTCCAGCAACGGTGAGATATGATAACAATGTTGTTCCAAGTGCTAAGCTTCTTTATGGCGAAATAACGGCACTCTGTAATGAAAAAGGGTATTGTTGGGCAACGAATGATTATTTTGGTCGACTTTATTCAGTTAGCAAACGGACAATTTCCACTTGGATTAAATCGCTTTGTGACGCTGGGTATATTTCAACAGAATTTATTTTAGACAATGAGAGTCAAAAAGTTAAAGTGAGGTGCCTAAAGGTGGTGGAAAAAAATTTCGTAGCCCTCACGAAAGAAACTTCTGGACCCCCACGAAGTAGACTTCGCGAACCCCATGAAGAAAACTTCGCAGAGAATAATACATTGAATAATACATTTAATATATCTTCGTCGCAGATTTTTGAAAAATCCAAAATCAACGACGAGAGGGTTAAGAAAAAGAAAGTTTTTGAAGCTGACAGTGAGGCATATTTGTTGGCGAAATTTTTAGAAAGATGCATCACAGAAAATAATCCAAAATTTCCGCAGAATGAAAGACAACGCCAGCGATGGGCGAAAGACTTTGACCTAATGCTTCGCATAGACAAGATTGATGCAGATGATATAGCTGCGATAATAGAGTGGAGTCAGGATGATAATTTTTGGCGCAGCAACATTTTGTCTGGCAAGAAACTGAGAGAGAAGTACCAGCAATTAGCAATGAAAATGAACAGCAGGAAGTGAGTAGCATGAAGATACAAGATGAAGTAGCTAAAAGCGCCGAGATGTGCGTTATCGGCGCAATGTTAATCGATGAGAAAGCTCTGGCAAATGTCATTCAGACATTAAAGCCAGAGCATTTCTATTTTGACGAGTTGAAAGCAACTTATCAAGCCATTTTAGAGCTATCTAGCGAAGGAAAAAGCATCGATTTTGTATCAGTCTTGAAAAAGCTTGTGGCAAAAGGCATTTATGATGAAAAACAAGCCAAACAGATGCTTTTTGAGTGTGCTAACTTGGTTCCGTCTATCAGCCAAGCGGAGGCTTACGCTAAAACTGTTTCCGATAGCTTTAAGGCTAGAAAGTTACGAGAAATTGGTACTCGGCTGGCCTTTGACGGCGTATTTGCAGAAAATGTGAATGAGGTTGCTGATGAGGTTATGAGCGAGCTCTACGAGGTGGTTTCAGAACAACACAAAAAGAGCTTAAAAACTGTAGGAGACATCGGAACTCAGGTTTTTGAGGCTTACAGCAGCAATGGACAAGATTTAGAAAATCGCTCACATACAGGCTTTTCGCGGCTAGATGAAATTTTGAAAGGTATGTCAGCTGGAAATTTGATAATTCTAGCGGCAAGACCAAAACTTGGGAAAACAGCTTTTGCTCTATCAATTGCTGAGAACGTGGCGAAGTCTGGCAAAACGGTTGCTTTTTATTCGTTGGAGATGGAAAGTTCAGAAATTTATGAGCGACTGCTTTCTAAGAGAGCTCAAATCCCAATGAATACGCTAATTGATCGGCGTTTTAGAGATAAGTGTAGACCTCAGAAAGTCCGCGTTGAGGAAATTAATAAAATCGCAGAGGCTATAGATGAAATTTATGCACTGCCGATAAGAATCAATGACAACCCTGGCTGTACAGTCAATGACATTCGCTTGGAGTCCCGGTGTGTGACCGCACAAGCCAATTTGCGTACAAAATCTTGCCAAGAAAGGAAGCTTGATTCACGCGATGTAGAACCACCGCTGGGTTTGATTGTGATTGATTATTTGCAGCTAATGCGAAGCAGTAAAAAGTTTGAAAGTAGAAATTTGGAAGTTGGCGCTATTTGTCGGGAACTTAAGTGTTTAGCTTCAGAACTGGGGGTGCCGATTTTATGCTTGTCGCAGTTAAATCGCACAAGTGATGAAAGTATGAGACCAAGTCCATCAGAGCTTCGAGATAGCGGTTCTATCGAACAGGACGCAAACAAGGTTATTTTGATGTGGTGCATTGAAAAAAATTTGAGTGAGCGAGGTTTTGTAGAAAGCAAAACAATTGGTGTTGATGTAGCCTTGAATCGGCGTGGCACGACTGGTGTCACGCTTTTTAATTTCAACGGAAATTATATGCAGTTTACAGAACTTGACCGTAAGTACGAAGAGTCAAAACCGAAGAAGATTTGGAGGTAATTGCCATGGATGTTAAGTTAGTGAAAGCATTTTTGGGAAAGACTGTCTATTACGACACGGGACAAATGAATTTTGAAGGTTGCAGTATAAAGGACTTTATTTTCACTGCGTGCATTTTGCGAAAAAAGAAAGATAAACCGCTGTATTACCAAGCGGAGTTGACCGACCCAACCTGCAAAAAATCGGTATATATCGTTCCACTTGAAAAAGTCATGAGAGCCAATGAAGTTTAGCATCTACAGAAATGTTGATGCTTTTTTAATTCTAATGAAAAATTATGGAGGATTATAAAATGAATAAATTAAAAGTATTTGAAAATCAAGATTTTGGAGCAATTAGAACTGTAGAAATCAACGGAGAAGCATATTTTGTGGGCAAAGATGTAACGGACATTTTAGGGTATAAAGACTCATCGGATGCTTTAAAACGGCATGTGGATGAGGATGACAAGCTGACCCGGTGTTTCACCGACTCAGGTCAAAGCCGCGAAATGTACATCATTAATGAAAGCGGTTTGTACTCTTTAATCTTATTAAGCAAACTGCCAAAGGCAAAACAGTTTAAAAGATGGGTTACAAGTGAAGTCTTGCCTGCAATTCGTAAACACGGAATATATGCAACGGAAGAATTGATTGCAAACCCTGACGTTGCAATTGCGGCCTTCAAAGCTTTAAAAATGGAACGTGAAAAAAATAAACAACTCAATCAAACAGTTGCCATCCAAACGCAGCAAATCTCAGAGATGATGCCAAAGGCTAGTTATTACGACGTTGTGCTAAACTGTAAGGACTTAGTGTCTATGTCAGTAATCGCAAAAGATTACGGCTGGAGCGCGTCAAGGATGAATAAGTATTTGCACGAAAAGGGCGTTCAATTTCGGCAAAGTGATATTTGGCTCCTGTATCAAAAATATGCAGAAAAAGGATATACAAGCACAAAAACGCACACTTATCTCGACAATAGCGGCCAGCATACAAAGGTTCATACGTACTGGTCGCAAAAAGGAAGACTGTTTATTTACGACTTATTGAAAAAAGATGGAATATTGCCGCAAGTTGAGAGAGGTGGAGAAATTTTATGACAAAGAAAGAATTATCTCAATTGTATTACCTGAAAAAAGAAATAAAAGAGCAACAGCGAAGACTTGCTGAGTTAGAAGCTGTGGCGATTAATTGCTCAACAGAAATTACAGGATTACCAACGGGAAAGGGCATCTCAGATAAAATTGGAAATTATGCGGCGCAAATAGCTGATTTAAAAGCATTATTAGACTTAAATTTGAAGAAATGCTTTTACGAGCTGAATCGGATTGATAGGTTTATTCAAAGTGTTGAAGACAGCCAAATAAGGATTATTTTAACTTTAAGATATATCCAAGGGTTAAGCTGGCAAAAAATAGCTTATGCTATCGGTGAACACGATGAACAATATCCACGCCGAAAGCATAATACTTTTTTAAGGAATGTTGGAAACGACATTTAGTACGAAAAATGCCGGAAGAAATTTAAAAAATCTTCCACGTAAGGACATATTTAAAGAAAAATTAAAACTTGACGAAAATGACGAATTAAAAATAGTAAAATGGTATTGTTGAAATTTTTTTCATAACTTTTCTCCTCGGAGCGTCTGGACACAGGCGCTCTGCTTTTATTTAAAACGGAGGCGATATCCAATTAAGAAATCGTGCAAATACTGCGGACGAATTCATGGTGAAGGATGCATCTGTAAAAAGAAACCAATTAAGAAAAAGAAAATTGATGATGCAGTAAGATTCAGGAATAGTTCAGCCTGGAACAGAAAGCGCCAACAAATCAAGAAACGAGACAGTTATTTGTGCCAGATATGCATTCGAGAAATGTATGACACGTATCGCAAATACAATTGTAATGACTTGCAGGTTCATCATGCAGTGCCGGTTAACGTGAGCGAAGAACTGCGGCTTGATGATAATAATTTAATTACTCTTTGTTCTATGCACCACGCGATGTGCGACCGTGGTGAGATATCGTCCGATGAAGTCAAAAAAATAATTTCTGAACAAGAGAATAAAAAGAAGCAATGAGTTTAATTAAGCACTTTACTTAGTAGGTAGGAGAATGAAAAGTACCCCCCAGCCTGCGGGTGAAAATGCCCGAGAATGGCTTAACACCGACAGCCCCGGTAAATTTACACCGACATTTCGCGCGCGCGAGTTTTTTGGAAAAAGACCCATATGGAATGGGCTGAATAGTATTTTTTTAGTTTAAAATAAGTATGGAAAGAAGGAAATTGATGAGAAAATTTGAATATGTGGAAATAGAAAAAATCAAGCCACACGAGAAAAATGCAAGGACTCACAGTGAAGAACAAATTCAAAAAATTGCCGAAAGTATAAGAGAGTTTGGCTTTTTAAATCCCATTTTAATTGATGAAAATTACATGATAATCGCTGGCCATGGAAGACTTTTAGGGGCAAAAAAATTAGGTCTTTTGGGTGTGCCGTGTATATTTGTAGAAGATTTAAACGAAGCACAAAAGTCTGCATATATAATCGCCGATAACAGGTTGGCTGAAGATGCAGGCTGGGATATGTCGGTATTAAGCGAAGAACTGAGAGAGCTTATGGATATCGATTTTGATATCGAATTGACGGGATTTACGCTGGATGACATTGAATTGGATTTTGGTGAAGCTGAAGTCAAAGAAAGTGAAATTCCAGAACTAAAACCAGAACCAAAGTCTAAAGTTGGAGAAATATATCAGCTTGGAAAACATCGGTTAATGTGCGGTGACAGTACCTGCGCTGAAGATGTAGAAAAATTGATGAGTGGAGTTAGAGCCGATTTGCTGTTAACAGACCCACCATATAACTTAGATTACACTGGAAAAAATTCAAATTTGCTGAAAATTGAAAATGATAATATGTCTGACGAAAAATTTGAAGAATTTTTAAAAACAAGCTTTTACAATGCGGACTGTGCAATGAGACCCGGGGCAGCATTTTACATATGGCATTCGGATTCAAAAGGTTACAGTTTTAGAGCTGCGTGTTTGGACGTTGATTGGCAGGTTCGGCAATGTTTGATTTGGAACAAAAATTCGATGGTATTGGGGAGGCAAGACTATAATTGGAAGCATGAGCCATGCCTTTATGGATGGAAAAAAGGGGCAAGCCATTTTTGGGCAAGTGACAGAAAGCAAACTACGGTCATGGACTTTGAGAAACCACAAAAATCAGAAAAACATCCAACAATGAAGCCTGTCAGCCTGTTTGATTATCAAATAAAAAATAATACGAAAAAGGGAGATGTTGTTTTAGATATATTTGGAGGTAGCGGAACAACGCTAATTGCATGTGAGCAGAATGGGAGGACTGCATATTTAATGGAATTATCACCTAGTTATGTTGACGTAATTATAGAACGCTGGGAAAATTTGACTGGACAAAAAGCGAAAAAACTTAACTGATGATGGATAAAGGAGGCAAAAATATGGATAGAAAACTTAATTTGAAAGAGCAAGCTGAAGAAATTTTGAAAATTGCTGAAGAACGAGGGGTTCATCAGAATTTTTTCTTTATGACAACGTTTAAAAGGTATCAAGTGCAAATTCAGATGCTTAATGACTTAGAGCGGGCTTTAAAAGAGCGCGGTACCTTGATTACGAAAGAATATGTTAAGGGACGGCAAAATTTGTACGATAATCCAGCAATAAATGCATACAACCGTACGTCTGACAGCGCAAATCGGACAGTAGCAACGATAATGAAGATAATAAGTGGTTTTGATGATGATGAAAACAAAGAAAAAGAAGAAGATCCGTTGATGAAAATAATAAATGGAAGTAATTGATATGGAACATGGCGGGTATAAATATGCTCAGAGTGTGGTAAAAAAGGCAATACCAGCGCCTAAGTATGTTATAAAGCAGTGCGAGGAGTTTCTGAAAATCTGTGATGGAAAAGATGAAAGATATTTTCTAGATGAGCAAAAACTGAGTCAAATTGATGATGTTTTAAAATTGCTTGTAATGCCCCGAGGCCTTAAGGCCGGAAACAGCATTTATGAATGTTCGTGTGGGTATCAATGGCTTTTATATGCAGCTGCACTTTGTGTTGTTCACCGGGAAAATTCTAACCGTAGGCGATATGAGACTGTTGTCTTAGAAGTCGCAAGGAAAAACTTTAAGACCTTTACGATTGCAACCATTTTCGTGTTGCTTTTTTTATTGGAACCGAAATTCAGCAAATTCTACTCAGTGGCTCCAGATGGGGCTTTATCACGTGAAGTTAAGACGGCGATTGAAGAAATCTTAAAATCGAGTCCGCTTGTCTATCAAAATAAGGGCACGCCTCGTTTTAAGGTTCTGCGCGACTATATTGAATTTATTCCAAATGAAAACCGATATACACCGCTAAATTACAGCAATTCTAGAATGGACGGTAAACTTCCAAATGTCTTTTTGGCTGATGAAGTCGGAGCACTTCCAAATAGTTATGCAATTGAAGCTATGCGTTCAGGGCAATTAAATATTTTGAATAAGCTCGGTTGCATAATTTCAACGAAGTATCCAACAGCAAACAATCCCTTTGAAGACGAGGTCAATTATGCTAAGAGAATTTTAGACGGCACGCAAAATGACGAGACCGTCTTTTCCCTACTCTATGAACCTGAACGTACCGAAAACTGGGCAAGCGATGATATGATTTTAAAGCATGCAAATCCGGTTGCTTTAGAGATTTCAGAAATTTGGGATGATCTTTTAAAAAAGCGAGCTAGAGCCATTTCTGTAGAGTCTGCACGAGAAAATTTTCTCACCAAGCACTGCAACATAATTTATCAAGGCGCAGGAACCGAAAGTTTTATAGACATCAAAGATTTACAGTGTTGTCGAGTCAATAAAATCGATTGGACTGGACGTGAAGTCTACGTTGGTGTGGATTTATCAATGAGCAACGACAACACAGCGGTAGCGATTTGTGCAGAGGAAAATGGAAGAATCTTAGCTGATGTAGTTTGCTTTATTCCTGAAGGACGAATAGATGAGAAAAACAAGTTTGAAAAGCTTGATTACCGCCGATTTGTAGCCGTTGGCAAGTGTGTCGCTTGTGGCAATAGAACCATCGATTATGGTGTCGTAGAAGATTTCGTTTTTTCAATTGAAGAAAAATATGGCGTTACTGTGAGAGCAATCGGTTTTGACCGCTATAATGCAATTTCAAGTGCTCAAAAGTGGAACCAGAAATACAATACGGTTGAAATCCGGCAGCACAGCGATACCTTGCATCCGCCAACCAAGTTATTGTCGGAGAAAATCACAGATGGCGAGTTTGAGTACGAGAGAAATACACTGCTAGAAATAAACTTTGAAAACGCACGCTGCACTTATGACACCAACATGAACAGATACGTCACAAAGAAAAAATCCCAGGGTAAGGTCGATATGGTTGTGGCACTAATTAATGCAGTTTATTTATTGCAACAAGATGTAATTTTCAATGACGATTGGGTTGTACAAGTGATTTAGAAAGATTGAGGTGAATGTTATGAAATGGCCAAAACTACGAAAAAGGAGCACCCAAGAAATTGCACCAAACGTAGATGATGTTCTTTTGAGTGCAATTTTAAGCCAAGAATCTATCAGCTGCGAACAGGCTCTAAATATTCCGGCGGTAGCGAGGTGTGTGAACTTAATTTCCGAAACCGTGTCAATGATTCCGATAAAACTTTATCGAGAAGAAATTACTGACGGGAAACGCAAAACAGTTGAGATTGCAGACCATCGCTGTGATTTGCTCAACGAGGACACGAAAGATACACTTGACGGAGCACAGTTTAAAAAGGCTTTAGTCCGGGATTATTTGCTAAATGGCAGCGCTTATGCTTACATAAACAAGCAGCGGAATTCGGTCAAGTCGCTGCACTACGTGGACAGCAAAAACGTCACGATAAATCAGAACTTTGACCCGATTTTCAAAGACTATAACATTTTAATCCAGGGCAAATCATATAAGCCCTTTGAATTCTTAAAAATATTGCGTGCAACCAAAGACGGAGCGCGTGGTAATGGTGTTGTTGATGAAAACGGTGAACTCTTAAAAGTTGCATATACAACGCTTAAATTTGAACAGAATCTCATTTCAACCGGAGGCAACAAAAAGGGTTTTATAAACGCAAAAAATCGGTTAACTAAAGAAGCCACCGATGCGTTAAAAGCTGCGTGGTATAAGTTCTATTCCAACAATGACGAAAACGTCATAATTTTAAACGATGGGTTGTCATTTCAAGAAGCCAGCAACACCAGCGTAGAAATGCAGCTGAATGAAAGCAAAAAATCGATGTCAGATTCGATTTTAGAAATTTTCGGTGTGCCTACAAATTGGGACTGGGAAACATTCGTAAAGACAGCTATTATGCCGATTCTGGCAACATTTGAATGCGCATTAAACAGAGACTTACTTCTCGAGAATGAGAAGAGGTGGCGTAAGCCGTCAGCCCGAATGGGGACACCATGTGAGCAGAGCGAACGTGGCGTTTTTTATTTTGCATTTGATACCAAAGAAATCACAAAAGGCGATATAAAAACTCGCTTTGAGGCATATAAAACAGCGCTTGACGCAAATTTAATGCAAATTGATGAATGTAGATATATGGAGGATTTAGAGCCACTCGGTCTTAATTTTATAAAACTTGGACTTCAAGATGTACTGTTCAATCCAGTTACAAAAGAAGTTTATACGCCAAACACGAATCAAATTACCAATATAGAAAACAAAAATGGAGGGCTAAAAAATGAGCAATTTAGCAGTATTTAAAAATCAGGATTTTGGAGAAATAAGAACGACTTTAATAAACAACCAGCCATACTTTTGTTTAGCCGATGTATGCAGAATTCTAGACATTAAAAATGTGAGTGACTGCAAAGACCGTCTAAAAAAAGATGGGGTCGTTAATAACGACGTCATCGATTCGCTCGGCCGAAGACAAGTTGCAAATTTTATAAATGAGTCAAATTTGTACAAGTGTATTTTTCAAAGCAGGCAGCCTTATGCTGAAAAATTTCAAGATTGGGTAACAGAAGAAGTTTTACCTGAAATTCGTAAAACCGGAAACTATTCGTTAGTGCCCAAAAGTTATGCAGAGACATTACGGCTGTATGCAGATGAAGTGGAGCGCCGTGAACTTGCTGAAAAAGAAGCACAAAAAGCAATTCGAGAAAAGAGCTGGATAGGAAGTCGCCGGGAGGCCACTGCGATGGCAACGGCAAGTGTAAAATCAAAAGAAGCTGAAAAATTAAAAGTCAAACTAGACCTTGAAATGTCTTATGCGACCGTAAAGAAAGTAGAACTTGAAACTGGTCGAAAATATAGCTGGCAAAATTTGAAAAAGTATTGTTTGAGTGCTGGTTTAGGATGGAATAAAGCATTCGATGCAAATTATGGCAGTGTAAATAGCTATCCGGCAGAGGCCTGGAAGAACGTCTATGGGGTTGAGCTTTAATGTGAGAGGAGGTTTTCGTTTGCTAATAGAAATCAGGAATAACAGCATTTTGTTGAACGGTTATGTTAATGCAATTGCGAGGGATTCTAGGCCAATGTTAGATGACAACGGAGAAAAATTTGTTGAGCAAATCAGTCCGAAAACTTTTCAGAGGGCACTTGAAAAGAGCGATAACGTTTTGTGTCTTTTAAATCACGAGCCGTCAAGGGTTTTAGGCTCAACTAAGCAAGGAAACATCGAGCTTTTTGAAGATAATATTGGTCTTAGGGCAATTTGCAAAATAACGGACGGCGAAGTAATTGAAAAAGCTAAAAAAGGAAAACTTCGAGGTTGGAGTTTCGGGTTTGAGGCTTTAAAGGAACATGAAGAATCTCTTGAAAACGGCTTAAAACGGCGTTTTGTAGATGAAATGAACTTGGTAGAAGTCTCAATAATTGATGAACATAAAATTCCTTGCTATGTTGGCACGTCTATTGAAACACGCGCTGATAAAAATTTCAAAATAGAATTTAGAGGTGAAGATTTTAAAGTAAAAATTATTGATGAAACCGAGCAAAAAATTGATTATTCAGAGTACGAACAAATTTTAAAACAAATTGGAGGTAACTAAAAAATGAAACTAAAATACTTAACGGAAAAACGAGCAGAAAATCAGGAAGAAATGCAAAACATTTTAAATGCAGCGAAACTTGAAAAACGAGCATTAACAGAAGACGAAATCACGAAATTTAATGGGCTAAAAAAGCTCATCACAGAAATTGATGCAACAATAAACGCCGAGGAGGAGGCACGCGAAATGAACATTGAGGAAAAGAAAAAAGAAGTTGTTGGAAACAATGAAGAGACAGAAAATCAAGAAGAAAAAAGGGAGGAGCGCGCATTTGTTGACTTTATTGTAACGGGAGAGGAAAGAGCAGCTAGCCCTGGAATGTCCTATGGCAGCAACGGTGCAATTGTTCCAACGACCATTGCGAAAAAAATCATTGAAAAAGTTAAGGAACTTTCCCCTATTTACGAAAAAGTTGAGAAGTTTAGTACCAAAGGTACGCTAGAAATTCCGGTTTATGGCTCGGATAATGGTGTTGACAGCCCTACAGGTGACGTAAATGTCGCGTATCAGGGTGACGAATTCACAGCGCTTGTTGCAGGTCAAGGTAAATTCACATCAATTGAGCTTAAAGGCTACTCACACGGGGCTTTATCGGTCATTAGTCGCAAGCTTTTGAACAATGTAGATATCAATGTCACAAATTTCCTGACGAACAAAATGGCTCAAGCGTTTGCAGAATTTTGGGAAAAGGAATTACTTGTTGGGACAGGTTCCGCGAACAATCACATGACGGGTGCGACTTCAACGACAAACTTAGTAGCAACAGGCAATACAACTTACACAGCTGCCAATGCTGCGAAAATTGATAATTTAATCAGCTTGCAACTCGCTGTCCCTCAGCAATATCAGAAAAATGCAATGTGGATTATGAATAAGGCTGTATTTGCTGAGCTTCGCAAAGCAAAGGACGGCAACGGAAATTATTACTTAGCTTACGGAAAAGGTATAACATCGGGCTTTGAGTGGCAGTTTTTGGGCAAGCCAGTTTATGTTTCAGAAAATATGCCAGAACCTACAACAGCGGGCAATATTCCTGTTCTTTATGGAGATTTTGCAGGTATGGCAATGAAAATATCTCAAAACTTGGAAATTCAACTTATGCGTGAAAAATATATTGACAAAAATGCAATTGGAATAGTCGGTTGGGCTGAATGTGATTCAAAAATTCAAAATCATCAGATGATTGCTGGATTAAAGATGGCAGCAACCGCGTAATGGGGGCGATTTTAGATGAGCTATAATACAAAAAATTATTCAGAAAACGGTGACAAGTTAGTTATTGGAGGGACTTTGGAAGTCCTAAATGGAGCTAAGTTAAGCGGTTTTCCTGTTGCTGAGAGTCAAGCTTTAAGTGCTGCAACAACAATCGCAGATTTAAAAACAGACTTTAATTCTTTGTTGGAAAAATTAAAAGCCGCAGGGCTTATGGAGAGTGATTCCAGTGAAGGTTAGCGAGATAACTGTTAAAACTTTGGCAAATTACTTAAAACTTGACTACGAAAGTTTAACTGAAGAGGATCTTTTGGAATTAGCAACATTTTTGCAAACCGCTGTATGCTTTATTTGCGATTACACCGGGCTTTCTGAACCTGAACTAGATGAACATGAAACTTTCGTAATTGTGGTTTTTGTGCTGGTGCAAGATATGTACGATAATCGCAGTTTTTACGTTGACAAAAGTCACTTAAACCGCGTGGTTGAGACGATTCTGGGTATGCATTCGGTAAATCTACTTTAATGTACAATGTAAAATGCAGCCTGCGCTGTAAATTATTTTGCGACTGAAAGGAGCAAAAACGTGCTAGTTAACCCAGGTAATTTCAATAAAAGAATTAAATTTATAAAATATAAAATTCAAAAAGATGCAGACGGATTTGAGGAAAAAACTGAGGACGTAGTATTAGTAACATGGGCGCAGGTCACAAACATCAGCGGTACTGAGATTTTGCGTTCTAACTCGGACTTTTCAGAAGTTAAAACACGCTTTTTAATGCGAACTCCAATTGCGGTGAAGAAGTCATCAGCCCGGATGGGGACACCATATGAGCAAAGCGAATGTGGCGGTTTGGACAAAGATATGTTTATAAAATTTGATGGAAACGCCTACGACATTGTGTATATCAATGATTACGGTTATGACAAGAAGTACACTGAAATTATTGCAGAGTTGGTGAGCAAATAAGTGGCGCGCGGAGCCCGCGCAGGCAATTCGCGCCCGTGGCTTATGTTAAATGAAACTTTTCGCACGCGATTGAGAGGTGATTAAAAATATCAAGTTTTAAATTCAGTTTAGACATTGATTCGCTTTTTCCGCAGGGCTTGGATGATGAAAATTTGGCGCTGGATATGGTAAGAGCTGGGCAAGAAGTCATGCAAAAGTCGATTCAAAATGCGGCGCGAAAACACGTCAAAACAGGCAGCATGGCAAAGTCTGTAAAGTGCTCAAAACCCACTATTAATCACAACGGAGATGCGGTTGGGCGCGTGAAGTTTTACGGCAAAGATAAAAATGGAATGCTGAACTGGTACAAAGGAATTTGGATTGAGTATGGCGCAAAAAATCAACCAGCACAGCCGTTTGTACGACCAGCAATAAAAAGCTGCGAAAGTAGCGTAAGAGCGGCGATGCAGAAGGTTTTCAACCGGCGAGTCGCCGGAGCCAATTCGCGCTCAAAATAATCGTAAATTTTAAGGTTCTGAGCCCGCGCTTTAGACAAGCTGAATAAAGAAAGATAGGTGATTTTATTAACATAAACCCGATAATTGAGGAAGCTTTTTCTGACTTTGAAGTTAACAAAAAGCTTATCCCCATCGCGTTTTTAAGCTATACAGGCAAAGCTGACACGTACTTAACTTACTATACTTGGTATGAGCAACCAGAAAATTTTTTCGACGATGAGTACCACACCGAAGTTGCTTATGGTACGATTGATATTTTCTCAAAGGGAAATTTCAAAGATATTTTGAAAGAAGTAAAAAAAGTTTTAAAGAAAAATAACTTCACTTGGACGAACAATGGCCCAGAAACGTTTGACCGTGAGATTGGCTATTACCACGTCCCGGTGAATTTTTGCGCGTGTTCGCGCTGAACAATTCGCGTTCAAAATTTGCAGGTAACTCAGGAGACAAATTGCTCGCGATGATAAATACTATGATATATTAAGGAGACGAAATTATATGGCAGGAATAGGATTGAAGCGTTTCAAATACGCAAAATTAAATGACGATGGCAAAACGTATGGGCAGGTAAAAACGCTCTCCGGTGCGATTGAGTGCAAGGTAACACTCGATTTAGCTGAGGCGAGCTTATATAGTGACGATGCCTTGAAAGAGCAAGTTTCAATGTTTAAAAGCGGCACACTAACCGCTGGAATCGATGAAGACGATGACGCAATTTTTGCAGAGTTGTTAGGTAAAACCGTTGATGAGGAAACTGGTGTTGTGACTTCAAACGTCAGTGATGAGCCTATTTATGTCGGTTTCGGACACATTGTTCCGAAATTGGTTAATGGAAAAAGAAAATATAAAGTAGAGTTTTTTCCAAAAATGAAATTTAAACCATTTATAGCAGATGCGAAAACAAAAGGTGATAATTTAGAATTCACTACGCCATCGGTTGAAGCGACAATTTTTGAGAACGATGATGGAGATTGGGAAAAGCATAAGGTTTATGATACTGAAAGTGAAGCAAACACTGCGCTAGATGGCTTCTTTGTGCAGTCAGAAGTTACAGGGGAGTGATAGTTTTTGATAGATAAAATCAATTATTTAGAAACTGAGACAGAGAAATTTCCATTGGTTTTTACGTTAAATGTAATGGAATCAATTCAAGAAAAATACGGAACAATTGAGGCATGGTCAAACTTAATTCAGCGTGACGGAGAGCCAGATATTAAAGCTTTGAAGTTTTTTATTACAGAAGCAATCAATGAAGGTTTAGAAATCGAAGCTGAGAAAACAGGAAAGAAAATGACACCAATAACAGCAAAAAAAGCTGGCAGAATCTTAACTGAAATTGGCCTTTCAGGTACAGCTAGCAAGATTATGCAAGCTATATCTGACAGTATTGAAGTAGATGAAAAAGTAAAAAACGAGAACAGCCCGCAAAAAGCTTAAATGCGGGCGAAAATGCATCAAGTGCGGTTCTGGTGGAGTTTTCTTGGCTTTTATTTGTAGGTACAAAAATGCTTGGATTTACGGAAAAAGAAGTCGGTCACATGACACTGAAAAAGTGGAGCCTTTTGTATAAGCATTTTAGAGCATATCACAACTTTTGTACTCAGCAACAGCTATTTAAAGACGAAAACAGCCATTTAAAAGATAACGATGAGTGGCTGCCAGATTAATGGACTTGCCAGAAAGCGCGAGTTGATTTTGAGGCCAAAAAGTGGTATAATAAAAATAAATGTGCAAGAAAGGATGAATGATGATGGACAGAATTTTCCCGGCTACAAACGATGTAATATTTAAAAAAATATTTGGAGACATTAAAAACAAATCAGTAATCAAAGGCTTTCTGAGTTGCATTTTGGATCTACCAGAAGATGAATATGATGTTTTAGAAATAGGAAATCCAGTTTTAAATATAGACAATGGTGTGGATGGCAAAACAGGCATTTTAGATGTAAAGCTCCGTACTAAGACTGAAAAAGTAATTGACATTGAAGTACAAGTAGCAAAAGTGAATTACATGAGAGAAAGGATTTTATATTACCTTTCAAAATTGACAGTAGACCAAATCGGTTCAGGCGAAGGATACGACAAGATTCAAAAGGTCGTGTGTATAGTAATAGCAGCGGATCATATACTAGTGAAGGAGAATGATAAGCTTCACAACAGGTACAGACTCTATGACCCAGAAACAGGTTCAACATTTACGGACAAAATGGAAATAAATACATTGGATTTAATGAAAAGAGCAGACCCTAAAACGGTTGACCCTGAAGTGCATGAGTGGGTAAAATTTTTCAATGCAAGAACAAAAGATACGTTAGAAATGGCGCAAAGCTCAAAAATTGAGGCAGTGAAAAAAGCGGCCAATATAGTTTTGAAAGTTAACGCAGATGATAAAACCCGAATAGAAGCAGAACAAAGGGAAAATGCGGTTAGGTCGTATCAGACAGATATGGAAGCAAGCGAAGAAAAAGGCCGCAAAGAAGGCATCAAGGAAGGCCTTAAAGAAGGCCGCAAAGAAGGCATCAAGGAAGGCCTTAAAGAAGGTCGCAAAGAGGGCATCAAAGAAGGCCTTAAAGAAGGCCGCAAAGAAGGCTGCAAAGAAGGAAAAATCGAAGTAGCCAAGAATCTTTTAAATATGAATTTATCAACAGAGCAAATATCAAGTGCGACTGGTCTGAGCGTGGATGAAATAGAAAAATTAAGATAATTAAAAGAATTTAAATAGAGAAACACCTCTAAAGTAGTGAAACTACTTTGGGGGTGTTTTAATGTAGATTAATCGGAGGTGGAAGTATGGCAGGTTCAAACACGTTCGGAGGGACGATAAAACTTGAGGGAGAAAAAGCGTATAGAGAAGCAGTTAAGCAAATAAATTCAAATCTTCGGGTATTAGCTTCGGAAATGGGAAAAGTGACCGCAGAGTTTACTAAAAATGATAAGTCTACAACTGCCCTCACCTCTCGAAATAAAATTCTAAACGAGCAAATTGAAAAGCAAAAAGAAAAAATTTCTGTTTTGAAGAATGCACTTGCACAGTCCAGTGAAAAGTACGGTGAGAACGACAAGAAAACTAACAGCTGGAAAGTTTCATTAAACAAAGCAGAAGCTGAACTTTCGAGGATGGAAAGCAGTTTAAAAGATGTCAATTCTCAATTAGAAAAATCAAAAACACCGCTTGATAAGTTAAATACTGAACTTTCGGAACAAGGTACAAAGTTGAAAGAGCTACAGACAGAATATAAAAATATCGTGCTCAGTCAAGGCAAAAATAGTTCTGAAGCTAAAAGTTTAGCATCTGAAATTAAGAGCTTAAATAATGACATAAGAGAAAACAAAGAAAAATTAAACGCCGCGGAAAAAGCTACAAGTCAACTTGGCGATGAGATGAATGACACCAAAAATCAAGCATCCAAGCTAAGTGAGGGTTTTACAGTTATGAAAGGCGTAATTGCAAACCTTGCAACGGACGCGATAAAGAGGCTGGGTAGAGATATTGTGGGTGCGGTAAAGTCCGTAATATCAAGCGGAATTGAATTTGAAAGCGCATTTGCAGGTGTTCGCAAGACCGTCAACGCAACGGATGAGGAATTTGAACAATTTGAAACAGGATTGCGTTCTATGTCAACACAGATGCCAATGACAGCATCGGAACTTTCAGCGATTGCTGAAGCTGCGGGACAACTTGGTATCAAAAACGAGAATCTTCTCTCTTTTACAGAAACCATGGCAAATCTTGGCGTTGCAACAAACATGAGCTCAGATGAGGCCGCAACTGCCCTTGCTCGGCTTGCAAATATCACTGGAATGAACCAGCAAAATTTTGATAGGCTGGGATCTTCAATAGTTGCACTTGGAAACAATTTTGCAACGACAGAATCTGAAGTTACACAGATGGCTTTAAATATCTCAGCCGCAGGTTCGCAAGTTGGAATGACTGAGGCTGATATTTTAGGTGTTGCAGCAGCATTATCGTCACTCGGACTTGAGGCCCAGGGCGGCGGCACGGCGATTTCTCGTGCGATAATAATGATGGCTAATGCTTGCGAAACTGGCAGCTCGGAGCTTGAATATTTTGCAAAAGCTGCGGGAATGTCAACGGCGGAATTTCAGAAGTATTTTGCAGAAGATGCGACCGGTGCTTTAACAAAATTTATTTCTGGACTTGGAAATTTACAGGATGAAAGTGCCTTAAAATTTCTTGATGATATGGGGATTAGCGAAACAAGGCTTCGAGATGCACTTCTTAGAGCCTCAAACGCAAACGATTTATTTACAAATGCGATAAAAACTTCTAATGAGGCTTGGAGTGAAAATACAGCCCTCACAAATGAAGCCCAGCAGCGCTATGCAACCACCGAAAGCAAAGTGCAAATTCTTAAAAATACATTTTCAGAAATGGGATTAACTCTTTATGATAAAGTCCAGGAACCACTTCAGAATGCGGCTTCAAGGCTAACTGAATTTTTTCAAAAGGCCAGTGAATCCGGTGCTTTAAAGGATGCTCTAGATAAATTATCAGAAAGTGCTGGGACACTAATTGAGGGAATCAGTGAAATGGTCGTAAATTTACTGCCGCCACTGATGAATTTGATTTCGTGGCTTATTCAAAATTCCGAATTTTTATCAATCGCACTCGGTGGCATTGTATCGGGGCTAATGGCAGTTAAAGCTGTGAAATTTGCGGGCGAAATCGGTGATGCAATCTCACATATGAAAAATTTCGGAGGAAAAATTCTAGAAGTTGCTTCAAACCTAGATTTCATGCGAATTAAAGAAGTGGCTTTGTCGGTCGCACAGGGCGCGGTTACAGCGGCACAGTGGCTCATGAACGTTGCAATGAATGCAAATCCGATAGGTTTAATCATCGCCGCGATTGGTGCTCTTGTAGCAGCTTTTGTACTTCTGTGGAATAATTGCGAGGGCTTTCGCAACTTCTGGATTGGACTGTGGGAAGGTCTAGTAGCCACTTGCAATGCTGCTTGGGAGTGGATTTCTAAATTTTTTACAGATTGGCTTCCAAACGCCTTTAACTTTGTGATCGATTGGGTAAAAACGAATTGGCAAGGTCTTTTGCTATTGCTTGTAAATCCGATTGCAGGGGCATTTAAGCTGATTTACGATAACTGTGATGGATTCAGGAATTTTATCAATAATTTTGTAAATTCCGTAAAAGAACTTTTTACAAACGGCTGGAATGCTATTGTGTCATTTTTTACACAGACAATTCCTCAATTTATTTCAAATGTGGGACAATGGTTCAGCGAAATGCCGGGCAAAATCTGGGATGGAATTGTAGGGGCAATTGGAGTTGTTTCAAACTGGGGAAACCAGTTAATTTCAACAGGAGTAAGTGCAGCGAAAGGCCTAGTTTCAAGCATCTGGAGCACAGTCTGTGAGCTACCTGGGAAAATGTTTGATATCGGTAAAAATCTTGTGCAAGGGCTTTGGAATGGTATAAATAACGCGAAAGACTGGGTACTTAACAAGATTAGAGGTTTTGGAGAAAGCATTTTAAAAGGAATTAAAAGCTTTTTCGGAATTGCATCACCATCAAAGTTGTTTGAAGAGCAAGTTGGTAAAAACCTTGCTCTTGGCGTTGGAGAGGGGTTTGCAGTTTCAATGGAAGATGTTTCAAAACAGATGCAAAAAGCATTACCGACAGATTTTAGTACCGATTTAAACATGGCTGTAAATGCCGCAAATTCTACAGTTGACACATTGACTACAAGATCAAACCGAGGAACTTCAAAAAATTTGATCGATAGTTTTAATTCTACAATTGAAAATACAAACAGAAATGTAGCAGATAAACTTGATTCTATTTTATATTTTTTGCAGGATTACATACCGGAGCTAAAAGACCGTCAAATGTACCTTGACACTGGCGTTTTAGTCGGAGAACTTACTCCTTCAATCGATAGAAAACTAGCAAAAATTGAAAATAATCGGGAGCGTGGACGATGATAAAAGGGGTAAAATTTAATTCTATAAATGAAAATGTATCAAAGCACAGCTATAAAGATTTTGGTCTAGTTTTAACCGAGCAAAACATAGGTGTGCCAACAGCTAAAACCTACACGGTCGACATTGAAGGCAGAAACGGCACTTTAGATTTATCTGAAAGTTTCGGGGAGATCAAATATGGAAATCGAACGGTAAAGTTGACATTTGGATTAATTGAAAAAATAGAAAGCTGGCAAAAACGTGTAAAGGCGGTTGCTGGCTTTTTGCATGGCCAGAGAATGAAGATAACAATATGGTCAGACACCGACTTTTATTATGTTGGCAGATGCTTTATTGATGAGTACAATTCGAGTGAAAGACTTGGAACGATCGTAGTTTCCTGTGATTGCGAGCCGTATAAGTATAGACAAAGTGTAACACAGGTCACTTTAACATCGGGAAAAAACACCGTCATAAACGGCAGAATGACGGTGTTTGCTGACCTTTTTAATGATTCTGAAATTACTATTGGTAATAAGGCATACGGCGCAGGAACACACCTTCGAGCGATAAAGCTGGTTTATGGGAAAAACATTTTAAATTCTAACGGCACTGCAACGTTGAAATTTCAAGAAGGTGAATTGTAATGCGATATCAAGTATTTTGTGGCAGCGGAACAACGTTCTCAGACTATTGCCTCTACGATTCAGACCTTGATGAGTTTCAAATTGAAAACCCGATTTTAAGCAGTGAGATTAATTCTGTAGATGAATTTAAATTTACGATTTATCCAACTCATCCGTACTTTGAAAATATTTCAAAATTAAGCTCGATTGTCACGGTTTATCGTGATGATAAGCTGATTTTTAAAGGTCGAGTTATCACTTGTGAATACGGTTTTCATAACGAAAAAAGTGTCACTTGCGAAGGAGTCCTTGCATTTTTGCTAGATACTTTCATTAGGCCATTTGATTTTCCCAATAATGAGCAATTTGAAGATTTGAACTACAAACAAGATAACGTCATTGAATATTTTTTAAACTGGATTTTAAAATGCCATAACGAACAGGCTAAGAGTTTCCAAAAAATCAAGCTCGGAACGGTCACGGTTACTGATTCTAATAATTATATTTCTCGGTCAAGCATCGAATATTTAAGCTGCTTTGAGGTTATAAAAACCCGCCTTCTTGACACGCATGGCGGGTATTTGGCAATTCGTATTGAGAATGGTGAAAATATCCTTGACTATGTTGAGGATTTCACAAGTGATGGCAAAAAGACAGGGAATAAACTAGTTTGCACTCAGAAGATAGAATTTGGAGAAAATCTTATCGATTTAGCTCAAGAGTCAGATGCCTCAAATGTTAAGACTGGGATAATTCCACTCGGTGCAAGGCTTGAAGATGATGAAGGAACGCAGACCGATAAATATTTAACAATTGAAGATTTACCTGACGAAGTGTTATCCGATGGCATTATAAAAAGCGGTGATTATATCATTAATACTTCTTTATCGGAAAAATATGGTGCTATTTACGAGACGGTAAAGTGGGATGATGTGAAAATAGCAGAAAACCTACAAAAAAAGGCTCTTTCTTACATTGCAGATAGCGTGAAGATTAGAAATTCCATCACAATTAAGGCAATAGATTTAAGATTAACAGACGAGCAAATTGGAGCATTTACCATGGGACAGTACGTCAGATGTTTCAGTTCACCGCATGGAATTGATGATTTATACCTTTTGCAAAAACTTGAGATAGATATGAAAAATCCCCAGAATACCACAATACAGCTCGATTACAGCACACTATCATTTACAGATAAAGTTGTTGAAAATAAAAAGCACACAGATAACATCGTGACGAGAATTGACCGAGTTGAGCGTGGTTATATCAACAACGGGAGCGTTCGAGACATTGCAAACGAAACCGTTGAAAACAGCTCAGCCTTTGAGCAAAATAGCAAAGCGATTATGTCTCAAGTGGCAGAGCTTTACACGAAAGTTACTGATTTTGAGACATATAAAAGCGACATATCGACTCAGTTTACGCAGACAAATCAGGATTTTACATATCAGTTTAATACCTTGATTGAAACGATAAATAATTTGGATTCCAATTCATCATCGCAATTTAATAACATCATACGTTACATCAGATTTGTTGATGGAAATATCATTTTGGGCGAAGTCAACAACGATTTGATGCTGAAAATCAGTAATGATAAAATTTCCTTTTTGCAAAATGGAATAGAAGTAGCTTACATGACCGACAACAAGCTTTACATCACGGACGGCGAACTTTTAAATTCACTGCAACTTGGTAAGTTTTCATTTTACCCTCGAACTAGTGGGAACTTAAGCTTTAAAAAAGTTAAGTAACAAATAAAAAAACAAAAGGGGACAATTCTGTGGCAACTTCGGGGACTTTTTCAACGAGCAATACGCATGTAAAGTACAATATTACAATAAATCAAAATTGGCAAAGCATTGAAGGCAATTACTCAAATGTTACGGTATCAGTGAGATTTTGGCGAGACAACGTTGGGCACACGACGTATGGAAGTGGAACGTGCAGCTGTAGAATCAATGGAACTGTCTATTCAGCAACGGTCAGCTCGAGTCAAAAAATTACCAATGCGGGTATAGATTTATTTAGCAAAACGCTTGATATTTATCATAACGCAGATGGTTCAAAGTACCTTGAAGCATCTGCTTGGATTAGCATGAATACACCCCTATCTTCAAGTGAGCAAGGGTTTGGCGTGTGGCTTTCTACAATTCCCAGAGCAAGTAGTATTTCGGGGATTAACGGAAACACCTTTGGAAGCCCGGTGACAGTGAGCATAAGCAGAGCGTCTGATTCATTTTATCATACTGTAATTTATGAACGTCCTGATGGGAATCAAATTACAGTCGGCACGTCAATCGGCACTAGCTGTACGTTTACGCCACATATCAATGATTGCAACTATGTAACAAATTCCATTGCGGGTACAGCTAAAATTATTGTACACACATATTCTGGAGGAACATATATCGGGACGGCTTCAAGTGCATTTACCATTTACGTGCCATCGAGTGTGGTGCCCACCATAAGCTCAGTTAGCTTGTCAGAAGCAATTCCAGATATTCTAGAACAATTTAGTTCATACATACAAGGCAAATCAAAAATTTCAGGAACTGTTTCTGCAAGTGGAGCCTATGGAAGCACGATAAAAGCTTATTCTATTTCTATAAACGGCGGGAATTATACAAATAGTAGCTTTACAACTGATTTTCTCACAACAAGTGGGAACAACTCATGTAGCGTCACAGTTACAGATACGAGAAATCGAACTGCATCAGAGACCGTTTCATTTAGCGTTATTCCCTACTTTTCGCCTACGATTAACTCATTCACTGTATCGAGATGTGGTTCTGATGGAACACCAAATGATGAGGGTGATTGTGCAAGGTGCATTATGTCAGCAGATGTGTCAAGTGCTGAAGACAAAAATACGAAATCATTTAAGATAATGTATAAGAAATTAGCAGCTACAACATGGGATACACTGACTTTAAGCAATGAGCAATATTCTTTAAATACGACTAAAATCATTGAAAATATAGATACGGAATCCGAGTACAATTTTAAAGCTGTGGCAACTGATTATTTTAGCTCAGTTGAGTATTCGCATAACCTCTCAACGGCCTACACACTCATGGACTTTAATAGGACAGGAAAAGGAATGGCTATTGGAAAAGTATCAACGCAAGATGCATTTGAAGTCAATATGGATGCGCATTTTAAGGGTGAATTTACCATAAACGGAAAGAGCATTTTGAACCTAATTTATCCTGTGGGTTCAATTTATATGAGTGTAAACAGTACGAATCCAGGCGAGATATTTGATGGAACCTGGACATCTTATGGGCAAGAAAAGGTTCCGATTGCAGATTCTTATCAGCAGGAACTTACATTAAATTCGGGTGACGATAGGCATATTACATGTTACATGTGGAAAAGAAACGCATGATTTTATTGGGAGCAGCCTAAAAGAACAGAAATGGAGGGTAACATTTGACAACAAAATTTATAACGCTTAACGTTTGGGATACTGACCCAGTTAGAGTAAAAGTCAACCAAGGCGAAGTTAATTCAAGGTTTTTAAGAGCACAATTTATAGACAAAAATCAGCCGCTTGATTTGGAAGGAAAAACAGTTTTTTTCTATGCTAAAAAACCGGACGGGAACTTAATTTTCAATACTTGCGAAATCATTGATGAAAAAGATGGAACTGTAAATTTGGCAGTTACTTCACAGATGTCCATTGTGTCAGGAAAGATGAAAGATTGCGAATTCCAGGTGATAGATGCAGATCTTTCAAAATTAAAAATAAAGGGATTAATTTTTGAAATTGAACCTTGTACAGACTATGATTCCGCGGTCGAAAGTACATCGGAATTTTCAGTGCTTGACAAATCGATAAAAGAAGTGCAGAGTCTTCTCGATGAATTTTCAGATGAGAACTTTCTGGAAAAAATTAAATCTGTAGACGGAGCAGGAAGTGGGATAGACGCTGACTTGCTTGACGGAAAGCACGGAAGTGAATATGCGACCATAGAGCAATTTAATAGCACCGTACCGCAATCTCGCACGATAAATTCAAAGTCTTTGAGCTCAGATATAGAGCTAACTTGCGATGATGTAGGGGCAGCTAAGACCGAGCACACGCACGCTGCAAGTGACATAACAAGTGGAAAGTTGAGCATTGAAAACGGCGGAACCGGGGCAGCTAGCGTTACTGGCGCACAGTCTGCTTTAAAAATTTTTACTGATGTTTCTCAGTTAAATGTAGATTATCCTTGCACAACAGGAGACATTGTAAACGCCATGCCATCGGGGTCAATAGGCTTTTTTAACGTGGAGGCTTCTTCATCTACTGTTACTGACGTTGCATCAGAATTTTCATTTTTAGAAATATATAAAGCTACGCCCAACAGGGTGAGAGTATTGCTAAACAGCTCATCGGATGACAGCTCAAGTGGCGAAGCAACGTTTAACATAGGTCAATATAATGCTCAAACTCACTCTATTGAATCATGGAAAAGAATTCAAACTTCAGCTTTTGCAACTCCCATAAATTGTGGAGGCACGGGTGCAACTACAGAAGCACAGGCTCTAGAAAATTTAGGTGCAACCCCAAAAACTAGAACAATAAATTCAAAGGCTTTAATTTCTGATATAGAATTAAGTTGTGCTGACGTTGGAGCTGCGGCAGAAAACCATGTGCATTACTTTAATTCTATATCTGAAAAACCAACAACCATTGAGGGTTACGGAATTACAGATGCAGTACCTCAATCTCGCACTATAAATTCAAAGGCTTTAATTTCTGATATAGAACTAAGTTGTACTGATATAGGAGCCGCACCATATGAGGCAAAAAGTAGCACTGATTTTAATGAAATGCAAACGCCAGGGCTTTACACAATGCGGTCAAGCACGGCAAATGCACCAACTGAAGGCTCTTATCACAGCCTGATTGTCAATAAATCGGATAATGGTAACTATGTTCAGCAAATTGCTATAAAAGAATCAAGTTACGAAGTATATGTGCGGTATTTAAACGGCTCAAATTGGAGCGCATGGAAACAAATTTCAATGGCGGATCATGTACAATCGATCGATAAAGGTGGTACAGGTGCGACAACGGCATCAACGGCGCTTTCAAACTTACATGGTGTGGAAATGACAACCTCCGCGGTTACGTATTACATAAGTCCGAGCGGTTCGGACAGCAACAGTGGCGAAAGTGCGTCTTCACCGTTTAAAACGCTTGCATATGCGCTAAGTAGGTTGCCTAAATTTTTAAAACACGATGTCACGATAAATGTCGCACAAGGTACGTACAGCGAAAGCGAGGTTTTAATTACTGGATTTGTAGGAGAAGGTTCGCTTTCTATCGTTGGAACTTATGAAGCAAATGCTGTAGGTGCTGAAAATTACATGTTCCCAAACGGAATAAAGATAAACAAAAATCAAGGTCGAGTTGAACTTCACGGAATCGGCTCGAGTGACGGATTTCGGGTTTTGAATAGCCCAGATGTGGTATTTTATTACTGCCATGCGTATTCACAAAGCTTGGTAGCAGGTAGAGCGGGATTTTTTTCCACACATTCAAAAGTATTTACAGTTTATTGCAGAGTGACAAATTTTCAAAACGGTTTTCACAGCTATCAAGGCGGAGACTTGACCGCGATGTTCGGAGTTTGCACAAATTGCAGCTACCCTTGGTGCAGCGGTGAGGGCGCAGTTTTGTATGTTTATGGAGCCTCGTCATCGGGTTTCATATCTGCACACAATTACAGCAGTGCAGGTGTCATAGTAGGAACATACGGCGGCACAATTGGGATTTAAGGAGGATTTTATGTATTTAATAGTAGAAGACATTGAAAGAATTCCTGCATCGAAAATCGAGAAGGGCGAGGATTACATAAAAGTTTACGATGAAAGTGATAATGTAAGCCGAGTTTTTCAAGGAATCCCGGACTTCAGCAAATTCTCTGTTGAGGGTGGAGAATTTACGCTCGTAGAGCCTGATTTGGGAATTAACGGTGAGGTGCTTTACAGCAATTCTTCCGGAACCTCAGGAACTGTAACGTTATCAGATTCAGCAGCTAACTATGATTATTTGGTCATATATTTTCGCAATTATAACGATCGATTTAGCAGTATAAAAATATATTCGCCAAACGAAAAAGCCACTGCACTTGAATTAAATGATCATAATTCATCGCAGGGATGGTTTTCAAGAGGATGCATAGCAACAATAAGCGGTTCTACTATCGTTTTGAGTAATCAAAATCAGGCGTACATTTCCGGTTCTGTTGCTTGGAGTGTACTCGATGGAGCTATAAAAATTACAAGAGTTGAAGGCTTGTCAATATGAAAAGGAGGATTTTAAATTGGCATTATTAAAGGAAATCGAACTAGAAAACGGAATAAAAGTCAGTTATCATCGGATAACCAGTGTAAATGCAATAACTAATAATAATTCTATTATAGAAGTTTCGTCATACACAAGTGAGGCAAAAAGAAATGAAGAAAAGAACGCAGAAAAAGGCGAAGACATCAATGTTTTTATTCACACAAAGTTTATAGATACAGAATATAACAAGAGCTTGAATGTTGATTCGGCGTATGCGTATATAAAAAGTTTACCGATATTTGAAGATGCTATTGACGTTTGAGACTTTTGTAAACGAATGCTTGCAAAAAGGCAATAAACCTATGTTTTTAGATGTTTGTAGAAGGAGGAGATAAGATGAAAAAAGTATTTATTAGTGTAGGGCATGGAGGAAAAGACTCAGGAGCAGTCGGTTATTTGGTTGAAAAAGACGTTAACTTAGTGGAAGCTTTAGCTTGCAGAGACTTTTTAGAAGCGCATGGTGTTGTGGTTTTAATGTCACGCACAAAGGATGAAAATGACAGTTTGATTGAAGAAATCCGTGAGTGCAATGCGTTTACCCCAGGCTTAGCGAAAACGAAGTTAAATGTATATGTTTAAGCTTTACTTTTATTAAAGTTTAAGATTATAGCTCATATTTTTCAGCATTTCCATAATAGTATGGATTACTTTCACACTTTGATGGATCGTCTAGGTTGTCCCATAGGCACTCGATTGCTTCTTTAGCCTTTTGATAGCAATCATCGTGGTCTGCATTTAAAAATTTGCACTCAGCCTTTGCGAATTCCCAGTTTATTGCCTTTTGAGATTTGCTATACCGTATTCCATCAACATTATGAAAACGTGCATAACCCTTAGTGCATGAACTGTCAGTCGGAATAGCTGTAATGAGTACGTTTCCGTCCATCCATCTGTGATTAATTATGTCATCTCTAACTGAATTGTACACGTGCTTACGAACTGAAAGTAAATTTTCAAATTTCTTAGTAATTGGTAAGACAAAAATTTCATTGTAAGCTCCAACTAAGCCATACAATACCAACGCAGCTGTTGCGATACCACCTGCATACGTTACTATTGTTGCAACAGCCCCTCCTGCAGCCAAGCCGGCTTTTGCAAGTATTGCTTCAGCTGACTTGCTTCCAATGACTTTGGCAAGACCTGACTTACATAGTGCACCTAATGTAGCGCTGATCGTAGAAGTTACCGCAGCAGGCACTATTGCGGAGTCTCTTCCTTCTATCGCTGCCCTTTTTTGTTCTTCTTCTGTTAATTTATTTAGAGTTTGTGTATCTATCGTTTTTACAATTTGATTTAATGCATTCGCCTCGGCGCTAGATGTTTTTGTAAGCAAATCCATCGCTCTATCGTACACGTGAACAAGAATATTGGGATCAATTCCGCTACTTTGGCTGTTGACTAATTTTTTAATTGCATCAAGATTATCTTTTTCTAAGTCATTTTTAATTTTAGAAATCTGGTCATATCTTGTTATTGTTACTTTTTTATCACCAACTGTTTGTTCAAATAAGTCCATGTCGTCATCATTTATAACTTCAGAGAAATCGATAAGTTTTTTATAATTTAAATTCATATTACAATCGGCATACGAAATGAAATGTATTGAACTAATAATTATTATAATTGCTGGTATTATAAATAGATTTTTTTTCATAATGTTTGCTCCTTACTCGGATATGTAGTCTAACTTTGGAATAGTGTCAGCTAACTCTGGATCGTAATGTTTACGACCTGGAATGTAAAAACGTTTCTGTGAGTTTACATGGCATTGTTTATTTATTTTATCTGCAAAGCTCATCGGATGGCACACAATTTCGGCACCATAAAGCCTGATTGATTCTACAAAATCAGGATGCTCTGGGTCATTTAAGTTGTAAAGTATCCAGTCATTTTTTGACCATATGTCATCTGCTTCAATCAACTGGGATAGCTCGCTATAATTTTTAGATTTTACAAGACCATAAAATAACGTAGCCCCAGACACTGCACCAAGAAACATTGTTTGCAAAAATGATAGTGAGCTTTTTCCCCATAATCCTTCAGCAGGCATAGAAGCTTGTGGGTTAGCGTTTAAAGACTTTTTTAATCTCATGTAGTTGAATATTTTTATGGCGAAGCTGAGAGATATATTAAAAGCTGTCGCTAAAGCAATTGGAAACCACTCCAATAAATAACCCTTCCAAGGATGAACACGGTATTTATCTTCGTATGTATTTTTTGCTTCATACATTTCATCTTTAAGCTTCTTAATATACTCTTCTAAATATTCAGTGCCAACATATGTTGTTTTTCCACCGAGTTCGTTGTCAACTATTTTGTTATACCCTATAGCATGTGATGGAATGCTACATGTGGACATTACCATTGCTACGCTTAGGACTATTGATATTAATTTTTTCATTTTATACCCCCACATTTAACTATTAAAGTGTTACTATTACACATGTAAAATTATACATGTTATTTACTTTACCAAATTGAAGGTGCTAAATCAACAAAAAATGTGAAGTTCTACTTATTGTATAAAATTTCGACAATATTCAAATTTTATTTATTTTACTGTAATAATTTACCAAACTATTTTGCTAATCTAAAATTAGCAAAAGTTTTATTATTTTAAGAAAGGAATGAAATTGTGAAAAACAAAACTTTAGAAATCACGACGTTTGCCATTTTAATAGAAGCAATTATTACGTATTCTAATCAGTTTTTAGTGCAAGAAAGCTTTTGTTGGCAAATGTTCGTTAGCTTAATATTAGGCATAATGGTAGCTGTAGCTTATAAAATTGATTTGCCATCGTACTTTAACTTAAAATCAGATGTTCCATACATAGGCTGCATATTAACCGGAATCTTATTGTCGCGAGGTTCAAATTATATTTTCGATTTATTAGAAAAATTATCGTTATCATAAGCTTAAATTATTATGTTATTTTGTTGCTTAATTAAAAATAAAAGAGACTACAAAAAAGCAAATCAAAAGCTTCTTTATAGTCTCTTTTTAAATTTATATTTTATAGTACTTCGATAAGCTTTAAAAGCTTAATGCAATCTTTATATCCTTGTAAGTAAAGCCAATCTTGTGCTTTTGCTTCAATTATGTACATTTCATTTTTAAAATTTTCTATGAACTCTTTATTTGAAGCACTTAAATTATTTATAATGTCTTCGTATTTACTGCTTGCTTCTGCATGATTTTTACAAATATTATCATAGTCTTTATCAAATTTTCGCAAGTCACGTAGGCTGTCTTCGATTTCTTCAGCTATAAACAAATCAAGACTTTCTTTAAAACTTCTCATTTTATTCTCCATTCCTCAGTAAAAATATTAACACCCGTCTGTAGATTCTTTCTGAAGATTAATCATTGTTCTGTTCTTCCATCTTTTGCCTTACGGATTTATAAAGTTTGCTAGCTGGAGCTCCTATTTTTTCATATAACCTCAGAATTTTAAGAGGATTTTTTATTAGTTCATCCATTGCAACTTTCATTTGCATTCCACAAAGTAACATATATTCAAATTCGATTGCTGAGGTTAACATTTTTGCCGATTTCAAAGAATCATAATCTATTTGCTGTTCATAGCTTAATCCTTTTACAAATTCTTCTTCAAACTTACCGCAATACTCAGAATTTTGTTTATGACGTTCGCTTAAATATCTAGGATGATGGGGTACATCTAAAATCTTTATTAATACATCGCATGCTAATTCTTCAATCTTATTCTTTTCGTTAAAATCAATTTTTTCGTTCATTTGTATTTTTCCTTTCAAATTCTTGTATCCACAATACCTTGAAAGATATTCAAACGCATGATATAATATTTACGCTCCAATTATCTTTTGGTAGTTGTGGGTGTATAGGGAAAGTAGTGATTTTTGTCGTTATTTGAGCACTACTTTCCAGTTTTTTATTGCTTGCTCAAAAATAAATTCACCGCTGTTCTAATTGTTTCGACTCTAGTTGTGTTGTTTTTTTCTGCATAACATAATAGTTTTTTATTTGTTTCTGCCGTAAATCTAACTTTAACTTCAACGCTTTTAGGATTATTTATTTTTGGTCTGCCAATTTTAGGACACAAAATATCACCTCACTTTAGAGAGTCCCAATTAAATTATAATATATGGATCCCTTAAAGTCAATGTCTAAAATAAAAAATCTTTTTACGACAAATAAACTGTAAAAAGAACAATTTAAAATATATCGACAATATTATGTTATGGGTATAAATTGTAGGAAGGGAATTACCGTTTAAAGAACGGTTTTACTCATAAAGTTTTGGGTATTAAATAACCGCATCACTTTGGCAAGGAGCGGTTATTTTTTGCTTGTATATAGTATTTAATGATTGTTTTTTATGTCATTGATAATCTGTTGTATATGGGATACGACTTCTAGTGACAAATCAGAAACTTCGATATATTTTTTATTATCCAAGCCAAGTACATAATCAGTCGAAACATTAAAAAATTGACATATACGCATTAAAGTTTCAATTGACGGAAGTATATTATCATTTTCCCAATTTGACACAGTTTGCTTAGTAACACCAAGTTTATCCGCTAGTTGCTTTTGTGTAAGATTATAAGAAATTCTTAATCCCTCAAGTCTTTTACAAAACATAGTAATACCTCCCATCTAGTTTAATATTACTATGCAACAATTTTATTTTATAAATACTATAGTATTGCAATATTTAACTAAGCATGTTACTATAATGAAGGTATAAGCTATAATGGATGATGGTAAAGTTTGTTGATTTACAAAAGCCAGAATGTGGTTAAAGGGAAATAAAAAAGCTCCCTAGTGGGAGCTAGAATATTATTTATATATCGTCATCAAAATCTAATAATTTGTATGGAGGAACATTTAAGGTAGCAGCTATGTCAAACAGAGTGTCTAAAGAGATTGCTCTGCAAATATTTGGTGCTTCAACTTGGCCTAAAAAGGAGGTATCCTTTGATATAGCCTCTGACAATCTTTCTTGTGTCAGTCCTCTTAATTTTCTATAATAAGAAATTTTTAAGCCTAGCTTAATATATTTATCTTTATATATTTCCTTCAATTATTATCACTTCCCTAATAATAATTTTATCAATTTGACAAAACAATTATTATGGATTAAAATATAATAATTATTGTATAAAACACAATAAAAATAAAACAACCATTAAAGAAACAAGTTAATTTTTAGCAAAACTTTTGAGCTTATATCAATAAAAAAGCTCCCTAAATTAGAGAGCTGAAAACGTTATAATATTTAATTTTTTGCGGAGTTTTTAGTAGTACATTTCATATTTTCTAGAGCATATTGGCAACTCTGGGAAACTAGTTCATTTAGAGATACAGAGTTTTCAGATGCAACTTTTTCAAGCTCTTCAACTAAAGCTTTTTTTAAACGAAAAGTTTTATTTACATATTCTTCTTTTTTAACTTTAAACATAAATATCACCCTGCAATTATTTTAGGGTAAATTTTAAATATATTATACATACCATATTTGCATTATAATTTACACTTGATATAATAAGTGCAAGTTTGCTTTATAATCTTCTTAACAATATATAAATAAAATGTAAATTACCATTATAAAACTTGTTAGTATTTACTAACATTCAAGTACCTAACTCAAAATAAGAAAGAATGGTAGATATTTATGACAGAAAAAACTTGTTGCTTTACCGGACATAAAAACCTAACGCAAGAGCAAGCAATTGAAGCTTTGCATCTTTTAATCAAGCGTGTAAACGAGCTGACAATAGAAGGATATACACATTTCATAAGTAGCTTTGCAAATGATACAGATGTGTTATTAGCTCAAATAATTGGTTCATTTAGATACAAAAATAAAGACCTCATTTTAGAAGCAGTTATTCCGATTGAGAATAAGCTTAATTCTCTGGATAAAATTAAATATGCATTAATGCTTTACAATAAAGTAACCGTGATACAAGAGCAATGTGGTCCCGAATGCTTTCAGAAAAGAAATAAATATATGATTGATAACTCTGATGTAGTTGTAGCTCTTTGGGATGAAAAAACTTCTAAAGAAACATACAATGCAGTAAATTATGCAAGGTCACAGGGAAAAGAAATTATACGCATGAGTCCATTGCAAGAATAAACGTTTACTTCAACCAAATTTCCAGTTTAATATCTGATTTCAAAGCTTAAATCTATATATTCTGGATAGGAGAAATATAGAAAAAAAAGGAACTAAACAAATTTTAACCCGTTAGAAGAAATTCTGACGGGTTTTTTGTAATTAATCAAATAAACGTCAATATGTTCTAAATTACTTGCAATAACGCGGATAAGATTTAAGTGTATAAATAAGTTGCCAAAAACAGCAAAAAATGTCCTAATACATCATTGTTTACCATTTTTTAAGAAGTTATGAAAGTGTGTGACCCCTGCAAAGGTTAGGTGCGGCAGCGAAAGGAGAAATTTAAATGCATTATTAAAAATGTCTAGAATAGAAAATTAAATCAATATGTCGTAGATATTCTATACGGACATTGTAGAACAGCACCTAAAAAGAGCTGAGCATGCACATGCATTGTGTTACTCTGCTCTTTTTTCGTTTGAAAAAATTGATTGCGCTGATAATGCATTATATTCGTATTTTTGGTGAAAATACTTTTGCTGTCTATCTCTAAAAGTCTTTGCGGCGTTGGAGGACAGGCTATGAAAAATAAATTTTGGTATTACATACGATATCCATAACCGACCGAGTTATTTGAAAAAAGTCAAATAATTCGGAGGTATTGCAATGAAAAAACGTCGTGAAAATATAAAGAACGAAATAGCTTATTTTTATACTGTAATTAAAAATATGGACACAAGGGGCAAGATAGAACAATCTAAGATAGATGGACACGAACTACAAATTGATGATATTTTATATGATAATTTTTCGGAAGATTTTGATGTGGACAAGCAAGTTGCAGAACAAAGCTTACTCGGTTGGACAGAATTAATCGAAAATGAGAATTTACATAATGCAGTCAAGAGCTTATCCGTTGAAGAGCAAATATTTATCAGTTACATAGTTAAAGAGTGCCGAACACAGCGTGAACTTTCTGCTATGTACGGTATTGCGCATCAAAATATAAGCAAAAGATTTAATAATATTACTAAAAAGCTAAGACAATTTATGAAACGATAAATTTGTCGAAAAGTTTTTTTGAAAACAGGGTGCCAAAAATACCCTAAAAAGACTCTTTATATATATGAGGGGATAAATTTTCACTCAGCGAACCTTGAAAACCGAATAACAAAAATCTCAGTAACAATTAAAGATACTCCTGCCCAGTCACAGTCCGAGCGTGAAAAAACCGTCGCAGGCAATGAGGGTAGCCCCGCAGTTGTGGGAACGTGAAATTCGTGTGCCGTCATTTTGGCGGGCTGAGATATTTAAAATATGTATGTTATAGTACAAGCACAATTGTTATATAAATTATTATAGCTTTTTGATAGAAGGTGAGCCGTTTATGAATGTAATTGTATATCTTCCAAATAATAAAGAAAAATCAGAAATTTTAAACAATAAAGTTGCAGAAGTTTACGGCAACACTATTTTTAATATCATAGAGAAATTAAAATGCTCAAAGGAACAAAAGCTAAAATTGCTAGATGAAATACGGATTTGCAAAGAAAATAATTTATATTAATTCAGTATGTTGTCTTTAAAGATTTTTATGTAAGTATTTTTTTGCATTCTTACCCTATCTTTTTCCCACTGACGAACTGTTCGAGTATGCACGTTCAGCTTATTAGCCAAGGCTTTTTGAGTAAGCCCCAATTCTTTCCGAAATTTTTTCAGCTGCAAGCCTTGTCCTTTATAAAGAAACAGATTATATTCATCCAACAATTCAATTACGTTAACCTCATAAAGTATGGAAATTTTCTCAAGTATATCTATTGGATAGTAGTCTCGACTATTAGATTCATAACTTATATACGTGCTTTGATTTATACTAACTTCCTTTGCTACATCTTTTTGTAGTAAAGCTTTTTTATATCTATAAAACCGAAGTTTTTCAGCTGTTGCATTAATGTCTTTGGAATCTTGATATTTAATGTTAAATATTTCAGCCTCCAGTAACTTTCTAGGGGTAACAAAAGTAAAAGAGTGTTTATAAAGCAAGGAATAAATTGTATGATTAAACTCGCTTTTTGCTAATATTGCCAATCTATCATTAATTTTAGCGACAGTATGCCATTCAAGATTTTTAAAATCCACAATGTTAGTATAGAATTTGCTATCCTCACGTTTTGGCTCAAGCGTATCTATTGCGCTTGAAGGCAATTTATCATCATATGATCCAAATAAATATATATGAATATTTTCGCCATCCCATACTATTTTATCTACAAGAGTCCTAAGTGCTTTTCGTTTTTGCTCTATATCCATGGTATCAAAAGTACTGCTGAAGGACAAAGCTAAGTTTTTTATGTTATCAAACTCAATTTGCGATAAATCTTGATTTTTTAAAAGGTCTTCAAGCTCTTCTTTCTTTTGCAACAATCGATTTTTTTCACTATCAAGACTATTTATTTTTTCAGTAATATATTTTTGTGCCGGAGTATTTTGAGCACTAGAGAGCGCTTGAACCAAAGCCGAAATTTCTTTTTCTATGTCTGATAAAGATTTTTCAATATTTGCAATTTCTTCTTCATAATTTTCACTCTGCATAAGTATCTCTTTTTTGGCCTTGGAAAGCTCTTTTAAAAATTGAGAATTGTTTGCTGTAAGTTTTTTTATTTCTTCACACACCATTTTATCTAAAATATTTCCATTTGGATTTTTCATTTTACAATTATGAAGGTGACTTTTCTCTTTTAGCTGACAAAGATAGCTATATATATATTCCCCTTGCGCATTTTTTCGCTTACTAAGTTTGGGCCGCATGTAGTCTCCGCAATTGCCACAGAATAAAAGTCCAGATAAAAGAGCTACATTGCTTTTAGGTTTACGGTATGATTTGGAAGAATTTTGAGCCAGCTGCTTTTGAGCTGCAATCCACTCTACTGAAGAAATCAATCCTTCATGCTTTCCAACTGAAATAATCCAATCTTTAATGTCTCTTGTGTAATGACGCTTACCTTCCTTTTGAATCGTCTTATTGTAAGACATTATCCCATACTGGCCATTAAATTTACTTTTGATTTCATCATCTTCTGAAAATTCTACTCCGTTATCCAGAAAAAATTTAAAAGCAGTTTCGTCAGCTACCATATACACAGGGTTTTCTAAGATATTTTTTATTGAAAATCTTGTGAAGGCTTTTCCGTTTTTTGTTTTAATACCATTTTGTATTAAATAGGTTTCGACCTTTGTAAGAGAATTGGTTTTTATAAATTCCTTGAATATTAATTTTACTAAATTAGCTTCATCAGGAATAACTTTTAATTTGAACATTTGCTTGGATTTTCCATCAACAACTATTTGTTCTACTTTTTCAGATTTATAACCTGTTGGAGATGTGCCACCTAGCCATCGCCCTGTCTTTGCAAGCATTAGCATATTGTCTCTAATTCTCTCTGCAATGGTTTCCCTTTCAAGTTGAGCAAAAACAGATGCTATGTACATCATAGCTCGTCCCATTGGGGTGGAAGTATCGAATTGTTCTTTTATGGAAACAAAAGCTATATTACGATTATTTAAATCTGCTATTAACGAAGAAAAGTCGCTTACATTTCTACTAATTCTATCAAGCCTATAGCAAACTATGTAATCCACCTTTTCCTTTTTGGAATCCGCAATCATTCTCTTAAACATTGGTCTTTCTAAATTCTTTGCCGAAAAACCTTCATCCTCGTAAACAACAATTTCTTTTTCTTCTATATCTTTAATATGTGAGTAGAGATAGTCTTTACACATTTCAACTTGGTTTTCAATAGATTCCCCTTTACCCGTGTATTTTGACTTCCTACTATAAATATAATACATCCTATTTATCCTTTCCCTTTATATAGTCTGAAACTATTTTTGAGCAAAGATTAGATACAGAACGCTGCTCCTCTTTTGCTAATAATTTAAGCTTTTCTTTAAGCTTTTTATTTATTGTTACTATAATTCGCGTATTGTCTTGTGAAACAGCCATTTCAATCCCCCTGTCTTAATCATACTATATTTATATAATATCATAGTGATTCACTTTTTTCAACTAAATTATAAACTTTAAATTTGCCTTGAAAGTTATTCAAGGTGTTTTTTATTTTCAAAAATAAAAAAGGAGTGTTAAATTTATGCAAACATTTTTATCAATATTAATTTTCATTTTGATTGTAATCAATTTGAGACAAGCAGATGAATTAAGAGAGCTTGAGAGAAAAACTCTTGATGCATTCAAAATTGTCTGCAAAAAATTAAAACAAAACACGGAGGGCAGATGAAATGATGAATTTAATTGAAAAAGCCTATCTTACCCCACCGGATAACGAAGCCATTTCAGTTTTAAAATGCTTTTTTTGCGAAGAAGATGTTTATGAGGGCAAAGATTATTACGTTATAAATGGTTTTTATTGTTGCGAAGATTGCCTTAATATCCACTTCAAGTTTACGGCCGAATTGCCAGATTATGAAGGCGACCAGGCAGACTTAGAACACCATGATTTAAAGGAGTAACGAGCATGAATGAAACAAAATCAGTATTTGAGACATTATTTGAAGTTAATGTAAACGACCATGTAGAGAAGAAAAATGGCTTGTCTTACCTGTCCTGGCCGTATGCGTGGGCTGAAGTAAAAAAACGTTTTCCAGATGCAAATTACAAAGTTTATGAAACGGAAACAGGTTGTATTTACTTTACCGATGGCAGAACGTGTTGGGTGAAGACTGGCGTTGAAATTGCTGGCCTTGAGCACATCGAATATTTGCCGATAATGGACTATAAAAACAAGTCAATTAATCTTGAAAATGTCACAAGTTTTGATGTAAATAAAACGATTCAACGGAGTTTAACAAAGGCGTTAGCACGCCATGGGTTGGGGCTTTATCTATACTCTGGTGAGGACTTGCCGGAAATTGAGACTGAAAAAATTAGCATCAAAGATGCAAAAATTCTTCAGAA